>OGDQ01000675.1_pt1 | contig 24804 bp, 24 predicted proteins | sample 1570451 | NCBI WGS metagenome assembly OGDQ01 (sample SAMEA2582171, study PRJEB24529) | metagenome | biome: Human gut stool | place: China | collected 2011 | reverse complement strand
TTGATGGCGTAGTGATGGGAATCAAGATTATGCGGAAGATACGGGCGTATTTTAGAAATTTGAGATAAAAACCATTTAGTCAATCGCTTGATTGGATATTTTCAAATCGTCTATGATTTGTTGTAACACATCTTTTAACTTCGGCAAATCATGTTTTATCACGTCATAAACAATTTCAGCATCTAAATCAAAATAATGATGTGCGATTATATCCCTCATTCCCATTACACCTTTCCAATCCATCTCTGGATAGAAAAATAATAACTTTTTATCTGTTAATTTATCAACACCTTTCACTCCTTCACCGATGGCTATTAATAACATACAAGTACTCTCTAGTCTTTCCATTCCGGATGGAGTCAATAAATAAAAAGAAGGGGAAGTAATAGTTTCCGAGTTCGCTAATATCCTTTCCACCGTTTGGAAAATTTTCTTTAGCAATGATTCTATTATCTGACTTTTACACATAAATTCCATCTTTATTGATACACCCTCTCAATAATTCATCCATATTATTTCGCAACCGAACCAGATCAACAGGGCATTTCAATAGTTTTTCCAATTCTTCTTTAATATGAACTAAAGTAAAAATAGAAGGTCTATCAATTTCAACACAAATATCGACATCACTACCCTCATGTTGTTCACCACGAGCAACGGAGCCAAATATCCCCATGCGAGAAATACCATATTTAGCAGCATTCTTGCGCATATACTCACGAAGCAAAGATAAACATTCTACAGTAGTCAACATAATAAATTGCTTTTATCTATATTACAAAGAAATGCATTTTCTTTCAAAAACACAATAGATAATCAATAAAAAATATTCTAATTCTTTCTATTATACAAAACTAGAAATCTGAATATTATCTTTAATCAATAAGCATGCTATAAAAAAAACAATATATCAACGATCTTCACAGACAGTTGATATATTTAGAATACATATCAGCATTTTGCTAATATGAGGGGACAGATCAGGAATATACCGCTGTATTTTTCCCAACCTGCAGAATGTAGGGGATTCATGTGTGTAGCATGAAGTTAGGGACCTACATATTTCGTTATTATTATATGCTATTTAGACTTATATATACCTTCGTAATAGCTCTCATAAGCACCACTGGTGATAGTATCCATCCGTTCTTGATTATCCAGTCACAATAGTCGGCACACTATAAGTATCGTGAAAAGCGCGTACAAAGTGATCACTAGCTGCTTTCGAAGCCGAGTAGGGCGACTCTGGTCTCTTTGAAGTTCAAAGAATATTCGTACGAGCAAAAGTAAACGGATCTCTGATATTACGGTCCACGTGACTTTCGGCAGCTAAATGAATGACTCCATCTACATGATATTGCTTGAAAATTTTCAGCATCATTTCAAAGTCACAAATATCCGCTTTTACAAAAGTGTAGTTTGGTTTATTCTCTATATCTTTCAGGTTAGTCAAATTCCCCGCATAAGTCAATTTATCCAGGTTAATAATATGGTAATCGGGATACTTGTTCACAAATAAACGTACCATATGACTACCAATAAATCCGGCACCACCAGTAATAACAATACTTCTTCTATTCATTAGTTACTCTTTTCCTGTGCGTTCACTTCCTCTACACTGCTCAAAACGATACCTTTATATTGTTAAACTCTATTATTCTTCATAAAATTTCATGATAACAATTGATTTTCTATCAGTTATCTACACTATCAAAATGATTATTACCGTTTCAACAATGCTAATACAAACTGCGGCACTTTCCATGCCATTTTCTCCAATTTCGTCAATGTAGGAGCCATACCGTGTGAAGCATACACCCGTATATCCTCATCCCACATTTTTTTACGCTTAGCACTATCAGTAGAAAGTCCTCCCATACGCATCTTTACAATATACTCCCCTAAATAAGTTGTCGTGAGTCCTCCTGTAATAAGATAGCGCAACAACAAATCGCTATCTGCTGCTATCTTATAGCTTTCGTTATAGAGTCCTAAACGATTTACCACCTCGCGACGGATGTAACAGGTGGGATGCAGTGGTAACCAACCGTGACGTACTTTCCAAAGTCGATAACTACCTCCAATCCAATTGCGTACTACCTTATCAATATTATCAGGATCCACAAAAAGTCCATCTCCATACAAAAAGTCGGCTCGAGTGATTTTCATACGCTTCGCAATACGGCTTACCACCCCATTATTATAGAAAAAATCATCCGAATGTAGTAACCCTATTACATCACCTGTAGCCACACGAATTCCCTTATTAATAGCCTCATACATTCCATGATCAGGCTCACTGATAATCTTCGCCACCCTAGCACGATATTCATTCACTATATCCATCGTACCATCAGTCGAAGCACCATCCACGATAATATACTCAATGTTGTCATAATCTTGTGCAAGTACACTCTCTATGGCACCACGTATCGTCGCCGCACGATTATAGCACGAAGTAATAATCGATATTTTCATAAAATATTATTAGATTTTATTCTACTCAAAAAGTATATAAATGCCTTTCATTTTTATAAAAAATTACTCTTCTCAATTATCTCCTTTCATCTTTATATTCTCAACAAAAAAATATAGACTATCCATGTTCTCCTATTTTTGCTTTTAACCAATTAATACACAACGATCAAATTTTAGATTTTTCCACGAGTATTCTTTCATTAACTTTACGTGCAGGATTCCCCGCATATATAGTCCAAGCCTCTGCATCCTTCATCAAAACACAACATGCGCCCAATAACGCCCCCTCTTTTACAACCACGCCTGGCCCTACAAAAGCTTGTGTACAAATCCAAACTTGATTTTCTATGACAACTGGATTGAAAATAACACGAAATAATGGGTCTGTATAATCATGACTAGCGGCACAAATCTGTACCTTGTGAGATATATTGACATCTGAACCTATTTTTATATATCCCCATGTATAAATCAAAGTATCTCCTGCTATTATTGTATGATCACCGATTTCCAAATTCCAAGGAAAAACAATATCTGTATTGCTATATATTCGTACACCTTTCCCAATTTTTGCTCCAAACAATCTTAATAAAAAACAACGGTATCCAAACCATGTTCGAAAAGAAAAGCGAAACAACGTAATTTTTACAATCATCCATAATATCCTTTTTACCATCATTCCTTTTGAATGATAATGAATCTTAGCACCTTGTTTTAAATCAACTTTCATCATATTATTTTATATAAATCCATCATTCTTTGAGCCATTTTCTCTGAAGCATATTTTTCCTCTATTAATTTGCGTCCAGTAGTACCCATTACTTTCAAAGAACTTTCTGACAACTGTAAAAAATGTTCCAACGCTAATACCAATGATTCTACATTTATATCTATCCACCATCCACACTTTAGCTCCTCTAATTCCTTCCATGGTGTCCCTTTAGTTGTTAGCACTGGAGTCCCGCAGGCCAACGCCTCTGCTATTACAAGCCCAAAATTTTCCGCAAAAGTAGGAAGTACAAACAGGTCAGCACTTCTGTACAAATTCCATTTATCCTCCCCATATACTCCACCACAAAAATCAAAAAGAGTATTTACTCCCATTTTCGTTGTTTTATCTCTCAATTCTTGTACATAATCCTCTTGCCCTTCTCCTGCTATAATTATCTGATAGTCTTTTAGCTGCTCTTTTATACGCACAGATGCTTCTATTAATAATTCAATTCCCTTCTTTACATGTACCCTAGATAAAAATAAAATTTTATATTTTTTTGTCCATGTTGATTTTATCATTATATCATCTACTTCTATTCCATTAGCAACAACAACTACTTTATTATTATATCCCAATTTAAGCAGATTTTCTCTTTCACTTTCAGCAGTAGCATGTAAATAATTTGATTTTCTAATAGCACGTTTTTGATAAAGTAATAATGCTGGGATTTTTCGTGTCCAATAATGGCGCGCTAAAATCCATGGTTCTAACATTCCATGCGGAGTAATTATTACTTTATATCCCATTTCTTGTGCCCATTTTTGAGTAAATGCACAACTAGGAGTCCAACATCCATTTACATGATATACATCAGGGTTTATTGTTTGTAAAAGTGTTTTAAATTGCCTTTTCATTATCCTATAATACTTAAATTCTGCGATAGTATGTACTATACTATTTTTTATTTCTACAGGATGATTTGATGAGTGAGTTATAATGTGTAACTCTACCAATTTCCCTAATTCATTTCCTAATAACTGCATATAGAATGTAGTTCCCCCAAAATTTCGATCTATCGTAGGAATATAATGAACAACCTTCATAACAATATTTCATTTATAAAATTTAGAATACAAAACCTTTTTCTCTCGTGAAATATTTGGATGTAGCAGGAAGTTTTTTTATTACTTTTGCCGGTACTCCTCCATATACTGTCCACTTTTGCTCATATTGCTTGTTTAATACGGCTCCCGCCCCTAGAACAGAATAAGCAGGCAACTTACTTCCTCCTAATATTTTGACCCCTGTACCAACAAAACAATAATCTTCTATAAAAATTGGTCGGGAGTCTTGTCTTCCTTCATACACATCAATTGAATGAGTTAGGAACTGTGAATAATATCCAGCAATGGTAACATAATCACCAATAATAATTTGATTGGTGCAGTCTACATGATGGTACTTCGTGATTGCCGATTCTTCTCCTATAATTAATTCACTCTTTCTTGTTTCATCATGAATAAAATGTTGAGAAGGTATGCTAGTTGAAAAGCCAGTAATCCAATTACATCTTCCGATCGATGAATTCTTACCTATTACCATTTTATCCAAATGAATGGCAACATTAAATGAACCAATAGTAGCATTTTCTGCCATCTCTAAAAAAGCAGGATAGATAAACGAAAAACCGATCTTAGCTGTTGGATGGATTTTATAGTGAAACAATTTAACAAGTAAAAAACGTTTAATTCTCCATGGAAATAATACGATCAAAGCTCTTATTACATTTTTCATTTTATATCATTTAATACACTCTCAAGCATTGCTCCTCTATTTAATCTATCTCCCCACTTCTGCAAATTGCATATAAAACACTGATATTGCTCATCCGAGACATTAGCAATTTTATTTTCAACCTCAAATAAAGAATCTACAAGTAATCCCAATCCTTCTTTTTCCACAAACTTCGCCATTGCCGATTGCTTCCACACTATAAGAGGCAGTCCTGAAACTATATATAACGACACTTTATGAGATGCTATAATTCTTAAGTATTCTCCCCATGTGCCATCACAAGTTTTCGCAGTATCACCATCCCACACAATACCCCAACTGCCTTCCAAATATCCGACATCACTTGGAGTAAATTTTCCCATATACTCAAAATTGCCCTGAAGTTTTACTTTCTCACTCCAACTACCATATAAATAAAGGTGCATACTAGGACATTGAGATAAAAATTCTTGTAGATACACACTTTTATCTATGTTTCCTGCAAAACAAAGATTATAAGTTTTTGAACGTTGGTTACCATAAAAACAATAATTATCAACAAGATAATCAAAGCAAGACAAAACATAAATTTTGCATTGGACAGATAAACTTCTTTCCAAATAATTTTTCATTTCATTCGTATGAACAATTATTTCATCAAATTGAGATAATGTGATTTTCTCAAGCCATGATAGTTTTCCATTTATACGGATTGAATCGATGTCATGAATTAGTAATTGCTTTTTTATACATCTTCTATAAAAAGGTAATGTAAAAAATAAAAAGGTATATAATGGATATTGCATTAAAATAATTGAATGGTTGGGAATCATACGACTAATTTTATACAATTGAATAAATTTATTAAATATACGTTTAATTGCAGACTGTTCCTGCCCAACTGTCAAATACAGATTCTTATAACCATATTTCTCTAATATGTTACATACATCTTGAGGGGCTTTCGAAGCAGCTGTTCCTAAAATAATCTTATTCCCTCCTCCTGTCAAACAAAACCTATTCATATCTATTATAATGATTGATAAAGTTCAATAAATCTATCCACTACATTTTTCAAAGTAAATCTCTCTATATTTCTCAATCCACTTTGCACCAAGTTATTTCTGAAATCCAGATTATCCAAGACCTTTTCTATGCAAGCTTTAAGCTCATATTCATCTAATGGGTCGTTCAATAAAAGAGCACCCCCATCTGCAACCCATGACATAGGAAACCTATTTGATGTTATGACAGGACATCCCACAGCTTGTGCTTCTATTATTGGCATTCCAAAGCCTTCTTGTAAAGATGGAAAAACGAGAACATCTGCTTTTTTATATTCATCAACAATTTGCTCATCGGACAAGTCATATTTATTACAAACACGCACATTCAACTCTTTAGCCAACTGTATTTGTTGACATGTCATTTTTCTAATAACATGCAATTCATAAGTACTATTCCTCAATGCTTTTAATGTAGTTTCTAGATTCTTTTGTGGAAGAGTCCCTACTTGTAATATAACAGAAGAAGATCTCACTTTTCTGTCCTCTGAATATGTATAATTCTCTGAAAGAGAATGTTGTGGAAATACTTCAGTCTTATCATTTTTCACTAATCCATCAATGGCTTCTTTTGTTGTCGGACTAATACATAATACCTTATTCGCCAATTTTATTGGCAAATAAAGCCAAAAAATCCATTTATATAATCGATCAAAAACGCCTTTCTTTGCTGTTGTAAATGCAAAATCATCGTGAATCGTCAGAACAGATTTTGCTCCTAACAAGCCTATAATACAATAATGGATATCTCCTGTGATATGATTCACACCATTTCTAGAACGTTTCCTATATACAAATAAAATATTCTTCACTACATGTATAGGATTACTTCCTATATATGGGACACTATATTCATAAACTACATATCCCTTCCTTAATTCCCTAATTAAGGGCATAAAACTTCTCTTAATACTTGAGTCATCGCCATATGCCCAATGAAAAAAAGTTATCTCCATGTTATATCCTTTTTAATGCTGACATTGTCAATACCATACTCATCACAATAAACCCTAGAGACATTGGAGTTCCAATCTGTCCATTCACTATCTCAACAAAAGCGAAAGAACATAAACACCAAGGAAGTAAATCGTTATATCTTCGAATATAGATCAATGACCTTTTCAAAATATTAATTCCCCATGCTACACGACATCCAACAATTAGCCATCCCAATAGTAATCCACACTCACCTATAATCATACCATACCCATTTTCCGCATTAAAATATGTATACATATTTGCACTTACTAATTTTGCACCAGCATTAGTTCCTATACCCAAACCATATCCCAAAATTGGAATATCAAAATCTACTAAACTATCAACAATACCTCCCAATAAACGCTCTCCTATAACACCTTTTGCCAATCCACCTTCAACCTCATTAGCTGTAGTGAAACGTTCCATAAAAACATCTACACTTTTACCAAACAGTCCTAGACTCGTTGCTCCCCAAAGCAACAATAAGATCGCACATATAGACACAATAAACTGTACTCTATTCGACTTATCTAATAAGATGGCAATAAATAGAAAAGCTAACGAAATCACTGTGGTGAACATCAATGTACGAGAAATAGAATACGGTACCGATAAAATATAGCAAATTATCATCACATACAACATCCAACGATTAATACGTTGCTCATACCTCAATTCACTATTTTTAAGAAAAAAATATATTAAGATAGAGCATACTAGTCCTTGAAAGGCAACATACCCCAAAGTAAAAGAGAAAGTTCCAGGTGGTCGAAAATATCCCAATGCTCCTCCAAAACCTGCCCCCTCCATGTCGCCACCTATTCCACGGTTTACCCATGCGCTTTGAGGAGAATAGAATTGTATCATTATTAAAATTGTCATTGGAATAGAAAGATAAAGGATACATTTACACATCCTAAGAACGTCTTCCCTATTTAATATTTTAACAGCCACTATGATAAAAGAAAAATGAAATAAATATATTCGTAGACCATAAAGTGCTACATATAAATTATGGTGAGCAAATAATAATGCAGTTACAAAAGCAATCACTCCAAATATCATTAAACATCTGGCAAAAACATTCTGTATCCATCTGTGTTGTATCCCAACACAAAATAACCAAATAACAATAGGTTCACGAACCAATAATAAAGGAGTAGCTAAGCTAGGAAAAATCCATTTTCTTAGAGCTCCTTCAAATATTAACAAAAAAAGATAAAGCCAAACAGCTAATTTGTAGTAAATATATCGTTCATTACGTTTTGCAATTCTTCCTATAATCATCTATCAAATAATAAAAATGTATTTATTGATGCAACTAACTCTTCTCCATAACGAGACCATGGTCTTTGTTGAGCTGTTTCCATAGCATTCTTCCCTACTCGCTCAATATCCTCTGGATGTTTTAAAATATTAAGTAAACAATTACGAATCGCCAATACAGATCCAGCTTCCACTAACCATCCATTTTCTCCTGACTGAATCAAATCTCGTCCACACGTCCTCTCCGTTGTGATTACTGGAGTTCCTTGTGACATTGCTTCTGTTATAACAAGCCCAAAACCTTCAAATAAAGAAGGAAATACTAGAATATCATGCTCACGCATTGAATCCAAGACTTTATTATGTTCCAAATAAGATATATGATTAGTATTTAACAAAGCCTCCTTTAAAGGAGTACATCTATCAATATCTCCATTACCAACAACAGTTAAACTAAACCTATCATACAAACCATCCAATGCTTCAAACAAATAGCTAAGTCCCTTGGCCTGACTTAAACGCCCTACGTATAGCAACCGTATTTTGCGATTTTCAACAGGAATATATACTTTATCTAAAGTAACATTAGGGAAGCCATAAGGAATAACTTTAATAGGAGTCTTCAATGGATAAGGAAAATCATCTAATATAGATTGTTTTGTAAAAGAACTAGCAACAAATATACAGTCAGCCATCAATAATTCTTTATCCTTGCGAAGTAGCTTTGTCTCCGAATCATTAAAAACGCCAAGAATTGAGCTCCAATGGGGATTATTCACTTCTTCGTTCTTCAATAAACGCTGATATGTTCTCCAATGAATGATAGGTAAATCAAACAAACATTTTATTTTCTCTTTATGAGCCTGCTGAAATGAATAATATGCTCCTTCATCATAAGCATATACAGCTGCTATATTTTTATAATGAGTATGGATATAACTTGCTACATTCTTATCCAACTGATGATAAACTGCATCTACTTGCCGACCGATATCACTTCCCCTCCATTTTCTATTAATAAGACGTATAATTTCTTTTAGCGGATACGTTTTTACATATTTTTTCAATTTCACATCTAGGCTCCGACGACGAATGTCTTTAAAAAACGGGAATGATGACAATAAATACAAAAGTCCTCCTTTAAAACAAGCAATACAAGTATGAAAACTCTCTAAAACCTCCCCTTGATAAAAGCCATTTACAGCCCCACGAGTATTAGCATTGCCTGTAGGATGAGATATTACAATTTTTTTCTGTTTATCCATGCCTTCCAATATATTTTTAAGTCTCCACTTAATAATGATGGTATAACTAATTTATCGTGTACACGTTCCCTTTTTTTTATGCAAACAGCAGGATTACCTCCCATAACACACATTGACGGTACATCTTTTACAACTACAGCACCTGCACCTATTATAGAGCCATAACCAATATGCCGACACGAAGGAAGCACCAATACATTTGAAGCAATCCATACATAATCTTCAATTTTAATTCCATAATGTTTTTGTTCCCATTCTGGAGAATTTATACAATGACTTGTTGTTATAATTTCACTATCATTACTAATAATAACATTATTGCCAATATGAACAGGTGAACGAGTATCTAATTTATCACTACCAATAGATGTATTACTTCCTATGATCAAATTAGAATTAGCATGTCGAGCTAAATTCATCGAAATTAAGGAATCCGTTCCTATTATAGCACCTCTCTTCAATGCTCTTCTACGAGCCATTTCGTATTTTATCCATTGCTTAACACGCGGATACAAGCCTAATATAAAATGTACAAAATTTCTTTCACTTATCTTCTGATAATAAATTGATTGTCTAAACATAATCTAACTCAATTGATTTATTAAATCCAGATATGATATATATGTAGTCTCCCAATTATACTTCCCTACAAGAAGCCGAGCTGCATTTCCAATCCTTTCTCTTATGTTTGGGAATCTAATCAAACGGACCAAAGATTCTTCTAATTGTAAAGGATTTAAAAAGTCCACAAAAATAATATTCTCATTATCTTTCATCGAACTGTCCGTCAAAATCCCTTTAGCTGTAACTACTGGTAATCCATTTTTCAAAGCAGCTGCTAATGAACCGCTTTTGAACGAACAACCATAGTAAGTATCTTCTGGTAAAACCAGAATGTCAGATACTAAAAAATAGGGATTAATTTCATCTATGCTAAGAACTCCCGTTTTATATACAATATCAGACAAATCAGTAAAAGTATCATCTGTTTTACCAATAAACAGAACCTTTACCTTATGTCCACTTCTCTTCAATCTTTCAATTACCTCAAGACTTACTTTTGTATTCCTCTGTCCAAAAAAAGCAATAATTATTTCATCCTTAGCTGCAACTTTATTTCTAAGAGATAGAATTTCTTCTCTACTATTTATTTTTTCTGGAATATTACTTACTATAGGAATTTGTTCTATTCTCGAAGGATAATCGGGTACCAAAACATTTATTATTTCACAGTAATATTTTATACTTGTAGCTATAATATTACTATTTATCAGAATCTTTTTAGTAATATATCGCATCATATAACTTATTATATCCTGCTTCACCCCTTTACCATAAAAAGTACATACCTCATGACAAAATGTAAATAATGGCACTCCTTGTTTTCTTATAGCTCTTACTAACCCTATTAATGCAAAAGGTAAACCATAGGGATGAAAGCCATGCGGTACATATTGCAAAGAAACCACTTCAATCTGCCGTTCCTTTATCACATTAATTACAGGTTGAATAGCCTGTTTATTCCATGCCTTTACAATTGGAAATATATTTATCCCGTTAATATGATAATCTATCCGCTCATCTCGTTTACATACCACTACTACTTCATGCTTATGTCGGACAAATTCTAAAGCGAGATTATATGTATAATCTCCTACCCCATCCACAAGAGGAGGAAAATTATTTGTTATAAAAAGTATTCGCATTATTTAATTGCATAAACTATGTTTTATTGTCTTCATAATCACTTCCAATCTATTAAACATTTATGTTATCAAGTTTAAAATACAAGTCAACATGACATTTACGACCATAACAATCAATGTTTTTCATTCTAGGACGTGACAGGTAAAACTTAATATTACTCCGAAAATTCAGAAAAGACATTTTTAACTTATTCTCTTTACATGTCATTGTACCAATCATACATACTGGTACATACTTTATTTTCAACTTATTATGTAAACAGAAAAGTGGAAGCATCAACTCACTCATAAAACCAAAAACACGTTGCTGAAATTTATAATTACTCAACTTCACATATTTTTCTATTTCAAACAATAAAGGAAAAAGCCATTCACAATAACGATCACAGACCTCACGAGAAGTAAAAAACATATTAAAACAGATCCTACGGTTATCACGATAGAAAAAATCGATTATAGTTCTCTCATAATCGGGATAATGCTTCAAAATAATACGATTCATTATATAAAAATCCTCCATTACATGTGCATATATATAATCGTATCCTACTGATGTTTCCATTCTTGAAGGCTTAGGCAAAATAATATCATAATCACCCAGCACTTCTAGTGGGTTAATATAGGAAGAATACATCTCACTAAAATCAGCATCTTTGTATGACACATAACCTCCATTCATAAAATCAAAATACCTCCGATAATGTGCTAATCCAATATAATCCACATCCTTTAGATTTTTCCATGCCCAATAAAGCCCAGTCAATTCACAAAAATAAGGATTCTTTGCACTAATATTGTCTCCTGTATCATCACCCAGAAAACCAAGGTCTATTTTTGAAACAGATTTACCCACTTGCAAAGGCATATATAGTTCATTGTTCATCACAAAATCCTTCTTGTGGGCACAAACTATTATTTTACTCTTGTTCATAACGATTCAATGCACTCTCTATAACCTTATCCATATCATAATATTTATATTCAGCCAATCTGCCACCAAAAATTACCTTCTTCTCTTTACAAGCCAATTCTTTATATTTTTTATACAAATCTTCATTAGCTACATCATTCACAGGATAATAAGGCTCGCTTCCTTCTGTCCATTCTAAGGAGTACTCCCTACTAATTACTGTATCCGGCTGCGTACCGAATTCAAAATGTTTATGCTCGATTATGCGGGTAAAAGGCGTGACAGCATCAGTATAATTCACGACAGCATTTCCTTGATAATTTTCCACTCCTTCCAACAACTCTGTCTCAAATCGAACTGTACGATAGGAAAGCTTACCATAGCAATAATTAAAATAAGCGTCTATTGCTCCCGTATAAACAATCTTATCCGCCATAGCCGTCAAAACATTCTTTTCTGCGAAAAAATCAGTAGACACACATACATCCACACCGTCAAGTAAACGGTCGATCAAAACATTATAACCTCCTATCGGAATACCTTGATAAGGATCACGAAAATAATTATTGTCAAACGTAAAGCGTACCGGTAGGCGACGAATGATAAATGCAGGTAATTCAGTACATTTACGCCCCCATTGCTTCTCCGTATATTCTTTAATCAGTTTCTCATAAATATCCCGACCTACCAGTGAAATAGCTTGCTCTTCCAAGTTTTTCGGATTCTGCCCCTCCATCTCCTGCTGTTGTTCTTTTATCTTCGCTTGTGCTTCTGCTGGAGTTTTCACCCCCCATAGTTGATAGAAAGTATTCATATTGAATGGTAAATTGTAAAGTTCACCTTTATAATTAGCTATAGGAGAATTGGTATAACGATTGAACTCAACCAAACTGTTTACATACTCCCACACATGTTTATTAGCAGTATGAAAAATATGTGCACCATATTTATGTACATTAATGCCTTTCAAATTTTCGCAATAGATATTCCCCCCAGTGTGTGAACGAATATCTATCACTAAGCAACTTTTCCCATGTAACGTTGCTTGGTGAGCAAATGTGCATCCAAAAAGTCCTGCACCAACGATGAGATAATCGTAATGTTTCATTTACTTCTATATTTTATTGTGATTGATTTTCCTTTTTTTAATCTATTTCTCATTTCCGACATAAGAGCCGTTTTATCTTATTTGCGACTTTCAACCACAACGCCCATATCGGATAAATCTGTGTATGATTGTTTCGTAGCCAAAAAGTAAAACCATTACCATCATCCGTCCAACTACCATTGCATAGATGAATGGCATAAGAATCTGGTTTCAAATAAATAGCATTGCCAACAATGACCGATGAGTTCATCAACATCATATTATGATCTAGCAACTGATCTTCATCTATAAAGCGATAACCATATTTTAATATAAGACGGGTTATATGCTTACCTATAACATAATCATTTTTATCATTATGCTCCAAATCAAAATGTAAGGTAGCATAATAATCCAGACACTCTTTTAGATATGGTAAACCAGATATACTTCCCATTATAGCAGCTTGAACACCAAAGCCCTCAACCAAGTAATTCATATCCTTTAAGGTCTTATCCTGACAAATTTTATCTTGCTCTCTTTTTTCATAAAAAAATGGATGCACTTCATGTGAAGTAAAAAAATCATATTTCAAAAAAGGAGTAAATGATTTCATCACTTTTACATCTGTATCCATATAAATTCCACCCTCTTTATAGAGTGCATATAGCCTTACATAGTCTGTCACAAAAGCCCATTTCCTCGCTTTATACGCTTCACGAACAAAGGGAACTGAATCGAAGTCAAAGCTATGAGCATCCCATATACGCAATTTATAATCAGGCATTTCTTTCGTCCATGTCTGCATACACTTCTTCACGAATGGAGACATTTCCTCACCGCTAAACCAGCAATAATGAATAATTTGAGGAATCATTTTTTGATTAATTTTAATTTTCAATAAAACAATACGTGACTGCCATCAAATTTATATTTCAAGTCATGGCTACGCTCACTTATCTTTTTAGCAGGAACACCTGCCACAACAGCAAACGGTTCTACATCTTTCGTTACTACAGCACCTGCACATACCACTGCTCCCTCACCAATGCTTACATTATCAAGTACCGTCACATTAGAGCCCAACCAAGCATGATTACCAATATGAATCGCTCCCCTTTTATTTGGCATACTACGGAAGTAGGGATCGTTCATATCATGTGATTCAGTCCAAAGATGTACCTCAGAACTAAGATTAACATCCTCACCGATGTATATTCCTTGGCGGGCATCAAGAATACAATTGTCTCCTATTATACTTCCCCTACCTATATGTAAACAATAACCTGCCCGTATCTCACAACCAAAATAAATTACACTATCCGGATGTCGATCTACCAAAAACACATGCTCATACACTATGTTACGAACAGTATGTGAAGGAAAGTATTTAATAGTATGAACCAAATATCTTGAATAGCTATAAATTAGACAAAAGACTTTAGTCTTCACTATCTTTGCAAAAGATTTCACCAGCCCTTTTCCACTTACATTTTCTAGAGAAACCGAATTTGCAGTAGCAGAAAAAACTCCCTTTTTTCTATCTGTCAAAAATGCCAATCTGCTACGTTGATTTAATATCCGCAAAGGAATACATAAAACGATGAACGCCAAATAGTGGCTAAAGATATAACAAAGAACAATAAAGAATAAAACTTTCATTTCAGATATTTATTGATGATTATTGCCGCTATTTTCCAGCCTAACAAAGCTTTAAGTATGCTAATTCTTCTTTGCTTCGGAAAATATAACACTGTATTCGTTTTTTCACAATATGTTTCAATTTGAGGCAATAATGGCTTAATCAAAGGATAATTAAAAAAAACATATGCCCCTATGAATCGCCCACAAATCTTTCTAGTTTCTTCATCATTACGATAAGAGTAAATTAAATCACTTATTATGCAATGTGTTTCACATACACTTTCAATGGCTCGCAAAGACATTTGAGTACTAACCCCACTTCCTGTCTGCCACCACACTGCATATTCACTATCTACAGCCAGAGCCTTATCTGCTGCTGCATAAATGCGTGCAAAGAATTCCCCATCCTGATTCTTTATAATATTTTCATTCCATCCATTTACCTTATTCACCAGTGAACGATGCATCAAATGACAGTGAGGACAATTGAAACCTTTCCCTCTCCATATATCCAGCAGCAATTCGATGCTTGGAACATAATCTCTATCAATTCCTCGAGGAGGAACACAAAGTTGCCCATCTGGATAGTACATCCGCACAGGAGAAAAAACAACCGTCTGCCGAGTTCCTTCACTTAAGATACGTTCCATTTGACTTTTTATCATATTATCTGAACAAAAATCATCTGCATCTATAAATTTCACATACTCTCCTCTTGATTGTAAAAAGGCATAATTACGCGCAGAATTCCCCCCCTTTTTGGGGTTCACGTATACATGAACTTGTTCTGACACGTATTTTTGAGCGATTTTCAGTGATTTGTCTGTAGAATGATCATCTACAATAATCACCTCAATATTAGGATACGTCTGCTTTTTCAACCTTATTATCGTATCTTCTATATATTGTTCAGCATTATAGAGAGGAATAAGAACAGACACTAATGGAAAGGAATTCATTTTCGTTTCAATAAACAATGTAAAAAATATACCGGAGAATAATTCATAACAAATGCTATTATATTCATCTTCCAATTACTACAAAACAATCTGAATGGAAGTTCTTTTATATATTTTTTTAATAATACATATTTTTCTCTATCAGTAAGAGTAGATGAATACATTTGCAATATAGTATTAACAATCAATTCACTCAAATTAGATTCGCCTTTCTTAGAAATAGTTCCTCCGAACAAGTCTTTCAGTAAATGAGCTTCTTCGAATAGAACTTCTATGTTTTCCGGTTTGAAAATTTGATATTCACGCTTAATACAAGGAAATATATAGTGATAATTACGACACTCCAGAACTTTTATCCGATTAACATATTTACAATATTGAAGAGCAAAATTCCAATCTTCTCTACTCACATATTTCTCATTAAAGGTAATCTGATATTTCACTATTATTTCTCTCTTATAAAAAGAAGACCAAACATAACCTAACATATTACGCTCGCACAGTTCTCTGATAGTATCCAAGCATGGTGTTGAAGCAGATATAAATACAGAGCGAAGAAAAATTCTGTCAGGATAATGCCATACAGAGTTTTGAATAAGAAGGTCTTCACCATTATAATTGTTCATAAAGTCTGCAACCCAAGTTGGTTCCACCCAATCATCACTATCACAAAACGTTACCCCCCCCGAATTTTCCAATCCGAGATTACGTGCCGAACTAGCTCCACCATTTTCTTTATGTAGAGCTATGACTCTATTATCATGTTTCATATACTTCAGACAGAGTTCCCATGAGCAATCGCTGCTACCGTCATCTATCAGGAGCACTTCCAAATCCGAATAAGTCTGCCGTAAAATAGAATCAACACATTTTGACAAAGTATTTTCAGCGTTGTAAATAGGGACAATAATTGAAACCATCATACTAATCTATGTTATAATTTAATAAACTTATTTTGAATTAAAAGCCGCAATTTATCCACCAACGAGCATCCAACTACAATCAGCAATGACAGAAAAATGATCCAACCTAAATTGTACTTTTCAAAATGAAAATATGGTGCCACCAAAGCTGGAAAATAAAAACTAGTATGTATGAGATAACAAGCCAATACTGATGACGCTAAATAATTGATACATTTATTATAAAAATAGAAGTGTTCTGCCGATACTACCAAACAAACAGCAAAAAGCAATATAAATGGATTATAATACTTATTCACATAAGGCATAATAGATGAATAATTACCCAAATGCCAACCGTAAAATACAGGTAATAAAAAAAGAAAAAACGATGGAAGAATAAAATATACCATTCTTGCTTTCCATTTGTCTGGAAGAAATCTTTTAATATAACGTCCCACTACATATATCTCAAGTAATGTGAACATATTTAGAGCACTTTCTTTGTATATCCATAAACCTACACTAATATATAATATTACTAATATCAAGAAAGTATACATACGAAAATTCAATTTATCCAACATTGCATTAATTCCATCCGAGAACAAATAAATCACAATATAAGCATGCATAAACCATTGTCCAGACAAAAAGAATATACTAAGGATCAATGTTCTGCTATTCCCTATTGCGTTCGGACTAGGACTAATAGCATAAACAACCAGATAAAACAAGAAAATATAAACAAAGCATTGTATGATAAGATCTATTAGACGATTCCGCTTAAATCTAATACCATAATAACCGGAAATAAACATAAATATAGGTACTCCTGTTTGTCCCAAAGCATGAAATGAAAGTTTAGTCAAAGTTTCACCATCATGCTCATAGACAAAATCACCCGAACTATACTGATAGGCATTAGCACAAAAATGAAATATCACAATCATTATCATTGACGCTATACGCAACAACTCTACAGATGAATTACGGAAACGTTTATCTAATGCTGAAACCATAATTAAAATATTATTTAATTTTCCTATTGCCAGTCAATCGTTTAATGAACAAGCGGACAGGCTTAAAACAAATATAAAACACTGGAATAAAAACTGATAAATAAAGAAAGGTTATAATAACAGAATACTTTGTCCATTCCCAATATGTATATGGTATATCCAATTGCAACAAATTCTTTATATATAGAACCATTAAAAATGAAATGATTATTATTAGAAGTAATAATAACTGCTTACGCCAGTATTCCCATATAGAAGATCTAAAACCACATTTAAACAAAAAATAAGGTTTCCAAATATGCAAGATGAATAAACTACTACAACAATCACCTGCAATAACACCAGCAAGACCAAAATAATAACCACCAATAAGCCCCACTCCTACAGTAATCATAAGCGTTGCCACAGGTGCCCATACATCTTGGAACAAACCATATCCATAAATAAATTGTTCTGTTGTTCCACGAGTTTGAGCTAAGAATACATTCAAAATCAATACAATGACAATAGATGAAGACAATAAATACTTCTCACCCAACCAAATCGTAATAAACGGATTTATCAATGTATAAAATGCAAACATTGTAAATGCCGCTACTGCCATTCTTATTCCTTGCAATTCCCAATATATTTCTTTTATCTTTTCTAAATTTCCTTGAGCTATAAGATTACCTACCCCTGCCCCCGTGCTATTCAGAAGATTATCAAACAACTGTTGTATTTTAAGAGTTATGATGGTATAGTTACCATAATAAGTTACAGTACTCAATGAACCATATACATAGATTAAAAACGGCAATAACTGATTTCGGCCCATACCTGCCAACACATGCACGAACATTTGTTTCGCTTTGGTAATAATAATCTTATGTTCTTTGTAATGCTGTTTGCCCACCCCTACCGAACAATGGAGCCAAGGGTACGTTTTATTTATTTTATAATTTAAAATACAAGCATAGATAACATTAAATGAGAATTCAATTATAATCCAAATATAAAAATTACACCAATAAACAGCCACCGCCATTTGAACAAAAATCTTAATAATATTAGCTGTTTGGAAATATCCTGCAACCACATAATTTTTCTGATCAGCTCCCAATAAAGTTTGCCGATAGTTGATAAAATAGCCTATTAAAGAAGAAAAAAGAAAGCCATAATATACTGCATATAACACTCCAATACTGATATCAGTATCACTAAAGATCAGTGGAAGAAACAAAGAGAGCACACTACCTGCTACTAAAATAATAAGCCCAATTCTGTTATACAAATATCCTAAAACAGAAACAATCTCAGTAATTTTCTTCTCATCTTTATCGAAAATAGGTTTATAAAGTACATACCCAATGGATGCCCCAATACCCAAATCTGCTAAATTCAGAAAGCTCAACAAGTTCTGTAAAGTACCTGTAAGTCCTAAGAATTCTGTTCCAAGATAATTAAGAAATATTTTCCTCGAAAAGAAAGATATTCCTAACACTAGGAAATAAAATATCAGGTTTATTTTAGCATTAAGTATACTTTTCCTTATTCTTGATTCCTGCATATCTAAATTTCATCTACTTCAACAATCTCTTAATATTATCAACATCCACCAAGAAACATTGTAAACAAACGACTACGTTTAGCAATCTTTCCACACACTAAACACATCAAGATGACAGGTATTGCTATAATCGAACTCGTCACTATAATAAGCAAAACATTATCATTATTCGGCAACCATGACACTGGCATCGTTTGTTCTTCTATCCATACTCCTACAGATGCAAGCCCTATCATAAAGAAAGAGTGAAGTACATATATTTCCAAACTGTGCCTACCCAATGAAACTAAGTACTTCCCCCGAATGTCAATACTTGAGAATAAATTTATTAAAATAGTAATAGCACTCACCCCCATGAGACTAATAGGAATATATAGATTATCAAAAAATACCCAACTTAAAATATAAACAATAATAGCTACAGTCATTATGTGAGTATTCTGTTCCATATTGTTACGGATAGATTTGTATTGAAAAAAATAAGTTCCTAACATAAAATAGGGATACATAGCTACAAACTTGTAAAAATAAGGAACTTGAGAAACTACTAATGGAAAGAAATGACTCATAGATAACAATACCATATACCCAATAAATACAAAAGAAAATTCAACAAACCAATATCTTTTATCTCCGCATAAATAAGTAGTAGCTTTATGATATATCATAAATGTTGCCCATCCTACCACCATGCAATAAAATAATGCAGGTAAGAACCAATAAGCTGCCTCACCATTCAATCCTAAAATACCTAAAGGATTTCCATTGGTTATGGTATAAAAAGTACCTCCTATCACTAAAAAAGGCAAGAGTATCCTTAATACTTTCTTCTTTAAGAAAAGTAAACTTTCTGATAGATTCCATAATTTAAAAGATTTCATAGCAAATACCCCACTTAAGAACATAAATAACGGCATATGAAATCCATTATAAAATGTACGGAATAAATTATCTTCTAGTCCTAATGAAAACTGCTCCACATGCCCCATAACAACTAATATAATCGCTATCCCTTTAAGATTATCTATATAATTAATACGCATATTTTCTATATTAATGATCTTTCCACATCATTTCTGTCTTCAACGATTTATTGTTAAAGACATTGTTGGGTATATTATTTGATTTATAAATAGTACATCCATATGGAATAATAGTACCAGTAGCTAAGTAGACTCCTTTTAATATGGTTGCATGCGAACCTATCCAACAATGTTCTCCTATATGAATTGGCTGTGAAGTTTCTTGTGCTTCTCCTTTCCAATAAGTAGGATGCCCGTCATTATCAAGGATAGTGATGTTCCATCCCATCAATACGTTATCACCAAAAGAGATTCCTCTATTTGCTAAAATATTACAATTAGCATTGCAGAAAAAATTATCTCCAAAGTTAAGGGAAGCTCCTTGACGAACTACTACATTGCTTCCCTTACTTATACAAGTTTTTCCATTGAATACCACCATACTATCATCGAATACACAAAAACGTGTTTTCCCCTTGCCGTAAACCATAACTTCCTCCCCAAACTCCTATCATTATATCATGTTTTTTCACTTTCTCAGATATAATAATACGAGCCTTAGAAGAGATAAAGAACTTTGTATTCCAATAAATAAGTATGGGACAGTGAATAGCAATTTCTCTCGGCATATACCTAAAACAAAATATATACGAACGAATAACTGAAAGCCAATATAATATTTTTCCCATAATTGCACTTATTAATGTTAATCTTTCTCACTCACTTCCCAATACAATAATATTCAATCCCCAAATGCTTCATCTCTTCCGTATCATAAATATTCCTTCCATCAATTACCACCGCACAATTCATCAACTTCATAATCACTCCCCAGCTCGGCAAACGGAACAATTTCCATTCTGTCAATAATAACAAGGCGTCTGCATTTAACGTCGCATCATACATATCTGCCGCATATTCCACCACATTACCTACCCGACGGTGACATTCATCCATCGCAACAGGATCAAACACACGTACTTTGCAACCAGCTTCAAGCAACAGATTGATAATAACTAAAGCTGTCGCTTCACGCATATCATCCGTTTCGGGTTTGAATGCTAATCCCCAAATAGCAATAGTTTTTCCTTTCAATGCACCATCATAGTGTTTACAAAGCTTATTGAACACTACTGTTTTCTGGTACTCGTTGACTTCTTCTACAGCTTTCAGCACATGCATATCATAACCATTCTTTTCGGCTGTTTTAATCAACGCCTTTACATCTTTTGGAAAACAAGAGCCACCATATCCACAACCAGGATAAAGAAACTTACCACCAATACGACTATCAGATCCTATTCCTTTACGTACCATATTTACATCCGCACCTACCAACTCACACAAATTAGCAATATCATTCATAAAAGAGATACGGGTAGCAAGCATAGAGTTAGCCGCATATTTTATCATTTCAGCTGAAGGAATATCAGTAAAAATCACACGAAAGTTGTTCAACAAAAAAGGACGATAAAGCCTACTCATAAGTTCTTTTGCTTTTTCCGACTCTACTCCCACCACTACACGATCTGGGCTCATAAAATCTTTGATAGCTGCGCCCTCTTTCAAAAATTCAGGGTTGCTTGCTACATCGAAAGGAACCTTTACTCCACGTTTTGCTAATTCTTCCTGAATGGCAGCTTTCACTTTTTTTGCTGTACCTACGGGGACTGTAGATTTCGTAACCAGCAGCGTATATTTGTGGATATTCCGACCAAACTCACGAGCTACCGCCAGCACATATTGCAGGTCTGCACTGCCATCTTCATCTGGCGGTGTTCCTACCGCACTAAATACAATATCTACACCGTCAAGACAAGAAGTCAAATCTGTAGTAAAAGTTAGACGGCCTTCTTGGTGATTACGTAATACCATTTCGTCCAGCCCTGGTTCATAAATGGGTATCTGTCCGTTCTGTAATGAGTTGATTTTCTCTTTATTAACATCAACACAAGTGACGTGAACACCCATTTCGGCAAAACAAGTACCAGACACCAAGCCGACATAACCTGTACCTATGATTGCTATATTCATATATTGTTATTAATTATTTTTTAAGTAAATGCATCTTCAAATGAAAAACCAAATTGAACAACCACCTTTTAGCTATTTAATCTTCCTTTACTTTATGTTCTCCATAACCGTAACCATAACCATAACGCTTGCCATAACCATAGTATTTACCATACTTACCATAACCATAATAATAGCCATATTTCTTCTTTTGGAGATCTAGCCCGTTTATTACAGTACAAAGATTAGGAAGCTTATTGTTATTAGCCAATTCATTGATCAAAGTAAATTCAGTCTTCCGAGTATAGTCTGCGCGACATACATAGACTGACAAATCAGCTACACGCCCTATAAGCAAAGTATCAGTCACCATACCAACTGGAGCTGTATCTAGAATCACATAATCAAAGTTCTTCCTTAATATTTCAATCGCCTTATCCAAACCATCACGAGCCAATAATTCTGTAGGATTAGGAGGAACCGTTCCGCCAGGAAGAACATACAGACTTTTGCTTACATCTGAAGGTTGAACAAATTCCATCAGATTCTTTTCTGGATTCGATAGATATTGAGTAATACCTAATTCTTTACGAGGGATATTAAACACCTTATTCAAACCCGGCTTACGAATATCAAGACCAACAATTACAACTTTTTTTCCTAATAAAGAAAGACTAATCGCAAGGTTGGCGGAAATAAACGACTTACCTTCACCACTGACTGTCGAAGTTACTAATATTACTTTCTGACCATTCTCAAGCATAAACTGAAGGTTAGTACGGACATTACGGAAAGTTTCACTCATTAAAGTATTCTGATTTTCAAATACAGCAATAGCCCCTGTTTTCTCACTAGTCAACGGTACATCACCCACAATAGGCAAACTCGTTAACTTCTGCACATCACCACGACCTTCTATTTTAAATTTAGTCAAACCAATCAAGAAAATAATGCTAACAGGCAATCCTAGACCTACTACTAAAGCAATCATATACACCATTTGAGATTTAGGAGAAATCGGACCACCTTCAGCCGCTGGCTCATCAATAATCTTAGCATTATTAGCAGTAGCGGCTAAAGTGATAGCATTTTCCTCACGTTTCTGTAAAAGCATTAGATAAAGTCCAGCCTTGATCTCCTGCTGGCGTGCAATACTCACATATTCACGTTCCTGTCCCGGAGCATCACTGATACGACGAGAGAAACGACCAGCCTCACGATCCAGATCAGCCTTTACAATAAGTAAACCTTTCAAAGTACCATCAATAGCAGCCTGCACATTCGTTTTCATAGCACGAATACTCGTATCTAAATTAACAATCATCGGGTTACTCTCCGTAGAAGTACGGAGTAAACGCTTACGCTCGATAATTAACTCATTATAACGTTCAATTTGAGTGGTTAAACCATTATCAGACAAGCCAATATTACTGGGTAACACCTCATACTCATTCGATGGATTATTGATATATCTCACAAGATCACGAACTAAGTTAATCTGGGTACCGTTTTCTACACGTTTTCTTTCATATTCTGCATTTCCTTCAACAGCCAATTGGGCATCACTGCCAATATTGGTTAATCCTGCATTTCTTTTAAATGCTTCCAATTTATCCTCCGTGCTACCCAATTCCTGATCTATAATCTGAATGCGTTCATTAATAAATTCCTTTGTTTTCTCGGCAACCTCATTTTTATCATTATTCGTATTACGATTATACATTTCCATCAACTTATTAATAAAGTCCTGTCCCCGCTGTATATTCGTATTCATCAGCGAGACAACAGCAACAGACGTCGTTTTGGAAGTAGGTGCTATATTTAATGCCGACTGATATCCTTTTGCCACCCCAAATGGCTGGCTAACTATGGCACTGATATTTCGTATAGAATTTTGTCCTTCTATCTTTCCATTTAATAGAGAATCTTTTAATGTGAACCCAAATGTCCCCTTATCTGTGGGTAGTACTGCTGGAAGTTTTTCGAAATGTTTACTATATTCATTCAAGCCAACTTTCAGGTTTATATCCAATCCACCTTCAGGAGTCAGTTTCATATCAATCACAACTACACCCGGCAAATTATCCGCCTCCTGTGCTGTCATATTTACAATTATCGGAGAAGTTTGATACAATTCTTTTTTAGGGAACTCATCCTCATCATAGTAAGTAATATAAAGTTCCAAATTATTAACGACCTCTTTCAGTATTGTTTTTGAACGTAACACTTCTATCTCATTATCAATACTCTGCGTAGAAGTAATCACTCCTCCTAACCCTAGATTTTCTAAATCAGCAGAACCTGCACTTCCTCCTTTTTTATCATCTTTAATCATAATAGAAGCGGAAACCTGATAAACAGGAGTCTGAAAATGTAAATATACCCAAGCTCCGATTAAACAAGCCAAAACGGAAACTACAAACCAAGGCCAATGAATTATATACTTAA
>OGDQ01000646.1_pt1 | contig 25715 bp, 27 predicted proteins | sample 1570451 | NCBI WGS metagenome assembly OGDQ01 (sample SAMEA2582171, study PRJEB24529) | metagenome | biome: Human gut stool | place: China | collected 2011 | reverse complement strand
CATCTGCCTGCAGCAAAATAGAAGGAAGTTGCGGGTCCAGAATTTCCAGTTTTTCCCTGACCCTTGCAGGATCAACGGCTTTTGTCTTTCCCATATTCAGGCGCAGATTTTGCGAAAAAGTTCTGCTTTTTCCATAAAACGCATTATTGTGCGGTCGAAATGAGCATATCCCGGAATGCAGCGGCAGCGGGCGGAAGCTTCTCGTTTTTGCGCCAGACCAGTACAAGGTCGCGCATGAGCGGCTTTTTGAGGTCCAGCGGGATGCGAACCACATCGGGTCGTTCCAGAAATCGGGTGGTGGGGATGATCGCAATGCCGTCGCCGGAGGCCACCGAGTTCAGGACGCCGTAGTCGTTGTATGCCTCCATTGCGATGTTCGGCTCAAAGCCATAGGACGAGCACAGGTCATACAGCATCTGGTTCGTTCCGCGGAAGCTGCGGATGTAGACGATAAAGCGCTCGTCGCGCAGGTCTTCGACGGAAACAGAGCTTCGGTGCGCAAAGGGGTGATTTTTGCCAACGATAAGTCCGACCGGCTCTTTGTGGATCACATGCCGGTTCAGCGAGCAGAGCACCGGGTCATCCGGACTCAGGTTGCTGCACAGGCCCAGCTCACTGTTCCCCTGCAGGACATCGTTCACGATGATAGAGGTATATTTGTACTCGATGCGGAAGCGGTAGGTGGGGTTCATCTTGCGGAACTGTGCGATCTTCTCCGGCAGGAACTCGGTATAGTTGGAAAAAAGCGCCGAGACAAAGATGATATTCCGCTCCACATCGGCACGATGCTGCACAGCTTTCATGCCATTGTTGATCTCATCCACCGCACGCTTGACGTACTCGTAAAAGATCGCACCGCTGGGCGTCAGCGTGACATTTCTGCCCTCCTTCTGGAACAGCGTCACGCCCAGCTCGACCTCCAGGTTGTGGATTGCCTTGGACAGAGCCGGCTGGGTAATGAAAAGGGTGCTGGCGGCCTTTGTGTAGTGTTGCAGCTCTGCAACGGTCTTGAAATAGACCAAGGATTGAAAATTCATCGAACATCCTCCCATCGTTCTTTCTGTTTTCGCTTGGCGCGTATTTGAGCATCTTCCACAAAATTTTAAACACTTTATGAAAATTACTACCGAAAGTTATGAATCGGGACGAAACAGATGTTGGACGGAACCGGAAAACCCCTCTATAATAAGAACAGAAACACAAACAAGTTCAGCTCTGTACACCGGCCCCTTCCCTGCACGAAGATTGTCGATTATGACTAGTATAGCAGTTGTACCAAAACAAAGCAAGTGGCCCGCACCGAGCGATCGCGAAGAAATGCTTGTTTGCAAAAAAACGGATCTACGCACAGAAAAGAAAGGAGACTCATTATGAAAAAGATCTCTCGTCGTGAATTCCTGACCGTCGTAGCAGCAGCGAGTGCCGCAGGTCTTCTGTCGGCCTGCGGCGGCAGCAGCGGCGGCACCACCTCCACCTCCGCAGCTGGCGGCGGCGCAGCTTCCGGCCAGTCTATCAACCTCCGCATCGCCTCTTCTTCTCCCACGGTCGAGTTTGACGGCGACGGCACCACGGCTCTGGGCATCTCGACGCTCTATTTCGTCAACCAGATCTCTGCCCGCACCGATGGCCGTATCACCGCACAGATATTCCCCGACGGTCAGATTGCTTCCTCCACCCAGGAGTACATCGGCGGCCTGCAGAACGGCGCATTCGACATCGGCATCCTGAACTGCGGTTCCTGGGGCGACTACACCTCCGCATTCGCCGGCCTGAATATGCCCTACCTCTACCTGAACTACGACGAGGCATATGCTGTTCTGGACTCCGAGGTCGGCCAGAGCTGGCTGCAGAAGGCGCAGGAGGACACCACCACCATTCCTCTGGCTTTCTTCGACATCGGTTTCCGGGAACTGACCTGCAACAACGAGGTCCACACGCCCGACGACCTGAAGGGCGTTAAGATCCGCGTCATGCCCGACCCCATCCAGACTGCCACTTGGGAAGCTCTGGGCTGCGCCGTGACCCCCGTTGCATACTCCGAGTTGTACACCGCTCTGCAGCAGGGCATGGTGGATGCACAGGAGAACCCCCCGTCCAACATCGTCTCCTCCAAGGTCTACGAGCTGCAGAACTACATGGTCATGACCAACCACAACTTCACCGCCACCATCCCGGCCATCAGTCCCGTCATCTGGAACCAGCTTTCCGCAGACGACCAGCAGCTCATCCGCGACGTCATGGTCGAAGCCCAGAACGAAGGCCGCAAGCACACCGCAGAGCTGGCCGACGGCTTTATCCAGAAAGTCGAGGACGACGCCGGTACGAAGGTCATCTACCTGACCGACGATGAGCTGAAGGCGTTCCAGGACAAGGTCAAGGGACCCATCTGGCCCATGGTCGAGAAACAGATGGGCACCGACGCCTACAACGCCCTGATCTCCTTCGTGGAGGCCTACGAGGCAGGCAAGAAATAAGCCGCCCCGGAAAACGAATGTTCCACTGCAATGCTAAGGTTCGTAAGGAGATACATACATGAAAAACGGAAAGTTTGATTTAAAAACATTCCTGAATAACATCGAGCTGTATCTGGCGACGCTTTGCTTCATCGTACTGACAGCAATGCTCACGCTTCAGGTGTTCAGTCGGTTTATTCTGCATCATTCTTGGACATGGATGGAGGAGTTTGCCACCATCATGTTCGTCTGGATGATCTATCTGGCGATCTCTGCGGCTGTTACCTACCGCAAGCACCTGCGCATCGATTTCCTTCTGGACATGATGCCCTTCAAGGTGAAGAAGGTCATGCTCATCATCTCCAACGTGATTTTCGCCCTCTTCAACGTGTATATCAGCGTCATCATGTTCAACGTCATCAAGCTTCTGGGCACCAGCAAGACCACGATGCTGAAAATCCCCCAGCAGCTGGTGTACATCATCATTCCCATCAGCCTGCTGCTCACAGTGATCCGCCTGATCCAGGACACCATCAAGCTGGCCAAGGAGAGCGAGGAGAACCTCGGCACCTCCAAGCCCTCCATGGATCTGGACGCCTGCGAGCGCGAGTGGAACGCAAAGAAAGCAGCGATGAATGAGAAGGGAGGCACCAAATAATGGCAACTGGCATTATGTTTCTTGTGATGTTTGGTCTGATGTTTCTGGGTGTTCCCATTGCCGTCTCCATCTACATCGCAATGCTCGTTCTGATCGGCATGAATCCGGTCACTACCACCAACTTCATCGCCCAGACCCTGTACGGCGGTGTTGCAAGCTTTACCAATCTGGCGCTCCCCTTCTTTATGATCTGCGGCACCATCATGGAGACCGGCGGTTTGTCGAAGCGTCTGGTGCGCTTTGCAAACTCTCTGGTCGGCGGCATCACCGGCTCTCTGGGCATGGTCACTGTCATCGCCTGTATGTTCTTCGGTGCAGTTTCCGGCTCTGCCCCTGCAACGGTCGCCGCCATCGGCTCCATCATGATCCCTATGATGGTCTCCAACGGCTATAACAAATACTACGCCACCGGCCTTACCTGCTGTGCAGGCGGTCTGGGCGTCATCGTTCCTCCCAGCTACCCGATGGTCCTGTACGGCGTCACCTGCAACGTGTCGGTCGGCAAGCTGTTCATGGCCGGCCTCGGCCCCGCCTTCGTCGTCGGCGGTCTGCTCATGCTCATCAACTACGTCATGTGCAAGCGCTGGGGCATCAAGGGCGATACCAAGCTGGAGCTGAAAAACATTGCTTCCAGCTTCTGGGACGCCAAGTGGGCGCTCATCATGCCCGTCATCATTCTGGGCGGCATCTACTCCGGCATCTTCACCGCTACCGAAGCTGCCGTCGTGGCGTCTGTCTATGGCATCGTCATCGGCCTGTTCGTTCACAGAGAGCTGAAGCTGGAGAAGCTGTGGGCCATCTTCCGCGACAACGCTGCCTTTATCGCCGGTACCATGTTCGTCATGGCCCCCTCCAAGGCCACCGGTCAGGTCTTCGCCTACCTGAACATCACCAAGATTATTGCCAACTTAATGTTCAGCATCTCCACCAACCCCTACATCGTCCTGTGCATGATCTTCGTCATCATGTTCATCGTCGGTATGTTCGTCCAGACCACCCCCGCCCTCGTCATTCTGGCCCCCACCCTGCTGGCTGTCGTCACTCAGGTCGGCATCGATCCCATCCACTTCGGCATCATCATGACGCTGGCTCTGGCCATCGCATTCGTCACCCCGCCTGTCGCACTGAACCTGTTCGTCGGTTCCTCCATGACAGGACTCAGCATCGACAAAATCGTCAAGGCGTTTATGCCGTTCCTCATCGGCCTCATCGTAGCGTTCTTCATCGTGTCCTTTGTCCCAGCCATCTCTCTCGGTGTTCTGGGTGATTGGTCCCTCACATTCGGTTGATCCGGTCTATGAAAGGAGCTTCGCTCTATGAAAATCACAAAGGTTGATGTCCTGCATCTGAAAACCGATCTGAAAAACGGCCACTGGCGCCCCATCGTCTGCCGCATCTACACCGACAAAGGCATCTACGGCGACGGTGAAGCTGCTCTGGCCTACGGCGAGTCCCAGATCGCAGCGTTCGGCATCGTACAGAACTTTGCCAAGCTCATCATCGGCATGGACCCGCTGCAGCATGAGGTCATCTGGGACAAGCTGTACCGCACCACCTTCTGGGGCCAGAATGGCGGCCCTGTGATCTTCGCCGGAATCTCGGCCATCGACATTGCGCTCTGGGACATCAAGGGCAAGTACTACAACGCCCCCATCTACGAGCTGCTGGGCGGTAAGCGCCGCGAAAAGCTGCGCACCTACGCCAGCCAGCTGCAGTTCAGCTGGGGCCCCGACATCATCCCCCAGCGCACCCCGGATGACTACGCCCGCCATCAAGATCGACTTCTTCACCTTCAAGCCGGGCGAGGGCAACTTCAACGACAACGACCGCCTCGGCCTGCTCAGCCCGGAATATCTGCAGATGTACGAGGCCCGCGTAAAAGCGGTCCGCGAGGCCATCGGCCCCGATGTGGATCTCATCATCGAGAACCATTCCTTTACGGATTCCCAGTCCGCCGCCCAGCTGGGCAATCTGGTCAAGAAGTACAACATCTTCTACTTCGAAGAGCCTTCCACCCCCACTCCCCAGCTATCCAAGTTCGTCCATGACGAAACGGGCCTGCCTATCGCAAACGGTGAGCGCATCTATACCCGCTGGCAGTACATCGAGTACTTCAAGCAGAATGCCATTCAGGTCATCCAGCCGGACGTTGGCACCTGTGGCGGCATCACCGAGATCAAGAAGATCTGCGATATGGCCCATGTCTTCGATGTCGGCGTTCAGGTCCATGCCTGCGGCAGCCCCCTGTCCACGGCGGCAGCCCTGCATCTGGAATGCGCCATCCCGAACTTCGTCATCCACGAGCATCACACCTACGCCCTCAGCCCGTACAACAAGGAGCTGTGCATCCACGATTACCAGCCGGTGAACGGCAAGTTCTCCGTCCCCGATTTGCCAGGTCTGGGCAACGAGCTGAGCGAAGTGGCCTTCAGGAACTGCGACCGCGTCACGATCCAGTGAGCGGAACAAACTGCTATCCACAAGAGCAGAGATCATAAAAAGGAGTAATGCACCATGAAGATTACGAAAGTAGACGTCTGGGTTCTGGATGCCGGCGAACAGCGCGGCGCCCGTTATCCGATCTGTTGCCGCGTCTATACCGATGAAGGCATCTACGGCGACGGCGAAGCGGGTGTCGCTTACGGCACCGGTTATACCGCAGCGTATGGCATGATCATCGACATGGCCCACCATATCATCGGCATGGACCCCATGAACACCGAGCTGATTTGGGAGACCATCCTGAAGGGCACCTTCTGGGGTCAGGGCGGCGGCGTGGTCGTCTTCTCCGGTATGTCCGCTCTGGACATCGCACTGTGGGACATCAAGGGCAAGGCTCTGGGCGTGCCCATCTACCAGCTGCTGGGCGGCAAGTGCCGTGACGAGCTGCGCTGCTACGCAAGTCAGCTGCAGTTCGGCTGGACCACCAAGATCGGCCCCTGGGGCTCCGACAAGGAGTATGTGGGCATCGTCCGCCACGCTGTCAGCGAGGGCTACGACGCAGTGAAGATCGACTTCACCACCTACGACGAGAACGCCAAGAAAATCCCTCACCTGTCCAAGGAAGGCTTCCCCGACCGTTCGCTCTATAAGCGGATCGAGAGCCGCATGGCTGCCATCCGCGAAGAGTTCCCCGATGTTGACATCATCGTCGAGAACCACTGCCAGACCGACCTGACCTCTGCCATCCGCATCGGCGAGCTGTGCGACAAGTACGATATGATGGCTTACGAGGAGCCTGTCACCATGCTGAACCCCGACATGATGAAGGAGCTGCGCCAGCGCATCCGCACGCCTCTGGCCGCCGGTGAGCGCATCTACTCCCGCTGGGGCTACTACAACTTCCTCAAAGACAGCTCCATCCAGCTCATCCAGCCCGACGCCTGCAACTGCGGCGGCATCACCGAGCTGAAGAAGATTGCCGACATGGCACACGTCTTTGACGCCCGCGTGCAGGTCCATGTGGCCGGTGCGGTCATCACCAACGCAGCTTCCATCCAGCTGGAGGCCGCCATCCCCAACTTCGGCATCCACGAGCACCACTTCCGCACCACGCAGGAGTGCATCAACAAGCTGGGCAAGTACGATATGCAGCCCGTCAACGGCAAGTATCTCATCCCCGATCGCCCGGGTCTGGGTCAGGAGCTGTCTGACTTTGCCATCGAGACTGCCCTGATGCACACCGAAGTCACCGATTTCATCCCCGCTCTCCAATAAATACCTTCCCGTTTTTCCATCGTCTTGTGTTTCTCCTTGGGCAACTCATCTGGCAGAAGACCGGCCGTAAAAACGGTCGGTCTTCTGCCTGTTCAGGGAAACTCCGTCAAAGAGAGGAGAGAGCATCTTGAGAGAAATCCATATCCCCTATTGCCGCGAGACACTCCCTTTGCATGTGGAAGAGAAGAATCTGTCCGCCGTCCTGACGGCCCGGATGCATGAGTATGACCCCGGCCAGCCGGAAGCCGCCATCGTGCAGGAGGCACTGGAGCATCCCATTGGGACGCCCCGCCTGCGCGAGCTGGCAAAAGGCAAAAAGAAGGTCGTTCTGGTCACATCGGATCACACCCGCGCCGTTCCCAGCAGGCTCACCCTGCCGCTGCTGCTGGCCGAGATACGGGCCGGACAGCCGGACGCCGACATTACCATTCTGATTGCCACCGGCCTGCACCGCCCGACGACCGAAGAGGAGCAGCGCCGGATGTTCGGCGACCCGATCGTCGATCAGGAGCACATCGCGGTGAACAATGCGTTCTGCGAAGCAGATTTTGTCGATCTGGGCACCCTGCCCTCGGGTGCCGGCTTCTATGTGAACCGCCTCGCTGCCGAGTGCGACCTGCTGGTGACGGAGGGCTTCATCGAGCCGCATTTCTTTGCAGGCTTTTCGGGCGGACGCAAGAGCATCCTGCCGGGCATCTGCGCGGAAAAGACGGTTAATGAGAACCACTCTTTTAAAGCCATCTCCAGCCCATGGGCCAAGACAGGCGTCCTCGAGCACAACCCCATCCACGAGGACATGATCGCCGCTGCCCGCCGGGTCAATGTGCAGTTCATCCTGAATGTGGCCTTGGGCGAAAAAAAGAATGTCGTAGCTGCCTTTGCCGGCGACTTGGAGGAGGCCCATGCTGCGGGCGTCGCCTTTATCCGTGAGCAGTCTCAGTGTCCCGTCGTAAAAGGCGACATCGTCGTCACCTCCAACGGCGGCTACCCGCTGGACCAGAACCTCTATCAGTCTCCCAAGGCCGTCGCCACAGCCGAAGCCTACTGTGCGGAGAGCGGCGTCATCATCATGTGCTGCTCCTGCATCGACGGCATGGGCGGCACCAATTTCGAAAAGCTCATCACCTTGGGCACCCCGGAAGAGATCGAGGCTTATCTCTCGCAGATCTCCCCAGATAAGACCATCCCGGAACAGTGGTGTCCCCAGATCTATGCCCGCATCCTGAAAAAGCACAAGGTGATTTTAGTCACGACCTATCTGGACCACGAGCTAGTCCGCAAAGCGAATATGATACCCGCCTCGACCCCCGATAAAGAGCTTGCCATCGCCTACGAGATGAAGGGGCCGGATGCAAAGGTCGTCGTCATCCCGGACGGCGTCGCCGTGCTGGCGGTATCCTGAAAGGAGTAGATGACAATGGATGGATCCCGAATTGCTCTGAAAGTAAACGACAGCGACAACGTCGCAACGATCTTTGCCAACGGCATCCACAATGGGAGCGAGGTGGAGCTGAGCGATAAGAAAGGCTTTGTCGAGACGCTCACGGTCCACGGCGAGATTCCCTATGGGCACAAGATTGCCGTCCGCGACATCAAGCTGGGCGAGCTGATCTTCAAATACGGCGAAGAAATCGGCATCGCCACCCAGAACATCAAAAAAGGCGATCATGTCCATATCCAGAACCTCGACAGCCTGCGCGGCCGGGGCGACCTGCCAAAACGGGGGGGAAATTATCATGGCGTATGAATTTATGGGATATGTCCGCCCGGATGGACAGGTCGGATGTCGGAACCATGTGGCCGTCATGCCCAGCGTGACCTGTGCCGGAGACGTGGCCTCTGCCATCGTGCGGCAGGTAGCCGGGACAGTGGGCTATTTCCACCACCAAGGCTGCTGCCAGCTTCCGCCTGACCTCGACCGTGTCACCGAAACGCTCATCTCGCTGGGCAAAAGCCCCAATGTGGCAGCGGTCTTGGTGGTGAGCCTCGGCTGCGAGGGCACCGACCACGAGCGGCTGACCGCCGAGATCCGCAAGACGGGGAAACCCGTCCGCATCATCCGCATTCAGGAACTGGGCGGTGTCAGCGCCGCCATCAAGGCCGGTATCAATGCCGCGCAGGAGCTGGTAATGCTCGTCAGCGGCATCCAGCGCCAGCCTGTCAGCATCGACCACATCACCATGGCCATCAAATGCGGCGCTTCGGACACCACCTCCGGCATGGCCTCCAACTGCGTCGTGGGCTATGTGGCCGACAAGCTGGTGGATCTCGGTGCGACGGTCGTGTTTGGCGAGACGACGGAGTTTCTGGGCGGCGAGCATCTGCTGGCCCGCCGTGCGGTCAATCCGGAAGTAAGCGACAAAATTTATGAGATCGTAAACCGGATGGAAGCGCGTGCCCGAAGTCTCGGCTGCGATATGCGCAAGGGCCAGCCCACCCCGGGCAACATCGAGGGCGGTCTGTCCTCCATCGAGGAAAAAAGCCTTGGTGCCATCGTAAAAAGCGGCACCCGTCCCATTCAGGGCGTCATGGAGTACCCCGAGACCATCGGCCAGCGCAAGGGACTCTGGATCAAGGACACACCGGGCCGCGAGCCGGAGATCCTGACCGGCATGGCCGCCACCGGTGCACAGTTTATGATGTTCTCCACCGGCCGCGGCGCGCCGCAGGGCTTTCCTACCATGCCCGTCCTGAAAGTGTGCGGCAACCCCAACACCTACGAGCGGATGTCGCACGATATGGACATCAACGCCGGCCGTATCATCACCGGCGAAAAGAGCATCGAGGAGGTAGGCGAGGAGGCCTTTTCCGCCATTCTCGACCTGCTCTCCGGCAAGCAGACCAAAAATGAGACCCTCGGCTATCACAGTTCCATCGATATTTACACTCTTGGCCCGGTCATCTGATCCACAACCGCCCAAGAGATCTCCTCCTATTTCTCCTGTTCGGGTATAACACCCGAAAGCAGCGGGGCCGCTGCAAAATGATAAATACCCCCAATACTGGGTGTCCAGTATTGGGGGTATTTACTACAAAAATTTTCAGATTTGTCGCATTTTCCGGCCAATTTTCAGTATATAAAAACAGAAAAGCCCACGATTTACACCGCTTTTTCAACGGTCAATCGTGGGTTTTCCTTTGGTGCGCTCGAGGGAACTCGAATCCCTGGCCCTCTGATTAAAATCATTGAGCGGATAGATTTTTGTGCCCTTAATTGCGAAGAAATATACGGCAATTAGTGCATTTTGCGCTGCTATGTGATTGATGGAACGCCCGTGGATTCTTGAGTTGTCGCATTTTTGTCGCACATTTTTGCGAGACGATAAATGGGACTTTTATAATTAGAGAAGGGGTGGAAGAGGTTATACTTTGAGATGGAGGATTGATGAGGCATTCGCTGAGAGGTCAGTTGTGACAACGGGGAAGTGGGGGCGATTTTTCTTCGAGCAGCACCATTTTAGGAACATTAAAATTTGCCCGGAGTGATTTTGGAGACATGTGTAGGAAGATGCAGGAATTGTGGATCTCCGCCGGGAAGGGGGATACAAGGATGTGATGGGGATAGGTATGGATACCATCACATCCTTATATAACGACCTCTAAAAATAGCCGTATGAGCTCCTGAAGTCTGGTGTCCACACAGCATTGCGTTAAAACTTGATTACCTTCTGTTCGTGGGTGAAAGCAGAGATGGTTGCCACACCGTTCTTGAAATAGAACACCTCAGTGTTACCATCGTCTGCAGCATACATTTTCTTCAGCCCCGGATAAGCATCCAGCATGGACTGGCGTGCTTCAATGCGGTCATCTTCTGCCAACTCACCAGCGACACGAATCCACTCGCCACCTTTGAATGCACACAGCTCCGCCTTCGGGTTGGCATGGAGCTGCCTGGAGACATCCTTTTTCTTTCCAGTCTGGATGTACAGCTTCCCTTTAAAAATATGTGCTGTGCCAGACGGACGAACTCTCGGCTGGTCGCCTTCCACAGTTGCCAGATAATAAGTTTCAGCTTCTTTTAAGAACTTGACGATTTCTTCCATTGATATGGTTCCCATCTCTCCCCCTTTTTTCACAGAGTCTTCTTTAAATTATTTCACTTTCTCAAGAACCTCATCAGCACTCATGCCGTCAGCCAGAAATTTCTTGACCACCGCTTCGGCTTCTGACTTTTTTTGCTTCTTCGGATGCCTTCTGATTTGTTTTGGCTTTCTTGGCCTCTAGCTTGGCTACCTCTTTCTCGGCGGACTTCAGTTCGGATTTCTTAGCTTTTGGGTCGGCTTTCAGAGAATCGATATTGGCAGTGATAGAAGAAATCTCATCGTTGAGAGAGACGATCGCAGACTGTTTCTCGGCAATCTGAGATGCAGAGTCGGATCGGTTCTTGCTGCCTTTGGTTCTGGCCATAGGATGATGCCTCCCGAAAGAATATGTAAGATTTGATGTTAGTATAACAGCGGCATCCACTCGATGTCTATCATAAAGAAGATTCGCTCTTAACTATTTTTGACACAGAGTACTTGTCCGCCAGTTGTTGAATAGCATTGCTTTGTTCTGCTGTTGCCAGCGGATTCAAAATGATGCTCTCAACGAACAAGTTAAACTTAAACGGAACTTCCAGCCCTGCCTCCTTCTCACGCTTATAAATTATAGCTCTAATTTCGTTTTCCTTTTCAAATTCGTGCTTTTTCAAAGCATGGAAAACTCTCATCGCATGTGGGAGATCAAACTGCTTTCGCTCTTCGTCATTTGGGATATAGAATGGGATATCTCCCGTCCCCAGATTTCCATCCTCATTCAGATAATGAATTTGATAAACACGCCCACCTCTAGCTGCTGCACATATCACTAATTGACGCACAGTCATTACAATGCAGACACCGTCCTTATTTTCATCTTCACCTGCATACTCTGCTCACATTTTTTTATTTCCCGGTTGGTAAGGAGTCCAGCATGAAACATATGGCACATAGACTTTGTTCTTTAGAATGTTGAACTGCCGATAGTTCTCCTCAGATTCTTTGCTCCATCCTTCAAAAAACGATGAAGGAATCTCACCTTCATATTTGTCTTCAAAATTGAACGCATTACAAAAGAACAATGTATTGGAAGAAAGCATTGACTCCAATTTATTGCAGCTAATATATCTCGCAATTTTCAAGTCCAGTTTTGGCTCATGCTCACTGTTAATGCGTTCTATTTCCCACGCCGTATAAATAGCCATACAGTATTCTCCCTTTTTGAAAAAAAAAAGCCTCTGCCTCTTAGCCACAATCTCTTGTGTTGTCTACCGCTCACCGCGTAGGGGTGTGCAAAGTTTCGAGCGGCAAAGCTGTGGGAAGTCTCCCACAGCCTTATATTATACTAAAAACCGGCGTTTTTCAAGAATTGCAAGCAAATATACAACACCGCAGTCAAATAATCATCTATGCTTAAATGCAGAGGTGATTACAACGAAAACACAGCTCAGAAAATTTGCAGTTCTTAAAACTATTTCCTCGAAAACAGGTGCTTACCTTCATAAAATCGATGCTGTTCCACAAGAAGATGATTTGGATTTTGACGATGAGGAATGGATGGACTATCCAGTAAAACCAACTCTTGCCCACGTCATCCTTGATCTGCTGCTCTCCCCTACATACCGTCTACCCAAAACTGTAACCGCAGTACGCATCTATCGAGATAAAAACATCTTCTCCGTCTGTCCAAGGTGCGATGTCTGCATAGAGCGAGAATACCAAGGGTACTGCCATCGATGTGGGCAGTATCTCGACTGGTCAAAACTGGATGATGCAGAGGAAATCTTCATAGGATGGGACGGCGTGGAAGATGATGATTAACCATCTCGCTACGCCACATCATTATGATGTATGCCACCAAAATGCCAATCCACCCGCCCATCGTATTACCGAACACATCATCGAACTCTGCGATGCCAAGTCCCGTAATATACTGGGTCGTTTCGATTGCCACAGACATCACGAAGGGAATCAGCAACACCCACTTCTTTTGAAACCACCTATACAGCCCCGTTCCAAGTGGAATGAACAGCCAGATGTTATTGATGACCCCTACTCTCACAGATTGCTCTTTCAAAAACTTCCCAGCATAGGAAAAGAGGACAAAGTTCGTTCTTGCATCCCCTGACTCCCGAAACATCAGTTTTCATAAAGAATAAAAGCTACATAAACAACCGTCCGTACCACGCTCAAACTCTTCGGAAGAGCAATCATCAGCAAGCAGACAACGCAACCCAAAACAACTACCATACACGGGAAGCCATTCAGAAGGTTGTCCACACACGGCATAACGTTACCGTTTCTGTCAAGCAGAATGTTTGCCTTGCCACTACGTTTGATGCCGTACTGCCCTTTAGACAATGCCTTTGGATTGCCATTCGCATCAAAATACATATCCGTATCTGCTGTGCCATCTCTATGGTAGGTACATTTAAGAATAGTATATCCTGCATTGGTAGGGGTAGGGTTGCCATCTGCGTCAAGATAAGTTATCTGCCCGGTGTATCCTTGCTCGTTGCGCTGGTAAAACTCGCCATACTTACCCAGCGAGGATCTTACAGGATTACCATCTGTATCGAAATACTGTTTCCCGACAACGGTACCATTCATATCACGCTGATATGTCATAATCGCATATCCAGATGAAGTACATACCTCATGACCGTCTTTATCGAGGAAGGCAAGGCTAATGTCCTGACCTTCAGCATTATACCCACGACGAAGCCCATAGTATCCGCCGGAGCACTGTACCTGCTGTCCATTCAAATCATAGAAGAAATCGTCATAAGCCCTGCCGTCAACCTGCGTTCTGACAATAGTAGAATATCCGTCACTACGTATTATTGGATTACCTTCGACATCAAGATATGTGATCACCGTACTCGTTTCATCGTATTCATACGGTAATCCATGAAAATTTTCATACCTTGCCACAGGGTATCCGTTTGCATCAAGATAACGTTCCTCTACAACTCGACCGTCATCATCCTGCATTCTGCACACGGTTGCATAGCCCATATCAATGGCATTTGTGATTACCCCATCAGGATTCACATGGCTTGTGCTGATCACACTTCCATCTACGGTTTCTCGGATACTCAATTCTGAGGCAGTGTATCCTGCATCGTGGTCTACATCAGCATCTGGCAACAGTGCCAAGATGGAAAGAAGGATAATAGATACAATCAGCAGCATTCCACATTCTCGTTTTAGGCTTGCACTCAAACTCCATAACCCCGGCTCTTGATAGTCTCCACAACCTGTGTCACATACTTCTGGCAGGTGTCATGGTCAGGTGCTTCCACCATCACACGCACGACAGGCTCCGTGCCGGATTCACGGACAAGGATACGGCCAGTGTCACCCAATGCCTCGGCTACGGCCTTGACTGCTGCCTGCACTACTTCGTCATCCTGTGCGGCCTTTTTATCGGTCACACGAACATTCTCCAACACCTGCGGATAGATCTTCAAAGGCTCAGCCAGCTTGCTCATAGGCAGTTTCTTGGCCAGCATGACTTCCATCATTTTCAGACTGGTCAGGATGCTGTCACCGGTGCTGGCGTACTTGCTGAAAATGATATGACCACTTTGCTCACCGCCAATACGGCAGCCGTTCTTGGCCATGTACTCGTAGACATACTTGTCACCCACTGCGGTCTTGGCGTAGCCGATGCCCTTCTCATCAAAAGCCTTGTACAGACCGAAGTTGGACATAACCGTGGTAACGACGGTATTGGTCAGCAGCTTGCCACGTTCCTTCATGTAGCAGCCGTAGATGTACAGGATATGATCACCAGTGATGACATTACCCTTTTCATCCACACACAGGCAACGGTCAGCATCGCCGTCATAGGCGAAACCAATATCCAGACCCTTCTCTACCACGAACTTCTGCAAGCCCTCGATGTGGGTGGAGCCGGCATTATTGTTAATGTTCAGACCGTTAGGCTGTGCATTGATGACATAGGTGTCTGCACCCAGTGCGTCGAAAACGGACTTGGCGATGTTCCAAGAGCTGCCGTTAGCGCAGTCCAGACCGACCTTGACCCCCTTAAAGGAATAGACACCGAGGCTAATCAGGTAACCCATGTAGCGGTTGCGACCAGAAACATAGTCCACCGTGCAGCCGATGTGCTCGCGGTGAGCGAAAGGCAGCTCCGACCAGTCCTGATTGAACACATGGAGCTTGCCGTCAATGTAATCCTCGACTAACAGCAAGATCTCCTCCGGCATCTTCTCGCCATAGCAGTCGATCAGCTTGATGCCGTTGTCGTAATACGGGTTATGGCTTGCGGAAATCATGATACCGCAATCGAAATCATCCACCCGGGCGATGTAGGCCACACTGGGCGTAGTAGTAACGTGGAGCAAATAAGCATCCGCACCAGAAGCGGTCAGACCTGCAACCAGACTATACTCGAACATATAAGAGCTGCGGCGGGTATCCTTGCCAATGACGATGCGGGCAGGCTCGTTGTTGCCGTTGCGCTCGCGCAGGGCGTTGTAGTACCAGCCCAGAAAACGGCCGACCTTGTAGGCATGGTCAGCAGTCAGCGTGATCCCAGCTTCGCCACGGAAGCCATCGGTTCCAAAATACTTTCCCATTATAGTTTTTTCCTCATCCAAAGATTGAATTAACGAATATATGCTTTAGCCGAGATAGACTCTCGTTGCCTGCCGTCCGCCACGTAGAGGCAGCATCTTTGGGCGGCGTAGCCATGCGTTGGCATGGCGCAAAATCAAATCGTTGCAAAAAACTTATCTTCCAACATCAGGCACAGACAATGGTATATCGGCAGATGCAGTTCCTGGATCATGTATGTCTCCGTCTGCGGTGCTTTGATGCAAACATCACTCATATCCTTCAGCTTGCTATCTTTTGCGCCCGTCAAACCGATGACTTTCATTCCTTTGGCATGAGCTGTCGTTGCCGCATAAAGGACGTTTTTGCTGTTTCCGCTCGTGGAAATGCCAAGGAACACATCTCCCAATTTTCCGTAACCATTAACCTGCTGCGCGAAGCAGAGTAGTGGTTCACAGTCATTCATATAGGCCGTGGACAGGGCAGGATGACCATCCAGTGCAATTGCAGGAAGTGCCCCCTGCAGATTTTCTGCCAAAACAGAACCAAGCTCCTGATTTTCTTCAACCAGCTTTTCTGCGAAATCTGCTTCAGGCTTACGAGGCAGTTTGAAACCCTTCATCAGTTCACCAACAATATGCTCCGCATCTGCTGCAGAACCACCATTGCCGGCCACAAGAAGCTTACCACCGTTCTCATAGGACTCCTCCAGCAAAAGGTATGCGGCAACAATATCATTCTTCGCCGATTCTAAAGAAGGGTATCGTTCTACCAACAGGTCGATATGTCTCATCAGTCGGTTATCAAGTTCGCGCATAGTCGTACTCCCCCTCTTATTTCAGGTACTGTTCTACAAAGTCCTTCAAAGACGATACCGTCACAGTTTGCCCGCAAGACTCAGAGCCAATCAAAGCAGTCTGACATCCGGCATTCTGACCCGCCTTGATATCATTTTCCCCATCGCCAATCATCCAAGACTGTGATAGGTCAATGTTAAAGTTTCGTGCTGCATTCAGCAGCATTCCGGGTTTCGGTTTGCGGCAATCACAGTCAAACTTCAGTTCTGGGCGCTCCCCTTCATATCCCTTGTGCGGATGGTGCGGGCAGAAGTAGATTGCATCCAGATATGCGCCCTCTTTGCCTAGAAGTGTCTCCATTTTGTTGTGAATCTCTTCAAGTTCTTCAAAGGACACTTCACTACGGGCAATCACAGGCTGATTCGTAACAACAATTGCCAAATAACCGGATGTATTGATTTTTTTGATTGCATCCGCAACGCCGTCCACCAGTTCAAACTCGTCTATGTTCCGAAGAAACCCCACATATTTATTGATGGTGCCGTCCCGATCAAGGAACACCGCTTTCTGCTTGTTCTTCAGATTTTTACCGGAAACACGACCAGTCTTGTAATCCTCGCATACAGAGTAATAGCGTTCGGGTGTCCCCATATCCTTCACATATTCAGGACTATCGTAGCAGAACATCTTTCCGGTTCCGGCCAACGGCTTAAGGAGCTGCCGATCCAAGTCAACCTTGATGGGTTTCCCATTTTCTCCCACAGCGCCAACCTTGTCCGCATCAATCCCCGAATGATCTAAAATGCTCGGATTGATAACATGAAGTCCAGCATTGACACGATTACGATAGTATTCCGGACGTTCATCTTCCTTAGCTAGCCATTGCTCAACAGCCCCATTTTTATCAGCAATAATGAGTCCGCTGTCATAAGGATGGCTATTGGGATGCGTGAATAGAGTAACCAAACCGCCATGCTGTTTATGAAATGCAACGAACCGATTGAAATCCACATCGAACACAGCATCAGCATTCAAAAGAAGGATGTCCGAATCCAGCTTATCATTGATTTTGAAAAGTGCACCGGCATTACCCAGCGGTTCCTTCTCAAAATAGTATTCTATATGAACACCGAAAGGCTTTCCTGTTGCCGGAGATACGCCTGAGCCATCTCCAAAATAGTCCATGATGATGTTTCCGAGATGAGAAACGGTCAAAATAATGTCTGTAAATCCTTGGTCACGCAGACACTCCAGCTCATGTTCCAGAACGGGCTTTCCTTCAATTTTTATCATCGGCTTGGGGATATCACTGGCAACAGAGGAAATCCGGGTGCCCCTGCCGCCTGCCATTATTACTGTTTTCATCTCATCACTCCAATTTTTGCAAATACTTAATTAGCGTTTTCTTGTCGCTTGATTATATATGTTTCCTTTAGGCCCTGGCATACCGTATAGAGCGGTATCCAACCCAGGGCTTTCAGTTTAGTTGTATCCATTAAGGCAAATGTAGCCTTCGACACCGCTAAGTTATTTTCGATTTCAAATTTCACTTTCTGATTCGAAAGGGTCGCAAGATACTCAGCATATCCTCGAAGTGTTCTTCCATCATCATCATCGGATATATTGTAGGCCTCACCGTCTACTCCATCCAGAAGAATCTTGATTAGAGCACTTACTGCATCTGCAATATAAACATAAGAGTAGCGTTGTTTGCCATAGCTTTTCATCACTATCTCATCGCCTAAAACCGCTTTGTCCATGAATTGGCTCATTGCTTTTGTATCTTTTTTCTTGTCTGGGCCAAAAACTCTTGCAAGTCTTACAATGACAGCATCAATTCCGAACCGTTGACGATAAGATTGTGTCAATGCTTCACAGGTACGCTTTGCTTCGTTATAGCCAGCTCTTGCTTGACTGCAATCTATATATCCGCAATAGTGTTCGTCCATTGGTTTCTCGGTGCCCTGACCGTATATTTCAACACTCGATGCAAGTAAAAAACGAGCCTTCTTCTCAACTGCCAGTCTCAGCAGGTTGTTACATCCATCTATATTGGTCAGAATCGTTCCGATCGGATCTTCTGCATACTGTTTCGGATGCGTGTTAGATGCAAGATGAAGAACAAAATCCACATCTCCTGTATAATCTATCGGATTGCAGACATCGACCGCCAAATTCTCCAGATAATCATCGGACACTCCTCCTCTTCGGGAAAGTGAAACCACCTTGATTTTATTCCCGAAGCAATCTACGCGATAGCGTAAAACTTTGATCAGAAACGACCCTATAAAACCAGTTCCCCCTGAAATCAGTAGAACCTTATTATTAAATCTACTCCAATCATATGGTAGTGATGCAACTCGTTTCACCGCTTCCATTTCAAGATTATTCATTTTATCCATTCCTCATTCTTAGCGCTCAAAAGAGCCTTGAAAATCTCAATATCCTCAACTGTCGTGATTTTAAGGTTTTTCTCTGAACCCTTAGAAAAATACGTTTTCTTTCCCAGAGCCTCCATCAACGAGCATGAAGCCGCCGTGTTCGTAATGCCAAGTTCTTTTGCCCTCATGTGGGCATCCCACAAATCGCTCAATCTATAAGAATGCGGTGTCTGCGTTCTCTGAAGATTTTCGCGTGGAATAGATTTGTCCGAATCCATCTTATTTTCAGAAACAAAAACAACCTCAGTGCATGGAATTGCTGCTACAGCTGAGCCATATTGTTTTTGTTTAACAAGATTATCAGTGATAATATCCTGACTAATCATCGGACGATTACCATCGTGGACAATCACAACATCATCATCCTTGTGGTCTTGCCGAATCGCCTTTAGTCCATTAAAAATCGATTCCTGACCGGTGGCACCACCTGTTACAACATACTTCAGTTTCGTTATATTAAATTGCTTTGCATACGCCCAGAGGATTTGATCCCATCCTTCCAAAATAGCAACACAAATCTCATCAATATTAGGGTGCTGCTGGAAGGCTTCCAACGTATAGATAATGATTGGTTTATTATCAACATTTAGAAACTGCTTTGGAATATCCTGATGAGTGCGTGAACCAATACCACCAGCGGTCAAAATTGCAATATTAGCCATATTAATGTCCTTTCTTACGTCTGACATTTTGTATCTGGATTTTATTTCATTTTCGCAATGAGAAAACCAGCGACATCTTCTGATGCATTTCCTCCAGGGACAAGTCCTAACGAGTCCCGGAAGATGTCCACCCTATTTGTGTACTCTTTTTCATTAAATGAACAGATGTTATCTATGAGCTCTTTTGTGGTGGTAGAAACGCTAAATGGTAGATTTTCCAAATCAAAAAGGTATCCACGCTCTTTTGCATAATCAGCAATATCACTAGCATAAATCAAAACTTTCTTGCCAGCGATCATTCCATCAAACATACAACTAGAGTAATCTGTTATTAAGAAATCACTTGCTAAAATCAAATCATTGATTTCAGAATACTGTGTGCCGTTAAGAATATCCTCGTCAAATTCAATTGTTCTATCTTCATTACTGATATTTGGGTGAAGCCTAAGAATAATTTTCCACTTGCATCCAGTTTCTTCACTTAAAGCAGAAATAATGTTTTTATAGTTCATATCATACGGTTCCATGCTCCCATTTGCGCGAAATGTAGGTGCATATAAGATGAAATGCGTTTCTGTGGGGACACTGTAAAAGGAACATATTTTTTCATGGAGATTCCCTGTATTTCTATACAGTAAATCTTCCTTTGGAAGTCCTTTTTTCAATATTTCACCATCATACCAAAAGTATTCTCTGTATAAATTCTCTTGCCAGTCAGAGTTAGCAAGAAATAGGTCAGCCATTTTCGAATCATTTATTGCTGAGTCTAAATATTTTTTACTCAATGTATCTTCGCATGCTTTTTCACCCGCTTTAAGTCCAATTCCAGCATGCCACGTTTGGACATAATATTGTTCCTTTCTTTTTACACACCACTCTCGCTTTCGGGAGTTATCTATCCAACATTTTGCAGTTGCAAGTTCGTACAAAGCTTTTATAGATGTGCTTTTCACAACACGGCAACCCTCTATTTTTACATTTTTATCCTGCATAAGCCACACAAAGTCATAATCAGGGTATTTTTTTCTCATGGCATCATAGATGCATTTGGGATTATCGCTTTCATATGCTCCATAAAAACTTTGAAAAACTATTTTATTCTTTTTAATTGGGACTAGACCAAACAATTTCATCAAGCAATAGCCAACATTTCCAAACACAGTAGTATACATTTTCACACCTCGTATTATTTGCAGCTATGAAGGTACTTGTTTAAGCAACTACCAGTAATGTAGCATATCTTTTTCAATTCTCTACAATACAAGCTCAAATAGATGATTATTACAATAACTTGCAAACTATAGCTTTCACAATAAATCATTATTGAAGCTTGTATTGTCAGAAGAATCCACGATACAAGCATTTTGTTTTTATTTGACTGATCAATTTTTCCAATTAAAGCTCTATCTCTAAGCAAATATATCGCAAAACTCGAAATGAGTGTTGCGATTGCGGCCCCTTGCGGACCAATCGAATATACCAAAGTAATATTTAAAACTACATTTACCCCTGCACCATAGAACGTCGATTTTCCTAATATCTTTGAATTTTTGTCTGCACACAAAATCGGTCCAAGCACCCCAGATACAGAATTCATAACACCGCTCACTAACAGGAACGGGACATATTTCCATGCCTGGTAAAACTCATTTGCATATAAAAATCTCGCCAACAACTTCGTTGTGACTATAAGACTCATACACGTTATTCCCATTGTCATGTTGATAAAATTCATCATCTCTCCGTAAAAGTGCTTTGAATCATTAGAGTATTCTTTGATTGCAGAGATTTGCCACGCTTGAATAAAAATTTGTTGAACTGTTGCCAGTATTGTAGGAATCTTGTATGCCACAGAAAATATACCATTAACTGCCGCTCCACATATAAATGTTACTGCATAACGGTCCAATGCGTTATTCATCCACCACCCAACTGAATTTAGTATTAGCGGTGCAGAATACTTAGTCATCGAAATCTGTACATGTTTTGCTGAGTTCCTATTAATGTGTCCCCAGACATTCATATTGGAAAAAAGTATCACTGCTGGAATCAATTGACTGAGTATACTTGAAAGGAAGAATCCTATAATGCCAAGCTTAAAATATAGAAGAAGCACTATATTTCCGAATATCATTACCACCGTACTTATGATACCGGCTACGGCAATACATGTAACCTTCTCAAGACCTTTTGCAATCGACGATGTATATTGGTAAAGCACCGTAGAAAAGAACAATGCAATCGTCATAATTAAATAGTCATTCAACACAGGAACGAGGTCAGTGATTTGATTACAAATGGCAACAACAATAAAAAGAATCAAACCTATACAACAATATTTTGCTCCAATGGTTATAGCATCATTTTCTTCTATATTCTTATCCATTAAATACCGAACAACTGCTTCACAAATATTCACTGTAAAAATTGGTATCAGCAATTGGATTGTTGCGCTTATAAGATCATATGACCCATATTCTTCCGTTGTTAATACTCTTGTATACAGTGGAACAAGCAAAAATGCTAGAATTTTTGATGAAAAATTACTAATTGCTAGAATTCCAGTGTTTTTTACTAAATATGAATATCGATTTTGCATATCATCTTTCCTCATCAGGTTTCCACATTCCTAGCAGAAGCCCTCGCCTTTTTATTTTCTAGAAAAACAAACCACTATTTTTCATTGCAATTGTTTTCCCGGCAATTTTTCCACAAACCTATTCCACCTTTTTATGATATGAATTATGAAAAAATTGAAACATCCAATTTTTTATGCACAAAATGCCCCTCTGATGATTGTGAATACAATCACATAGAAATTGTTCAGTAGGATATTTTCAAACCATCCAGAAAAATCAACGTTGTACTGCATTGGCCAAATCTGAAGCAAAACACCAAGCACTGCAAAGATGAATACTAAATTCTTCGATAATTTCAAAGAACTTTCCCCAGCCCTTTTTTCCATGAAAAGGGGAACTAAAACAGCCCCCATCGATACCACACTTGCCGCAGAAAATCGCCAATAATGCGGTGTTGTAAACCACGAGCAGGAAAGTGTTAAAATTGAAAGAAGAAATGTATATGAAACAATCTTCTTGTGTTTTTCTTTTATATGCTTGAAAGTTTTAAAACATATCAAATATATAACAAATACTGCAAACGCTATCATTACCAACCGATTTAACTGCTGGTATTTACTCGATCCAACTTGTCGCGCCCATACTGAGTCGTTTTTATCATGTAAATACCAATACCCTTTTAGAATTAACAATCTAAGGACAGCTCCAAAACTCCCCCCAAAAGGAATAGAATCAATATACGTATAAAGCGTATCTATCAATATTGGAAGCAAACTTACAATTGCCAAAAAAAGTACTTTTGCTTTTACGGTAAGCAACAAACCAATCCGTAATAAAACGAGAATAATCGCCGAACTATGTATAAACACAGGCAAAATATATAGTATCAAAACGAACGGGTTTCTTTTTTTCTTTACTGTATCCAGATAAACTGCTAATACAATCAACGAAAATGCTGTAACATTTCGGACGTTTGATATAATACTAAAGAAGGGCAACATGCATCCTTGAATGGCAATCACTGCTGGAATAGTAGATTGCACATTATATTCTTCTGCAACATCACACGTAATATAGAATGCCACTCCGTATACGATACATCCCGCTATCATCGGTAAGAGGTGCACAACTCCCAGGCGACCTACAATCCAAAACAATACGGTAATAACCCAGAGTCCCTCGTACTCTCCGTGGCTGCCCTTATAGCTGAATATTTCGTAAAACGGAAGTCTTCCAACTTCGGTTGCCTCCTGAAAGTATCGGTCCAAATCTATTTCTGCTTTTGATTGCATCCCATATGAAATCATACCGATTGCTAATATTAACCAAGGCAAATATTTTCTCCACCTCTGAGGGGCAGAATTTATTCCAATCACAGAATATAATAGGAGGAGTGGTGTAAATCCCAGAAAAAATGAATATGCAAAACAAATCATCCAAATCTCCTTGTTATCGCAACCATCTTACAATAGTCCTGTACAGCCAATAACTATTCTTTATCATCCAGACAATACAACCATACTTCACTTCACAAACTGCCTTATCTGGGCAGTAATCTTTTATTACTTTCTTCGCACATGCCATTTCATGGTTGAATTCCACTTCTTTTTGTTCCATGATGCAATCATTGATTAATCTTACTGCTATTCTCATTTCCGCATACTCAATTGACTTTTTAAATGCAACCGCATCAGCTCCCAAAAACGCTTCAACCTCATCTTGAAAACTCAATATTTCAAATCTTCTGGCTGAAAGATTTGATTTCATGATACCGTTTTCATTGACACGATAGAAATAAATATATTCCGGAATACAAGCGATTGCATTTGCTCTCCATATATTTTTATACGTAGTAAGATTATCCTCGTTAATTTGTCCTTTAGGGTACTCGATTCCTACGAAGCAATCTCTTTTGTACAATTTTGCCCATGCCATAACTTCAACCGTTTTCTGCTGCAGGAAGCACTCGATAGCTTCATTCCTAGTGTATACAACTTCTGGCTTCTTCCGCTTTTTCCCAATGTTCTCGATTATTTCTGTAGCTTCACCTTGTACTATATCCACACCATATTTTTTCAAAGCCTTGTACAGAATTTCAAGGTAGTTATCAGCTATAGCATCGTCACTATCAACAAAGGTTATATACTCTCCGCTAGCAACTCTTAGTCCAGCATTTCTTGCGTCAGACAATCCGCCGTTCGTTTTATGAATTACTTCTATTCGTGCATCTCTTTTCTTGTAGTTATCACACATTTCTCCGCATCGATCTGGAGATCCATCATCAACAAGAATCAATTCAAAATTACTGTATGATTGTCTCAAAATGCTCTCTACACACTCATCAAGGTATTCTTCAACCTTATAAACAGGTACTATCACGCTAATTTTATCAACACTTATATTCATTGCTTTTTACCTTTTCGTATGCTGTTTCTTGTATATTTCCCATTCTAGTTTTGGTGAAATAGTACACAGGAGCATTGACATTTTTCCAGAAATGCTTCCTATATCTCCCAGAATATATCTTAAGCATCCTTTGCGAATCATTTTCTTTAATCGAACTATTTCCTTCTCTTCTTTGTAATCGCACGAAATCATTGTTCTTAATGTAGCAACGGCAGCTTTGTCCCTGCGTTGCTTCCAGGCATTCTGTACTTCCTTGTTCTGCATTAGATATTGCTCGGCTCTTTCCAATGCAATAATTTCGGTAAAGTCCTTCTGTCTGGGTGGCTTATGTCCATATCTTCCAAGGGTCGCTCCTTCACTACACACCCTATAGTGATAACCCGCATATTCCAATATAGTGAGGGATGTCGTCACATTTGAAAGATACATAATACTAAAGAGTTCATCCTCACAAATTGCAATATCCTCGCAATACTTGATATGATTCTTGCGAACCACATTAAGGTCAAACATTTTTGCTACTGCGAAGCCTCTTATACCCTTACTTGAAAATACCGATATTTGAGCTTCACCTACTGTTACTCTTGTTATAACGTCAGACTTTATAGATGATTTATTATTGAGAACTAGGTGTCCAGCAACGAATGCGCCCGGTTCCATATACGCAACCATGCGCCCTATATAGTCCGGCTCAACCCAATCGTCAGAGTCAATAAACGTAATGTACTCTCCATTAGCTTTTTCAATTCCAAGGTTCCTTGATGCGGAACCCCCCGAATTTTTTTGATGAAAAGACCTGACTTTATCAAAACTATTTGCGTAACTATCACAAATTAATCCGCTCGTATCTGTTGACCCGTCATCGATTAGTATCAGTTCATAATTTTCATATGTTTGATTCAAAATCGAATCCACACATACTTTTAGATAATTTTCGACATTATACACCGGGACTATAATGCTTACCATTTTCATCCTCAATCCGTTATTTTTCTTTTATACTCTTCAAAACGTTCAATCACCTTACAGGGAACACCAGCTGCAACAGTTCCATCTGGAATATCTTTATTCACAAGACTACCAGCTCCGATAATCACATTATTTCCAATATTTACATCATATAGAATCGTACTATTTGCCCCAACAAAAACATTATCGCCAATCGAGATAGGTCCTTTACGTTCTTGATAGTTCGGATTTTTATCCATGTACCGAAACATCAATGCAGTGATATCGTGATTTACAAAGGTAACACCGCTCGCTATATGTACATTTTCTCCAAAGCTAATCATGTAAGGCTCTGTTCCAAAATTCCATGGTTGGAGGTAGCAGTGCTCCCCCATTGATTTGAAATACCTCTTTTTCTTCAAGTATTCAGCTCGTGCGGGCCCCCCCCCCC
>OGDQ01000643.1_pt1 | contig 25801 bp, 27 predicted proteins | sample 1570451 | NCBI WGS metagenome assembly OGDQ01 (sample SAMEA2582171, study PRJEB24529) | metagenome | biome: Human gut stool | place: China | collected 2011 | reverse complement strand
TACCCATGCATTCCATAACCCGGTGAGGAGGAGGCGGCACAAAAACGGCATTGCCCGGCCTTGTTCCGCCGATCCAGTTCTGGCTTGTACGAAACTCTCCCGGATTCTTGCCTTCTCCCCGGCCCTTTCTTAGCAAGACTTCGTGCATCTCCCTGATCAACCGCAACGACAGGGGCAGGCCTTCCCGGATCTTGTCCAGGCCGTACTGCATGGCGGCAACGTAATTGCTGACTTCCGTGACATCTTCCAGGGGAACTCCGGGAATCCCATCCATTTCCGACACCAACAAGTCCGACAGTGAAGACTGGGTGCCTTCAATTCTTGACGACAAGACGGCTTCCTTGCGGACGTAGGAATACAACAGAAGTGAATAGTCCGGCAAAAGAGAGGTCAGGGAATTGAGTTCACCGACCGCAATCAGAGCCTGGTCATGCGATTGCTGCAATTCGGGACTGATATCTATTCCCGGGACGGGCGGCAACGGCGAAGGAATAAACGCCTTCACCTGTTCTCCCGCTACCGCCGTAATCTCGTAGTCTCCCGTATGCTCCCTTTTCATATGGCTATGATTAACCTAAAATAACCTGCTTGTCTATTTCAAGTTTATGCGTTTTCATAAAATAGCGGCTGTAGTTATTTCAAGAAATCTTCTCATCGGAATGATGCCTCTTGATGAAAGTCGTCGGACGATGTGAGCTTTGAGCTTTGCATGCATGCCGGTTTTGCTATGCTCCATTGGGCTTGTTGTTCCAGAATGACTGCTGTTATTCGGGTTGCAATATGGATTGATCGAAAAGAAGACAAGGTATGACCCATCTGCCGACAGAAGATGAAACCCCGGTTCCCGGAGAGCTGTTATTGTATACTTCTCCGGATGGCAACATCCGTCTGGATCTTCGCATCCATGATGAGACGTTGTGGATGACCCAGCAGATGATGGCCGAGCTGTTTCAGACAAGTAAACAGAACATCGGACAACATATTGCGAATATCCTGCAAGAAGGTGAGCTTCAAGAGGATGGAACTGTAAAGAAATTCTTTACAGTTCGATTGGAGGGGGAACGACAGGTGAAACGTTCTGTCATCTTCTACAACCTCGACATGATCATTTCCGTCGGTTACCGGGTAAATAGCATACGGGGCACTCAATTTCGCATATGGGCGACCCAGCGTCTGAAGGAATACATGATCAAGGGGTTTGCCATTGATGACGAACGCTTGAAGAATCCGTCGATTCCTGGAACAACACCGTTGCCGGACTACTTTGATGAATTGCTCGAGCGTATTCGGGACATTCGTGCCAGCGAACGGCGCATGTACCTGCGCATCAAGGATGTTTTTGCCATGGCGGCTGACTATATACCGTCCGGAAAGGAAACGACGGAGTTTTTCAGCTCGATTCAGAACAAACTGCACTATGCCATTACCGGTCATAGTGCCGCAGAATTGATGATGATGCGGGCTAACGCATCAGCGCCCAACATGGGGTTGACCAACTGGGCTGGCGACCGAATCCATATCAGCGACGTTACGGTCGCAAAGAACTACCTTAATGAGGAAGAAATCAGCGATTTCAATCGTTTGACCTCCCTGTGCCTGGACTTTGTCGAGGATCAGGCAAAGAACCGCCGTGAGATATTCCTGCATGAGTGGGAAGACAAGCTTAACGAACTGCTTCGTCTCATGGGAAGGCGTGTACTGAAAGGCAAGGGGCAACGGTCAAAGAAGCAGGCTCAAGAGCATGTCCGGGGACAATACCGACTTTATGAGGAACGCCGCAGGCTGAAAACGGAACGTCAGGCGGAACAGGACTATGTGAAAGAACTGGAGCGAGATATCAAAAAGCTGGAGAACAAGAAGGGACACAAGCCATCTTCAAATCCAGGTCGTTAAAAGTTTTTGGATATGCTCTAGTTTTTTCTCCAGGGTATTGACTGCATGTCGTTCTCTCCATTTGACTCCCCTCCAGGCCTCCCGCCAATAGAGAAGAAACGCTCCTGGACAAAACAGTTTCTCGTTTACCCGTTCCTTGGAGGGCTTTCTTTTTGCCGTGATTATCTTATGGAAAACCCTACAACTCGATGGCTTTATAGCTCAATTGTTTCTTTTTTTTGAGTCACCGGATACAACTTTTTTTCGAGAGGGGTGAGATCCAGTGTGATAGTTACCTTTGTAGGGAAATCATCTTGCCACTTGATGTCAAATTCGTAGTTGAGGTTCATATCCTCTTTGCTAAAGGCCCCTTTGGGGAATCCCTTGCAATAGTTGATCCGATGGGTAGGTTCCCATAGGTATTCCAACAGAGCTATGGGGAAGTCATTAAGAAAGTTACAGGGGAGACCGTTGGGTAGTGTTGTCCATTTGGAATAAATCCCCTGGCTTAACGGCAACCAAAATCCAGGGAAGGCCTGTTGGCTGTTTTGATCGACGTAGAATCCTTTGAGCATACCCAGTAACATGAGGAATCTCGTAGCTTTCTTATCATGGTAAGTATAGGCAGAAACATGTTGATAATACTGTTTCAACATGGATTGTCCATCGTACTGGTAATTGCTTCCTTTTGATGGGGTGAAATAGTTTTCGTCCTGACTCAGCCAGAGAAACGACAGGTTCGTCTCATTGGTTATTTTTTTAGGATATTTCCATTGTGAAATAGGTAAAAGATGAGCTCGCGCAGTTAGCCAATCGTTGACCTCTTTGTCATCTATCGTCATGTTGTGACCGATATTGACTGTGTAGATGACTTTTAACCCATCGAATTGAAGGATGGCGCCAGGCTTGAGGCTTTTAGTGGAATATGAAGCAAAACCATTATCGGAGAAGGAAGGATGGATTTCCTTTTCAATCGAGGGAGGGCTAGCTACAGACGCTTTTTCTTCCTCCTTTTGGAGTAACTCATTGGATCGCTTTTGCACTTGATCCAACAGGGAAAGCTCCTGTTCGGTGCGTTTGTCATGGATCTTTTCGTTCAAGCCGTCCAAAAGAATATTCATTTCCACGAGAGGATCATTACATTCTTTGTAAATTCGGTCTTCCATGGCGGGAAGGAGGGCTTCTTCTTCCATGTTGGCGGCAGGATAGGTTTCGATGACGTGACCGGTTATTTGAGCCAGAGGGAGGATGAGCTCATTGAGGAATTTGGTGGATAGTGTCTGGTGTGCTGTGGCCCATTTATTACACAAAGCCTCATATCGTTTGCTGATGGCGACTGAATAGGAAGAGGCCTCATGATGTGTGGCAATAGTTGGAATTTTCTTTTCCAACTCTTGTTTTAACTCATCTAATTCCTTAAAGCACTCGGATTGAATAGTATGAGCCTTTTGTGTAAATTCAGGGAACCGGGAGAGATAATCATCCAGCTTATAATGGGCACGTACTTTTTAGTAAAGTGCATCCTTGAGTTCCTTTGGCGACTTTGAGGCTGGATCTGTTTTTCCCATGGCTGCTTCGTGCGTCTTCGGCAAGGCGTTTATTGGCTGGGAGGATTGTATGGTCCCCCATATTCCCCAGGCGGCAACGCCAACCAGTAAGACAACGACAGCTGCGATTAGCAAGCGTGTGAGAAGAACCAATCTGGGTGATGTTCTGAGCGGCTTCCCCTGTTGCAGCCATTCTTTCCACTCCCCGGCGGCCTGGCAACGTTCTTGAGGCTTGAGCCGCAGATTCCGGTCGATGGATGTCAGTAGTTCCCGAGGACATGGCAGGGGAAGCGTCATGCCTGGAAAGGGGACGACATCATCCTGCATCAGTCGCCGATCAGCTGGCTCTACCGGGATGCTGGAGATCAGTCCATACCAGGTAGCGGCCAGGGCGTAGAGATCCGTCCATGGGCCAATCTCTCCCTTTCCCGTGATTTGTGCCGGGGAGGCGTAGGCGTACGAGAACGCTCCCTGTGTAACTGTGCAGGTCACTTCCGGCTTGTTGAGCGCCGCACCAAAGTCGATCAACACAGGCAGCTCCCGTTCGTCAAAGAGGATGTTGCCGGGCTTGATATCGCGGTGGTAGATCCCCCTGCCATGCAGATAATCCAGGCCATCCAGCACCATAAGTAGCCACTCCCGGGCTTGATCCGCAGAAATGGTTTTTCCTCCTGTGGCGGCTTCGTCCATACGCTCCCGCAGGGAACCTCCTTCCAGCCACGGCATCACATAGAAGATACTGCCATGGGATTCGAAGACATCGTAGACCCGGACGATTCGTTCGTGGTTCAGGGAAGCCAGGGTCTGTGCTTCCTTGCGGAGGGAATCCATGGCTGCCCGGTAGGTGTGCCGGGGTGCGTGCGGTAACGGGATAATCTCTCCCGTATTCGAATCCCGGCTGCACAGCCCCAGAGGGAAGCATTCCTTGAGAACGATATTGCGTCTGAGCTGATTGTCCCAGGCAATGTAGGTGATGCCGAAACTTCCCCGGCCCAGTACCTTGAGAAGTTTTTAATTACCGAGCAAGGTTCCCGGAGGGAGAGCAAAGTCGGGAGCTTCCATAAGCTCAGGCAAGCGGGGGATTGCCGAGCCTCGGCACTTCGTCGGCCAGAAATTCCTTCAAGGTCTTGCCCTGGGAGAAAGCCTTCTTCTCAAGAACCTTGCGGGTATCCGGATCAAGCTTCAGGGTAATCAACGTTTCCTCTTCCACCTGCACCCGGCTTGGGAGAGTCAGCGGGAGCTGTTTGATCAATTCCCGGATGATGTGTTCCTTGGCGGCGGGAATGGGTTTCTGAGCCATCCAGTTACGGACGGTCGCTTCCGTCACGAAACATCGTTCGGCGAGCCATGCGTAGTCGAAGTTGTTGGCCTTGAGCCACAGCTTGACGTTCATTTTCAGCTCATCCTGATTCACTCCTGCCATGCTTCGGAATGTATCACTATCGCTCAGTAATGGCAATATGGTTATACAACATTCCTCTTTTTGAGATTAAAGTGAGATTTTTACGTTGACTAAAATCGTAAAAAGGAGATATACAGGCAATGTAAACGAGATGCCAGCAATGAAAAGTATCATCCAGTTCACCTGCCCTCAATGCGGAGGTCACCAACTGATGCTCGTCGAACGGGCCATGCATCGTTATGTCGTCCAGAGTCTGGAGGCTGACAGGCAGGGAGGACTGGTTGTCGGGCACAAGGTTCTGGTGGACGATTTGTGCGGGGAGCCGCTGGGGTATCGCTGTGCGGACTGTCGACACCCGGATTGCCATAATCATGATTCATCGGAAGGGTTTCAATGGTATTCTCTGGAAGAGGTGCAAAGCGCCGGGGCCATTGTCTGGCCGGGCGGGATGGAGACGGTAGAGCACCGGTGCATGGTTTGTTTCCCCGACGGGAAGATGATCCCGGTGATCGTCGAGGTCTCTCATCCCGGATCTCTCAGCGAGAAGGAGCGCCGATTTGTACTGGAACGAGAACGGGCCACCCATGGCATCCTGATCAGTCAGTCGGACTCCGGTATTCGAACATTGGCCTGCCGCAACTGGAAGCGGGTTAAAAAGTATGTTCTGCAACCATCTTCGTCCATTCTGGAGTAAGCCGGATTTTGTGGCTCCGGTTCAACAGCTACATAAACGAAAGGAAACAACATGAAGAAATACATTACAGGCGGCATTGCTGCACTTATTACGTTGACGGCTATTTGCATGATGACTGGTCAGTCACAGACCTCCTCCCATCAGCAATCTGTGGGGGACGCCATTTGCCATCAGCAGAATCAGGGAGTGATCGTTTGTCCGGGGTGCCAGGGCAAGGGTAATATCGGAGGGCAGAAATGCCAGCGCTGTAAGGGCCGTGGCATTCTCAAGTCGAACGGTATGCCTCTTTAAGAGGCATTAGTGAGAAAGGTATTGCTTCTAACTCCAAATGATACCTTTCGCATCCTCTTTTTACATACTAATCGCATAACAATCATCGAAATATATGGATAGTAAACAATATTATATCACCCTCCCGGATCAAACACAGAAAGGGCCATATGATGAAAAAGATCTCATTACCCGGTATCAAGCGGGTAAATACCCAAAAGGCACGCTTGTATGGCATGAGGGAATGGATAGCTGGATACTCATTGAAACAATGATGCAGAACGTAGAGAGAATAACAAATGATGAGAGGAGAATTACCGATTGCAAACCGAATACACCTCCTCTTCCTGCCGCTATTCCTCCCGTTCCAAATCCTACCAATAAAAGAAGCAATGTGACAGCAGGTGTGTTCGCAATAGTATTAGGACCGCTAGGTGTTCATAAATTTTACAATGGAAGCTGGGGGCTAGGCATTATTTATTTGGCATTGTGTATTATATTTCTAATTGTCTCATTCGTCGGCAATATCTTAATTAGTTCGAATAGCGATTTTGCTCCACTAGGACTCATCGCTCTTCCTTTTGTATTATTACACTGGATAATTGTCATATCTTCTATCATCGAAGGAATCATGTACTTAACAAACGTACAGAAATACAATCTAAAGTACAATGAGACACCGCCTGCTCCGATGAAGTAGTAGATATGTATTTGATAATACGAATTAATACATAAATATGAATTCTAAGATATATCGAATCGATCGCATTGCCGTTCTTGCGTTGATTCCCACCTTACTTTTTCTCTCATGTGGGAAAACCGATAATCCCGAAGCCAATAAAAGAGATTCGAAAGGAAATACGGTTCTCATGAAGGCAGTCAAAGAGGGGAACATCGATTGGGTGACGGAATTGATCAAGGACGGAGCGCGTGTAGATGCGAAGGGAGAAGATGGGAAGACGGCTCTAATATGGGCTGTTGATAGCAGGCATACGGAATGCGTGAAAGCATTGATAGACGCCGGGGCAGACCTCAACATGGAAGCTAAGAATGGGGATACGGCTCTCATATTGGCTGCTAATAGAGGATATACAGATTGTGTAAAAGTATTGCTGAAAGCCGGGGCAGATGTAAACGGAAAGAATAAAAAAGGAGAAATGCCTCTCACGGAAGCTGCCTATAATGGACGTACAGACAGTGTGAAAGCATTGCTGGAAGCAGGAGCAAACGTGAATACCCAGGATAAGGATGGAAGAACAGCTCTCATGTGGGCTACTGAGGATAAGTATCCGGACTGTGTGAAAACATTACTGGAAGCTGGTGCAGACGTAAACGTGAAGGATAAAGATGGAAAAACGGCTTTAATGAGGTCTACTTATAATGAGCTTACAGACAGTGTGAAAGCATTGCTGGGAGCGGGAGCAAACGTGAATGTTAAGGATAATGACGGGCGTACGGCTCTCATGTATGCGATTGGTCCTTATTCTGGCCATGACCGTGGAGAATGCATGAAAGAGTTGTTAGCGGCTGGGGTAAATGTGAATATGAAAGATAAGGAAGGGAACACGGCTCTCATGCTGGCTACCAGACATAACTGTACGAAATGCGAGAAATTGCTACGGGAAGCCGGGGCCAAAGAGTAGCGTTGGAATAATTTCTACTCTATTATCATGAAAGAAGCTAAACAACCGTGGCCCCGGAGTGCGAAGATCACTGTGTGGGTGTTGGGTATCATTATCGCCGCTTCTGCTATTGTTAATATCATTACTATTTCGCAATGGTATGGGCCATATCAGAAGTGGTCTGACAAGTGTGATTCGGTAAAATACTTGCCGATAGAAGAACTGCCAAAAGAGGAGGACATTCCTGTGAAAACACATACCTTAACCTTGGAATGGCAGCTTGAGTCCGTATTCCTAGAAGCGTTCATGACTCGCATGCGTCCTGAACTTGAGAAGAAGATATTTGTATACGGACCTGAGTGTCGTATGACAGTATCACCGGTAAGGTTTCGGAAGTTGCCTAATGGGGACCGTATAGCCATAACTCGCAATGGAAGTATGGTGTACCGTGGGAGGCTTCTTACGGAAAATGGAGCTGATTTGCTGGAGGCACACATGCAAAGGAATAAAGCCGCAACGTCAAATCCCTGGCGTTACGGTTTTCTCAGCAAATAAACACTACTCCCGGTCTCACGCAGAGGCCGAGAGTAGCCTTCTATTTTATCTCTTGAGTGTCCGTATGATCACTCATAAAATATGGACATAAATTATTTCAGAAAGCTTGCATCCACTGCTTCCAGTAATCTGAGCGGAACTTATATTGGGCAGATTCCTCAAGTCGAGAAAGATCCAAAATTCGCCGGGTCTGTGGCAAACGCGAGTGACTTGGAATAACAGATTTCCCATGTTTTCTCTCTTGATCCTCGACAAAAAACGCCCCTTCACCAATAAGCAAAGGGGCGATGGATTGAGATGAAATCACGAATTAACCTCTGGGTGGATAAGGATCGTTTCCATGACTGTCTCTCCATTGGATTTTGCCATCTTTTCCGTGACTGAAGAGCTCTCCTCCTTCACGTTTGGATAACCCTCTTCCTTTATCAATGGCTTCCTGTTTCGTCGAAGTTGTGAAAGAAGGACGAGTTGCTCCTTCTCTCTTGCCCTGCCATCCTCCACTTGGAGAAGGCACTACATGTATGTTCTTTCTATTCATTCTATTTGGAATAGACACCACTTCGCCTTGACAAAAGAAGCCCCTTGCCTCACAAGGTCATTAGCAACTATGCAAATGACCTGATTGTCTCCCCCTGTGGTGTGTGACCGGGTTTGAAAGGATGAGAGTGAATCAGACTCTCATCCTTTTTTTGGCTAAGACGACTTTTACTGTTTACATCCGGAATGTAAAGAACTATTTTGTAAACATGTCCGCGACCATGCCCTTTATTCCCCAGCGCCTGACCCAGGCACGTAAGATGTCAGGGCTCTCATTGAGGGCCTTGTCTGAAAAGTTGGGTAATACTCCGTCACATACCATTCTGGCGAGATATGAAAAAGGAATTGCAGCGCCCAATTCTGAAATGCTGGCTCGTCTGGCTCATATATTGGAAGTATCTCCTGACTTTTTCTACAGCGCCTCCTCCGTGTCTCTGGACGGTATTCATTTTCGCAAGCGCTCCAAGTTGTCCAAATCCGCTCGTGAAGCGATTGAAGAACGAGCAAAGGACTATTTTGCCAGATTCATGGAGATTGAAGACATTACGAACAATACGATTTTCTTTGATACCCGGATACAGGCGTCAACGGTCGATGAAGCGGAACAGGCTGCATACAAATTACGCGACATGTGGAACATGGGAGAAGATCCCGTAGTCAACCTTCTCCAACTTATGGAAAACAAGGGTATCAAAATCTTCATTTACAATACGGCCAATGAAGCTTTTGACGGATTTTCTGCGGTCTACTCCAAGATTGCCATGGTTGTCATTGCTTCATGGTTAGAAGGTAATTTGCCCAGAATGAGAATGACCCTTGCCCACGAGTTGGCCCATCTGGTTTTAGACCTTCCGGAAGACCTGTCGGAAAAGGAACATGAAGATTGCGCTAATGTCTTCGCGAGCGCGTTTCTGATGCCTGAAGCACCATTTTCTGAAATGTTTGGCGGCAAACGGGATAGGATCCTTATTCGTAATCTGTTCCCGATCAAATCGTATTTTGGCGTCTCTTTGCCGGCAATCGTCATGAGGGCTCATCGCCTGCATTTGATAGGCAATAATCTCAAACAGCGCTTTTTCATTTATTATAATAAAATGGGGTACAAGAAGGATGAACCCGGAGATTATTGCGGAACGGAAAGCAGCGGACGTTTTGAGCAATTAATTTCCACTGCTGTTATAGATGGTGAAATCAGCATGTCCAAGGGCGCGAGCTTATGGGGACATTCTCTTTCCGAACTGCGCAGACTTGTTGCAACTCTTATCTAACTGTTATCCGTGGATAGGATCTATATTCATGACGCCTGCGTGCTCCTAGACTTGATAGAAGGCGATCTCCTTGATTTATGGTTTCAGCTGGGGTTTGAGACCCGGACGACACACCTTGTCTATCAGGAGATTCTGGAAGAGGAACAGTTTTCTTTGCTTCAAACCTATGTGGATGCTGACAAATTGATTTTGGAATCCATTGATGAATCAGATCTTCCTGCTCTTAATGCGCAAGCGAAAGAGTGGAAAGTAAGCTTGCAGGATGTATCGGTAGCCCATCTGGCCAAAAGGCATGGTGGTATTTTGCTTTCCGGTGATAAAAGGCTACGGACAAAATCTGCTGAAGCCGGGATCGAAGTCAAAGGGATTTTATGGGTTCTGGATATGATTGTAGAGAGGAAGCTATTGATTCCACAACGTGCATTGAATGCCCTAGAAGCTATTCTTGAGGCTGGTGGTCGTATCCCCTCAGAAGAATGCGGTGAAAGAAGACAGCGCTGGGGAAAATAAGAACAGTCGGTTTCTTCCTATGGGAAACAGGCTGCTGTCGTAGCTCTTATACCATCCCCCCGTATTACTTACAGGACAGCCACCTTGTCATAATACTGCCTGCCATCCAGGATTTGTTTGAGTGAATCAATCAGGTTTATCCTGCCTGTCGGAATGTACACCGGAGGAGATGTAACCGAAATGTTGTTTGCAGAACTCCCGGAGAATGACCTCTTGGTGGAACCGGGTATGAGGAAGTATACAGATTGTCAACTGTCTGGATGAAGGATTTCATTTCATCTAAATAGCTATTGGTGAGTATTTTGAGTCATTCTCATCTGAAATAACTCCTTCCCTCCCGTCATATATATCAGACACAGGTAATTACCTGTCTGTCATCCTTCACAAAGCCGCCATGCTCCCATACCGGGCATGGCGGCTTTACTGTATCCACTCATCAACAACGAAAGAAACAACCACCATGGCTATCAAACTCATCGCCAACTACAGCAAACGACTCGGGCTGCCGGGATATTCCTCCCACCAGTTCGAAGTATCCATCGAAACCGAAATCAGCAACACATCAGAGTTGCCATTCGAGACAGAACGGCTCTATGGTTCCCTTCAGGCCGCCGTCGATGCCCAGATCCAACAGGTAGGATTTGTTCCTGACGAACATTACGGCTCACAGGTCACGCAAAGGCCTGCCCTTGGGGCTTCCTGCTCACAGATGATATCCACATCATCCGTGAAACAAACACCGCCTGCAAGTACTCCCGAGACCTCTGTTGCAACCGTTCCCGCATGGAAGTGCTCGGAAAAGCAACAGTCGCTCATCCTGGAACTGGCCGGAAAGGTCGGGCTGGATGACACTGCCCTGAACGAACTGGCTACCCGGAGATTCAACAAGGTCGTTGCCATGCTCAACCGCATGGAAGCTTCCGGGCTGATCGACGAACTGATGAATCGCTCCGGTTCATCATTCAAACGTTCGGCATCAGGCAGGAACAACTACACCCGCCGTCCCGCTACGGCCTATGCCGGCAACTCCAACCCGTACTAACCATGATCGCTCCCGTAACCCGACCAATAAGTTCATCCTCCCTGCACCCGGCTATGGCATTGACTAAGAAGTTTCCTTCGGAGGCTCCTTTTCCCTTTGCCATATGCCCGGATTATCTGTCTCCCTCCTCGGTCAAATCGTACCTGTCGTGTTCCCTGCGCTTCTTCTTCGAGAGGGTAGCGCAGATACGGAAACCGACGACGGTCGCCCTGCATGTCGGCAAGACCATCCATGCAACACTCCAGTCCTTCAACCTCGCCCGGTGGCGGGGAGAGGACAGCAGTGAGACGGCCATGGAAGAAGCCTTCTCCACTCACTTCCTGGAACTGGAGAAGGCGGAAGGCCCTGTGGACTACGCCGACGAAGAAACGAGACAAAAAGTCCGTTCCTGCGCATGGAACACGGTCAAGACCTACATGACTTCCGATGAGGTCGCTTCACAGATGCCCCTGGGAGTGGAAGTCGGCCTATCGGCTACCATCCCCGGCCTGCCGGTTCCCGTGCGAGGCGTCATCGACCTCGTCCAGCACGACCTGACGGCAGTGGACTACAAATCAGCTGCTGCCAAACCTGATGCCGGGCACGCCGCCTTCGATCATGAACTCCAGCTGGTCACCTACCAGGTGATGATCGAAGAAGCGACGGGAGACACTCCTCCGTCACTGGATCTGATCTACTTGGTCAAGACAAAGACGCCTCAGGTGATCCGAGTCAAGACTCCCCCAGCTGACGAACAGCGCAAGCAACGCATCGCTGACCTGTACAAAATCGCCTATGAAGGCATCACCACCGAACGTTTCCATCCCCAGCCCGGGATGCAATGCTCGTGGTGCCAGTACAGGAGGGAATGCACCGAATGGTGCAGGCAGTAAAGGAATGCAGTCTATTCAGAAGTCTGCCGTGAGGTGTGGCTTCTTTTTATCTAAAGCGTCTTCTGCATTTGGTATTTTTGCGAAAATATGATAAACTAGAAAACGACGATTATTTTCCAACAGATGGTGGGTTTCCTGAATTGAAGGTTGTACGAGCAACGTACTTTCTTGCATCGACTGAACGAGCTTAAGATCTTTTTTACATTTATCGATTTTAGACGCGATTTTTTTTTTGCGCTTCTGCCAAGTCAATATCATAAACATATCCAAGCATGGCGCTGGACTGTTGATAGGGAGCATATTTTCCTGTGACAAAACGCATCATGCCTTCCTCTCCGGTATAGGCGGCAACTAAAGAATTAAGCCGTCCATTCGGTCGTTTCAGAAAGAGGCGCTTTGCTTCAACAATAAAATCGGTATCGATGCCCTGTCCACATGTTATTCTGATGTCAGCCCTTCCGTTCATATCAGGAAGGTTGGATTCCTGATGGAATTCAAGAGGTCCTTCTCGATATCGGCGTAAAGGACGTAATCGTTTGCAAATTTGTCCAGTTAAATGTTCCTCCTGCCTGACAATGGAACGATCAGGACGTCGTAAATAAGGGAATGTATCCATGATATCCTGCATGAACTCATGAATCCTGTTGGCAGGAAACAAAGCGGGCCAATACTCTGTTTGCGTTGTTTCCATTTTATTTCATTTGCAAAACCATCCGATAGATTTCATCGGCATCGTTCAAGGCTACTGTTTTTGTCCAGTAAGCCAACGCATCGGGGCGAACTACATGAAAAGAGTTGTTTTCAAATACGAATATTTGCCGTTGCAGATGAGCAACGGTCTGTTTGTCATCCATGAGCCCCAACCGGGATTTCCATGATGATTCAACATCTTTTGAGGAGAGCGTCTGATATGCTTCCCGAGTTTTCGATAAATGCAGAGAAAGGCATGCTATGTTTTTTGTATGATCGATGTATCCCTTAGCCTGAACTCTCCAAGGAGAACCTTCTTCTTCCGCCCAGTGATTGATGGTGTCAGTTAAGGTTTGTGCATATGAGGTTAGACCGTCGTCGTAAGAACGAATGCGAGATGCATCTTTCAAAGAATACAGTGTCGGGAGATTTTCATCGATACTCCTTGGTGTTGCACTGGGAAAGAGAATATGAGCAGTGTCTTCAATAAGAATTCGTTCTGTATCGATGATGCCGAAATACTCATCGATAAGCGGAGCCGCGAATTCTTTCAATTGTTGTTTCGCAACCTTTCGTTGTTGATTCAGATATTCATCATCAAGATCAAATTTGGTCTGCTCCATGGATACCATTTTGAAACGAATGTAGTCGGCTACCGTTTTGATGATTTGATGTCCGTTTTCCGTTGGCGCTTCTTCTGGTAGGGGGAAGGGTAATTGAAGGACCTCTTCAAAGCGGACAACATCGCGTTCGATTCCCCACGTGGAAGATGTGTGGAAACAATAATACCGGGCAAGATCAGATTGCAGGTAGGCTGTCAGGAAAAGTAGAATATCTTCATCTTCTGCGGGGGCGTGAACCGATTGAAGGGAATCTTGGAATAGCACCGGGAAATTGCAGAATACTATCTTTTCAAACCCTTGGCTGATCAGAACCATGGGAGGAGAGAAAATTTCCTTGTTATTCTTCCGATCTTCTGCCAGAAGAGGAAAGTCGTTACCAACAGGGCGACAATCCTTTTTCAACAGATATGCTGTATCAAACAGAATAGGTTGCTGAGCTGAAATGTATAAGTCTTCAGGATCCCACCAGGCTTCTTTACGTGTTCTTTTATGAGTTACAGCTGCTGGCTGAAATCCTTGGCCTTTGATCCAACGTTTATGCGATTTTGCCGGCCCCGCTAGGTCGTTCAATTTGGGGAGTTGATCAAGATACTCTAAGAGGCGGTTATCCCGCCCGGTTCCTCGGAACATGCTTTTCCAAAGAACATGCGCTTTTTTGCATTTAGATTGAAAGAGCAATTCCGATTGGCGAACCATTTTACGATCCAGTGCAGATATTAGAACCATTCCGTGAGGTCTGCAGGATGGTTTGAATTTAGGAGTGTCATAGATGACGTTGTGATTATTGTTTTCTATAATACCTTTGGACGCTTTCAATATCATGCTGGGTGCTTGAGCACTTGAAAATAAAATGTGGCTATAATCTGCCAGTTGAACGACTCTGTCCAATATCCATTGTTGGAAGAATTGTGTTTGCCAGTCTTCATTTCTAATGTTCAAAAATAGTTTCGATGGTAAGAGCTGGCATAAAATGCCGCCTTCCTTGAGAAACATTTTTGCACGATCGACAAATTGGAGAGCCAATTGTTTTGTACTCCTGCCTACCCAAGGAGGGTTCCCAAAGACGACGTCGAAGGATTCCGGAACAAGTGTCTCTGTTGTCAGAGCATCGTCCTCAATAACAACAGGAATAAAATACTCGCCTTGTTCGCAGGAGAATTTTCGTTTGAGAAGTTTTGGTAGTTTTTTGTATTTGCTTTCTTTCTGATAGGTGAGGATATCAATTGGTTCAAAAAAATCGAGGAAAGCAATATAGAGGCTGAAGCAGGTCAAGACGCAGGACGCCTGTTTAATATCTATGCCGACTATCTGTTTTTCGAGAATATGTCTGAGAGCTGTATCTTTCTCAACATAGAAGGATTCTCCATTACCTTGATGTTTGTGCGCGAACTGCCAGTAGGTAGCTAGCCGATTGAAGAGCGTCACCAAAAAAATTCCGGATCCACAACTAGGATCTAGATAGCGTTTTTGATGCCAGTCAGGATCGCTCTCGACCGCACAATCAATCGTCATTTCAGCCAACAAGCGGGGCGTGTAATAAGCTCCTTTTTCTTTACGGTCAATACCTGTCAGAAAGTTCTCATAGATGCAACTGATGGTTTCTACCGGTATCCATTTGAAGTCGTAGGCCCAGAAACCCAAAGTTTTCTGACCTTTAGCCAATTCATCTCCATGCAGGAAATTTTTTAAAGCTGTGATATATTCAGCTTTAAATCTGGAAGATTCTTCTTTCAGGTTTTGATCAAACATGCTTCCGTTGAACTTGGTCTTCAGGATACCGAACTGATTATATAAATATCTTAAAGCCTCATCATCTGCCATTTGGATCAAGGCTTCATGAAGAGACAGACCTGAATATCCGGGAAGAGAATAAATACCACGATCCACCAGATAGCAGACGAAAAGAAGACGGCAGATGAAATCATGGGAACAATCTTCGCCAATACGTGGGGAGAGATAATTACGCAGTTCCAGAAGATTTGCCGTCAGATAGCCGTCAACTGACTTAGAAGGGTTAAATTTAGCTTTATACTGCTTGTAAAAATCGCCGCTTTCTACCTTGGTAAGCAACGATTGTTTATTCGATAAGAAGTCCTGAACAACATCCCATCGTTCAACCATGGCCCGATTTTTTTCTCCTTTTTGTTCAGGAGGCTCCATGCCGGAAAATACATAGGCTGTTCTTGGATCAATGATCAGAAGAACGGAAGCAATACCCTGGTTCCAAAAAAGCCGATGCCAAGCATGAAGCTGTTCCGGAGAGACAACCTGTTTGCATTCCTTGATAAAAATCGTAGGAACATTTCCCAAACATCCGATCTGAGAGATTCCAAGCCCTCCGTCCGGATTCCACGCATGCTGAAGAGCACGAACATATCCGAGCAGACCTGAATCTTTTTCTATTTCAGAAAGGTCCGTATAGATCTTCATCTCCAATCTAATGTAATCTCCCTGTGTTAAAGAATCAAGAATTATTCAGAATGCTGAACGAGTTTTTCTAATACACTTGGAGGAATGAAAATTCCCCTCTCCCCCGCGTCATATATCCATGAGGAAGTGGATTCTCTACTTCCTGCCAGTGCCCGCCTCCCGGACTTGTTTCGGGAGGCGGGCTTGTTGTTGCAACAAACCAAACATCAATGCATATGAATAATCAAACATCCACACGAGAACTCTATCGCAATCGCGACAACAGCCCACTGGACAGACTTCAGATCCGGCGAGTCGCACCCTCCGTCTCCGCCGACCGCGAGGACGACAGCCGCTCGGAGAAGTACCGCTTCGTTTCCTCCGACTCTCTGCTCGACCAGATGGAAGAGGCCGGGTTCCTCGTTGTCGGAGCCCAGGAACAGCGTACCCGGAAACCTGACGGCACTCCTACACGCAAACACCTGATCCGCTTCGCCCACCGGGACGTGCTGGAACGCACCCAAGACGAACGCATCGAAGTGGTCATGATCAACAGCCATAACGGCAGCTGCTCCTACCAACTCATGGCCGGGATCTTCCGGCTGGTCTGCACCAACGGCCTGATTGTCGGGGCACGCATTGCCGCCATCAACATCCGTCACATGGGTCATACCGGAGAAGAGGTGATCGCCGCCAGTCTCCGGTTGGCCTCCGAAACACCCCGGATCATGGACAACATTCACCGCATGCAGGGAGTCGAACTCCCTTACAAGCGACAGGTGGATTTCGTTCATGATGCGGCCCGGCTGCGCCTGGGAGACGACTACGAAGACAGGATACGTCCCGAAGCTCTTCTGTCGCCCCGGCGCTGGAACGATATCGGCTTTACGGCGGGAGGTCTGGCTACCGTCTGGCAGTGCTTCAACCGGGTTCAGGAAAACCTGATCAGGGGAGGCGTTCCCTTGAAGCCACAGAAGGAAGGTGCTTATCGTCGTCGTTCCCTGCGGGCGCTCAACGGTATTGACGGCAACACGCGCCTGAACCGGGAGCTCTGGGATCTGGCCGACAGCTACTCCCTGAACAACTGACCTGAGATGCCCATGAGAAGAAAACATCATCTGCGGTTGAAGCGTATGGGACAGACTCCATCTCTGACCGGTCTGGAGCTGTCCATTCTCCTGTACCTTCACGGCGACTTCGAACGCAGTGACGAGGAGATCATGGCGGAATGCCGTGGCATCGAACAGGAAAGTATCAGGCATGCCGTTCGTGGTCTGGCCGGGCAAGAGTTCATCATCCGCACAAAGGAAGAAGAATTCCTGCTTCGTCCCGATTGTTGGCTGATTACCTATGCCGGACGGCAGGCGCTCAGGCAATGGGTGGCCGCTACCGCTCCGGCTCGTCGATCATCCCGGGCAAGGGTTAACGCATGAGGCACGGCCATGAACATGAAAGGCATCATGATCGCCCTAGTAGCACTCGTACTGCTGTGTCTGCTGGGGCCGGTCGTCGTCGGCATCCTGTCGGCTCTGGTGGCCGTGGCTCCGTATCTGCTCGCCGTGCTGTTGATCCTGGGCGTCATCGCCTTCTTCCGCAAGTAACTCTGACAGGAAAGGAATGAGATATGAAGACGATTCCCATCATCGCGCAACTGCGTTCCACGAGCGGATACGATACGGACGCTCCGTACGTATATCTGGAACTGGACGAGGAGCTACTGGCCCGGATCGAGAAGGTGGTGTCGCTTTACAGCAGCCATCAGAATGATCCTTCACTGGGGTTGAGCAAGCTGACGATTCACGGCCCGTCCATGGCGGCTCTGGCGAATCTCCCGGAACTGACGGAAGAACAGCAGAAGTCTCTGGACGAAGACGAAAGCATCCTGCTGGATTCGCCGATTCCGGAGACAGAACTGGATACACTGGAAAGCTGCATTCGGCTCTGTGGTGAAGACATCGACATCCTTGATGCCCGGTGCCTTTATGCCGTCGCCTGCAACAGGCACACACGGGACATGTATGAAGCCAATATCGGGGCCGTACTGAGACACCTACTTAACTCACACCATCATCCCGGAAAGGAGGTGTTGCCTGATGCTGACGATTGAGAAGTACAAGGGCACCCGCTTCTGGGCTGTCTTTCGAGACGGAGAGCTGTTGGCGGTAACTGTGTACAAGCGTGGAGCCGAGGCGATCGTCAGGACGCTGGAAGCCAGGGACGGATAAGGCCGTCATTCAGCAACTCTTCTTCATCATGAAGAAGAGCTGTTTTTTATCTGTCATATGAAGATTCCGGATTTACGAGATGGAGGCAAAGCATGTTTTCTGTGCCTCATCCAATCTCCTATGAACAAAAGAAATCGTGCTCAGAATATCGAGAGCATCTGTTTCGCTTGTCGCCCATTTAATTTTTGCCGCATGGGCAAAAGGGTTTCTGAATGTTCCGTAGATTCCCTTTAAAAGGGTAGCAAAGCCTTTATGCTCGGATTTTTCGCTATCTGTACATAATCCATTGATCACAAGTAGAGGGCGATCAATGCTAAATACAGTGTCTATAAGCTTCGCTCCATCTTGTTCTAATCCTGTCAATTCGCGTAAGCGGTCAAAAATGCTTTTGGCTGCTTCAAAAATTGAATGAAAATAGTTTTCTTCAAGAAGCTCCGCACGACAATACTTGAATATATTGTCATGAGCCCCACGTTGAACCAGTTTTTCATGGAGTCTTTTTTCTCGTCTCTGTGCTTCTGTCAATGTTGCTACCTTTGGCCTTGGCGATAGCCTTCCTTCCAAAGAAAGCATGAGACCTTCAAAAGCTAATACAACATTAATTGCTTTTTGGTATTCCTCGAAATTATCCTGTCTGGATACAAAGCGTATTGGACTCAAAATATTCTCAATACAGCTGCAAATAGCCGAGGCATTTTGTAAGGAAATCTGACTTCCAAGAAAACTGGCATTTAACCTGCGCCACTTGGTCGTACTCAAGCAATCAATCTCTGTAATGTTACTTTCCCGAAGAAACCGGGCAATTTCTCCTCCAGTCAAAGTTTCGCCCAATATTTTGGCGATCTCTTCAATTGTATTGGACGAAAATTTATCCGTAATTAGCATACTTATTTTTACAATGCCCTTGCCAGCCTGAGAAGGACAATCTGTTAACTATCGCAACGAAATCTACGCTGAAATCCTGATACATCTTGATACTACATTCACGGGGGCTGGGACAATTATACCGACAAGATTCCTACGTTAATACCGCAGAGTAACCATCTGCATGCTCAAAGGCAGACGCCATGCGATCCTGCTCCTGTTTGCTGATGCCGAATGATTCCGCAACCTGACGCCACTGACTGACAGCCCGGGCAATCGGTTCCAACAGGTCATTCGTTTCAGAGGTCTTAATCCCGCATTCGGGAGCGATGCTAAGAAGGACATCCAGAGATGCGGATGTATCTTCCCAGTCGATAGCCGTATTGAGGTAGCGAGGGCGTATATCTTCAGGAGTCGGGTTTACGTCAAACAGTGGCGATAAAGACCAGCCTGTTCCTCCCGTCTGAAGAAATCCGTGATTCCGCAAATGATCGTCCGTGTTGGAAATCATGACGCTGAAGGCGACCCGTTGCCATAGCTGGCGCAAGTCTTGTCTGGGCGCAGCACCATACTGGCGTATGGCGTCTACGATTTCAAGATAACTGTGTTGCTCGTTATCCCTAGCTCCCAACATGCTCATGGCCGACAGGTAGGAGATTCTTCGCTGTTCCCGGGTGCGATCAAAACGCCAGACGATCAGGACATCCTTGTCAGTTATTTTCTCCAGTTCGAAACGCGGGACTTGAAGCCCGGCTTTGGAGGCGAGAGTCAAGGCGACTGCTTCCCATGCAACAACGTTGTATTCATCATCGTACCGGGGAAACTTGGCAATGCAGAGATTCCCCTTCTTATCTTTTACCGATGCCTTCGGCCGAGCTCCTCCGAGAGAAGAACCGGGAGCGAGGAGCAATCGCAGGTCTTCTGCATTTTCATCGTCCCGGCAGAAATGATCAGCAGCATGCAGCAGACGGGACAGGTTGACCAGAGGCGGAATTGGTGTTGATCCCGGAGGAGCGCAGAACGATTGTCCTCCATCCTGTGAAAAGCGCAGCGCTCCCTGCCTTGCCTCGTCGTTTACCCTGAGCAGGTAGTCCAGTTCGGAGAGCGTATGGGGGCTTTCATTGGCTGTTCGTGCACGAGCCAGTTCAGCCCGCCGCATCAGAATGCGCCCCCACCTGTCAGGAGTGGAATCGCCAATCGCTCCGAATACACTTTGCCCGGGATTGGTATGAAAAGTGCCGTCAGCCAGGGGGAGGAGTGGTTCAAGAGCAAATCTGTGCGGATTTGCGAGCCATTCCTTGTTGTATTCGAAGGAGGCAGATTCACGCCCTTTGCGAAAGTGCGACCATAACCTGCCCGCTTGTACCGGCCCCGGGAAGGAAGGCAGGTCAATAAATACGTCGATGGGAGTATCACTCATGGGTCTTGGGAAGGTGGATACGTTTGGGCAGACGTTCTTCTTCAAGAGCTCGGCCTACAGGATCGTTATTGGCATCGACAAGGTTTTTGAGACGGTCAGTCAGCCCCAGCACAAACAAAACAGCGGCATAGTTGCCCAAGGAGACACTTGGATCGCCCTTTTCTATACGTCCAAGCGTGGAACGCGAGATAAAGGCTCTCTCTGCCATAAGCGTCGTGGGGACACGCCTCCTCTTACGGGCATCGCTAATGTCTGCTCCCAGCTTCTTGAGTGCCACTTTCACTGGCCCCGGCAATGGGGATGTGGTTTTCATGAGAGAAATATGTATCATATAGTAAGCAAAAACAAGAAATATGAACAATATATGAGTCATTATGAGAAATATAGAGTTCATTCCAACCCAAAATAATTTTTCTCCCATTACCAAGTAGTGCGCTGTATCATACGCGTAGCGTTATGATACAGCGCACTACTTGGGCCACTTCTATAGCTAAGACCAACTTAGTCTTAGCCTCCAACTCCAGAAATCTCAACCTTCTCCTTGGCCTCCTGGGAGCCGGAGCCCTCGCAACGGGAGCCGTTGCCACCGGCAAGTACCTCACCCGCAAAGACCCCAAGTCCGACATGGGCAAAATCAAGCTCAAGCTGCCCGGTTCCAAAAAAGATCCGAACACGGCCGCCGAAGTCGAACTGCCCATCGACATGCCCGGAATGAGCCCCACCCTCATCGAAGGACTCAACCGGGGCGTACGTCTCCAGGCCCGGAAGAACGTACGAGCCAACTCCTTCAAGCGCGACCCTGAAACAGGCAAGCTTGTTCCGTACGAGGAATGGAAGGCCCAGCAGACGGCGAAGGCTCAACAGTCTGACAATGTTGTCGAGTTTCCCGCTTTGACAAAAGCAGCATCCACATCTCCCGGTCTTGCCAATTTGTTGGCAAAAGCTCTCGGTGCTGGCGTAGGAGGCACCGTAGGTGCCCTGGGCGGCGGCGCAGGTGCAGCTCACCTAGCACGCCATCTCGGAGCCGGGGACACAGCAACAGCTCTGACTGGCATTCTGGGAATGGGCGCTGGCGGCCTCGGAGGCGTTCTAATCGGTTCTTCTGCTGCAAACGTTGTCGCACCACCTGCTGTCACCGAAGGAGATCCGAAAGCTCAAGCTCAAGCTTCATACGCGAATACAGGTTCAGCTCCAGCCGGGTATACCGCTGACCCGGATGAAGATTTCAGCGACGAGGATCTCGACAAGTATGCGTCGTGGCAGGATGCGGCTAGTAATGCTGTTACTAATTTGGCGACCATGATTCCCGGCGGTGCGGCTCTTGCTAGCCCCATGGTTGCGGTAAATAAGGTTAAACAATTCAATCAGCAAGAGGTACAACAACGTCGTGAGGCTCAGCAGTACTTGTCATCTTACAGGACTGCAAACGCACAACCCAAGATTCAAGGAGCGCCTTCGCCTCAGCCTCTCGCACGTTCTTCTGGCGGATTAGTATGGGAAACTCAACAGCCTTGGAATAAAACTGCTTCAATGCCTCCACAGCAGCCACCAAAGATGCCGCCAAACCAACTTGCCCGGCGTCCCGTAGGACCTACGTTGCCGCCATCACCAGGCATAGCTCCTGCGGCGGCGAAAGCCGGAGCCCCTCCCACTGGCGGCGTTGAGACGATTGCCAACAAAGTTCAGGGAGCCGCTAATGAAGCCCTGGACATGCAGGCAAAGCAAGCCTATGTCGTCGACTACATCGCATTTATTTCGTTTCTTCTTCCGGAAAAATGTTGAACCATGCCTCGCCCTCGGCTGCTCGCACACCTTCCCGGTAGTGCTTCTCCGTCATGTTGGAGCTCGTGTGTCCCAGCCACATGGACACCCGGGGAATGTCGTGTGTCTTGGCGGCAGCATATGAAGCGAATGAATGGCGCAGGGCGTTATGAGGCAGAACAATTCCTGCAATTTCTGCCAGTTTTTTGAGGCAACGCCCATGGCGGTTCTCATGTAATCTGTCAATTTCGTCAGGAGGTGGTTCATATTTCGCCAAAGCGAGCCATGCTTTGGCTGCTGTGGGAAGTGGTACAAAACGCTGCTTCCCAGTTTTGGCTATAGATGCCGAGACAAATACTTCATCCTTTTCATCAAGAATGGCGTCTGGCGTTATTCTGACACATTCGGAGCGCCGCAGGCCACAAAAGGCGGCCAAGACCAAACGAAACAACATGCCTTTGTCATGATCAAGCGCTGCCTGTAGAAGTTTCTTCAGATCGCCCGGGGAGATAATGCCAATCTCGACAGATTCAGCTCTCGGGGCAAGAGTCCTTTTGACCGGGTTATATGCAATGAGGTCCCTGCTCTGCGCCCAGACAAAAAATCCATGCAGGGTTGTGCGGTAACGTCGTCTAGTGGCGTTGCTGAGCGGTTGTTTTCGATATCGGAAGAAGCCAGCTTTTCTTCGATCATGTCCGGTGTAATCTGATTGAGCGGAAGGTCTTCCCATCCCTGTGCCCATTTTTGCAGTTCCATGACCATGCTGTCATGATGGGCTTTCTTGACCAGATTTGATTCAAGTTTTTTGTCGATAACCTCTCGATATTGTTCTGCAAGAAGACCAAACTTTCTTTTAAAATCGACCTTAACCTGTTCTGTTTTATTGGCAAGGAATCTGGTCAGAGAAAACAAATTTGTCAGTTCCTCCAGTCGATCCAGATTTTCCTGGTCCGTTCGCGTTACAATCCAGTTACCATCAGCGTCTTTCCGGCCATAACTTGCACCGTTGGCTATTTCCTGCTTCAGGTTTTTCAAGGCTTCCCGTACTACCAAATACAAAGGAAGGGAGGATTGTTGGGTCACTTCATCATAGATGTTCCTAAATTCCCGCCATAAAAGAATGGCATTGTAATCATGTTCATCAACATGTTCCCTCCACTCCTGCTTTCGCAAGTATTCCGGCAACATATCCTCCAAGGACTGATGCAGAAGCCGTTGATAGGCTTCCCATGCCTTTTCATAGGTATCAAAGAGCCGATGAATATGCGGACGTACCGACATATTGCGCACCAGCCATTTTTTCTTTCCCCGGTGCATTCTACAGGTAAGAGAGATATGTGAACCATAATGTTTTTTCCGGGATCTCCTCACGGTTGAAAGTATCCCATAGCTCATTTTCATTGACAAATCGAAAGTGTGTACAAACTGTGTACAGAAATTTAACTAATTGATAATTAAAATACTGATTCAGACTTAGGATCTGGTGCCGAAAGGCGTACAGGTTCGAGTCCTGCCAGGCGCACCATTTCATAATAGAGGCATATCATTAATAGTGGTTACCTATATTTTTTGAGTAAAGGAGCGATAAGAGCCGTCCCCAGTCCAATCAGGGCAATCAGGGAGAAAGACCACCGGAGGGAGGAAGCATGGGCGATATGCCCGATGACCGGAGGGCCCATCAGGAACCCCAGAAAGCCAATGGTGGAGACGGAAGCCAGCGCCATGCTGGGAATCATTTTCCGGGATTTCCCGGCCATGCTGTAGCAGAGCGGGACAATGGGAAGAGGTGCCAAAGCCCACCAGCAGGAACCCCAGCGTGGCGGACCACAGCATCGGGAACAGGACGGAGACCAGCAACCCCGAGGCAATGAGGATGCCGCTGGCGCGCAGAACCCGTACAGGACCGAAGCGCATCACCAGGCGGTCTGCCGTAAAACGCCCCAGGGCCATGGTGCTCATGAATGCCACATACCCCATCTGCACCAGCCCCGGGCCGGGTTTTATCACGCTTTCAAAATACCCGCAGATCCAGAAAAACATAGTTCCCTCGCTCACCATGCTTCCGAAAGCGATCAGTCCGATGACCAGTACATAGGCATCCATGCTCCGGAACATGCCGCCGCCCTGAGTGGAGGAACGCCGGGCATCTCTCGGCAGAAGATAGGGTGAAAAAGCAGCCAGAATAATCATGCATATCAGGAAAATGGCGATGAAGTGCGTCTCCGCAGAGATATGCCAGTCCACCATGGCTGCTCCCAGCAAAGCTCCGAAAAAACCCGCCAGGCTCCATAAACCGTGAAAACGGGCCATGATGCTGCACCGGTACAGCCGTTCCACTCCCACTCCCTGCGTATTGACGGATATATTCGTCAGATTTGCGGCTACCCCAAAGAAAAATAACCCGGCCGCCAGTTCCCAGAAAGACCCCGCCATACCCAGGCATACAAGCACGGCAGGATAAAAGACGGATGCCGCCATCAGTATTTTCCGGCTGCCGCAACGGCCAACCAGGTAACCGGATAGCGCCATGGCGGACATCTGCCCCACCGGGACGGCAAAGAGAACGGACCCCAAGTCGGCATCGTTCAACCCCAATGCACTTTTGATGTCCGGGATGCGGGATGCCCAACTGGCGAACACCAAACCCTGAAGAAAATAAAAGGTACTGACCGACAGACGATAAACACCTTGCGTCGTTTTAGGAAGAGGCATATTCATGATGAATTTCCTGATCGCGCAAACGCTATCCCTATTCCACTCTTCTGGCAAGAGAAATCATCTTTTGTACAATATGATTTTACACGCAAACAGGCATCCGGAAAAAGGACAGGATTTACGGATATTTCTCCCCCGCCATTTTCCAAGGCAATTTTTCTTTCACATAAAAAACGCCGTATTCCTCATGGAACACGGCGTTGGTAAAAGGGAACAAAAACGGTCAACGGGGATCGTGGTGCCAGTTCAGGGCACCCTTGCCCAGCGCATACAGGTAGGCCACCAGCAAAATGCCAATGAAAATGCACATGGCCGTGAACGATTCCGGATTCATCATAATATAGTCCCGGAAATTGACGGCCCAGGGGTAGAGGAATACCACTTCCAAGTCAAAAATGACAAAGAGCATGGCCACCATATAGAATTTTACAGAGAACATGGGGGCACCTTCCCCCATGGGAATCATCCCGCATTCGTAGGGAATGTCCGCCGGTTTACGCACGGAAGAACGCTTGCCCATCAAGATACTGAGCAACAAGATCATGCCGGCCAGCCCCAGGGCGGCCGCCACCTGCACGAGCACTGAAAAAAATTCCTGATTCATGACGTCTGGCACGGGTGTACCACAGACATTGCGGAAAAGCAAAACTAAAAAGGACAACAGCTTTCATGCTGACGGGAGGGACGGTAAAATTCCGTCTCCCGCCCTGTCAAATAGTACAAAGGCAACAGTCCCTTCCATGGGGACGCCCGGCATTTCATATCTTTGGGACTTCCTTTCTGCGGGGCTCTGTCTTCCAGGGCATCTTACGGCAAACGTCTGTTTATCACAAAACTCCGCTATCCGGTTTTAACACGCAGAATCCAGGCAGGATGCAGCCTTCCACTTCAGCATTCGGCAAT
>OGDQ01000628.1_pt1 | contig 26216 bp, 21 predicted proteins | sample 1570451 | NCBI WGS metagenome assembly OGDQ01 (sample SAMEA2582171, study PRJEB24529) | metagenome | biome: Human gut stool | place: China | collected 2011 | reverse complement strand
ATGATGAGCCAATACTTAAGTTTAACTTTGGCTGAATGAGATAATTAACTTGATTTAAAGGAGCAGAATGATAAGTTTGTTTATCTTGCCGGATTTGCTTACCTATCATCTGCTCCTTAACCCCTAAAAAGAAAGGAGGTTGTTCCGGTACAAACATAAGAATAAAATATTAATGTAGCAAACTATTGCTATTCTGTTGAAAGGATATAACACAGAAGATAAGAAAGTCTAATCTTAAAATTGTAGAAGGATGAAAAAGAAAGTGATTGGTATTTTTACCATCGTTGCTATAGCTACTGTTGTGGGATATAATGCATATACCTCACAAAGTAATTTGAAATTATCCGCTTTAGCTTTAGCAAATGTTGAGGCATTAGCGAGATATGAATATCCTGGCGGAGGGATTACTTGTAATCAGTCTAAACACGATTCTCCTGGTAACTGCTGGCATATGTATGGTGAATGTTCTATGGGGTGGTTTATTCGCTATGATGATTGCGTATTTACTGGTAGTTCATCTGATTCATGCGTAACTCCTTGTGAATAATTAGTTAATATATTGTGACTGATTAAAGAGAAAGAGGGCTTTATATGTGTTATCTTTATAGATATCTATTGTAAATAAAAAATCTAATATTTTTAGTCAGTCTCATTAAAAAAGAGATGTAATGAAGAAATTAAATATAGTAATTCTGTTAATTGTTATTTATGCCTGTTCTGAAAGTCATAAGAAATTATCAAGTGGAATTGAGAGAATACCAATTGATATGCATAAGGTTGTACAGGATGCTTCGTCTTTTTTGGAGAAAATAGAGCTTGTGCCACTTGAAACGAATGATTCATCATTATTTTTTAGGACTAACAAAGTTATTTATGATAAAGGTACAAATATGTTTGCAATTTACACTAGTGACCAGATAGTTTATACTTTTACAGGAGATGGACGATATATTGATAATTCAAAAAGAATGAAGGGACAAGGTCCAAAAGATTATATTATGGTTTTGGATATAAGTTTTAATCCATATTTGAAAGGCATTGATCTGTTAAATCCATACGGAACAGTATATACTTATAGTCCGACATTTGAACTTATATCCAGAAGGCAATTTAAACCGGAATTTCCAGTTGATTATTCGATGGCTTTAGATTCAAACAATTATATTTTTAACCATCCTTTTGTCTGGACCGATCAGGAACTTTCATTCGTTAATTTGGATACGAAACAAGTAGTAAATGTAAATTATGAAGGGACTATTTCCGGAAATAATATGTCTCATCATTGTTTTTATCATATTGATGATAATTTTTACTAGGTACCGTTTGGATTCAACTATTATTTTTACCGGATAGATAAAGAAAACAAAAAGTTAGAACCGATGATGTATCTCGACTTGGGGGATGCGGAAGTCAAACTGGAAGGATTGCCCGGATGTGGTCATGGGAAACGAACAGATTCTGACGAGGAGAGAAGAAGAGTTACGCAGGATGCGACTGAAAGATATCAATTCTTGAAAAAGTCGGAGAGTATATTACCTTTAATCAAGTTTTTCAATAATGATTATGTTTATGTTTATTTGGCAAAAACAGATAGAGGTTATGGTAGCCATTTTATTTATAACAGAAAACAAAGGGAAGGTTATTTATGTAAAGAAGGAGAACCTTTTATCATGTATCCTTGCTTTGGTATAGTAGACAATGTTTTGCTCTCTATTTGTCAGCCGGACTTAGTTAGTAAAGTTGTAGATCGCAATCTTATGTCATCTGAAGAAATTAATAAAATGGAGACATTAAAAGAAGATGATAATCCTGTAATCTTGAAATACTATTTGAAATAATGACACGTTTAGTTCGTTTGATATTTATTGCTATATTATTGTTGTCCTGTAAAGAATCGAAACAAAATAGAATAGCTCGTTTAGTTAATGAATGGAATGGAAAGATTATTCAATTTCCAGACAGTATGTGTTTGACATCTTATAGGAACGATACAGCTATAGTAAAATATACAAGAGAGCAGACTCCCTATACCATATTGAACTATGTTGATACAATAGGTTGTGTCAGTTGTAGGTTGCAATTACCAAGATGGAAAACGATGATGGAAGAATTAGATTCTTTATATCCAAACAAGGTGACTTGTTTAATGGTCTTTAATCCACAAGGAAAGCGGAAATTGATTAAACATTTAAGAAATAATCAATTTAATTATTTTGTTTACATTGATGAAATGGATACTTTGAATAGGATGAATAAATTCCTGAATGAGGAAGATTTTGGTACATTCCTTTTGGATAAAAATGATAAGATCGTAGCAATTGGAAATCCTGTTCTCAAACCTAGAGTAAGAGATTTGTATTTTCATATAATTTCAGGAAAAATGGTTGTGTCATCTGTAGATAAAGAAGCTTTAACTGTTGTTTCTTTATTAAAAGATAAAGTCGATTTAAGAGATTTCTCTTGGAATAAGGAGAGAGAGGCTGAATTTGTAATTTCAAATGTAGGGAAATTGCCATTAGTGATAAATGATGTAATTACTTCTTGCGGGTGTACTAAAGTAGATTATACAAAGAAACCAATTTTACCGGGTGAAAATATTATTTTGAAAATAAAATATAAGGCAGAACAACCTGAACATTTCAATAAAACGATTACCGTGTATTGTAATGCAGAAGGTTCTCCATTTCATTTGAAAATTAGTGGAAATGCAAAATGAGTAATTAACAAGAAGTTTGATGAAGCATTTGGGATATATCCAACTTATAGTTCTGGTGCTACTTGTCTGGCTAGGATGGCAAATGATAGACAGGATAACATTCAGAGAGGAAACGATAACTCCTCTCGAAGTTGCTTTGCAATCTGCTGAAAACAACCGGAAAGAGTTGGAAAAGGTACTTTGTCATTATCAAAAGAATCCTGCTGATAGCTTAAAATATAAAGCTGCTTGCTTTCTGATAGAAAATATGCCTTTTTATACCTATTCTTTTGGAGAGCAATTAGAGAATTATAAGTCTTATTATGCCTGGCTAAAAGTACGTCAGGGATTGGTCGTCTTGTTACTTTCTAATAATACGTTCTTTTTAATAAAAGAAACATAATTATAGCTCGTTTATGAAAAAAATAATTGTATATATTTTTTTATTATTGTTGGTTTCATGCAATAATCCTCGTAATAATTCTTTAAAAGAAATAGAAGATAGGAATCTTACTTTGTTGGAATATGACTATTGTAGTAAGAAGAATCATTTGCATGAATTTGATTCTGTAACTTTTGTTCCATTAGAAACAAATGAGAGATCATTAATATCTAGTATAACTAAGATATTGTATAAGAATGAGACATATTATATTTTTGATAAAGTCCAAGCTATGATCTTTTTATTTGACGATAATGGTTCATATATTACTAAAATTCATAATATAGGGAGTGGACCAGGAGAATATGCTGATATATCAGACTTTGATATAGATGCAGATTTAAATATATACATATCATCTATTGTAGGACGAAAAATAATAAAATATAAATATCCTGATTACAAGCTGTTTACAGAATATAAAACTAATGCAACTGTAATGGAAATAGCTGTTGATGAAAAAACGGGAAAGATATGGGGAACCAATATATTTCAGACTGAAGACGGTATTTGTTTAGGATTTTATTCGAATGAGAAATTTGTTCCGGTAATAGCATCTAGAGGTATTGCAGATAATGCTAATACTCCATTTAAAGCCCAAAGTTTTTATAAATCAGGGAATCATTTATTTTTTAATCCTAGATATTCTCCATATATTTATATGATAGATAATGATGAAGTAAGCAAATATATGAAAATAATATCGGATGATTTTGTAGATAATTCAGATCTTGAATTAGAAAAGGACTTTAAAAAGGAAAGAGGGGTAAGAGAACAATATTCTACTAATGAGTGCCTAATTTCAGGTGTTAATTCATTCTATCAATGTAAGGGACATTTTCTGGCCGAAATATGGAGAAACCATGGAGCACCTTTACTTTTGGAATATGAAGCAAAAGAGAAAGAAGGTTATTTATTTTGCCCTCTTTTGGACCCTCAAATAAAAGCATTTACGAAGATTGCAGCAGTTTCTTCTGATTTTTATATAAGTTATATTAATGCTCAGTCTTTTTTGAATAATTATGAGGAGACTGTTACTCGTAAATATAATTTGGTTGATGATAGTAATCCGGTATTAATGAATATATATGTGAAATAAAAAAATACATTTTTTAGCGTTGTTTTGACCTATGATAAATGAGAAAGGTCAGTAGAGAACATGAACAGGAAATACTAAGTAAATGAGGATTAATTTATGCTTAAGAAGCTTTGTATATATATTCCATCTATCCTTGTTTTGTTATTTGTGTTAGAATGGCAATATGCAAGAAAGTATTTATTCTACGAAAAAAAAACTATGCTCCCTTTAGAAGTTGCTTTACAGGCGGCAGGTGGAAATAAAAAAGAACTTCAAAAAGTACTTCACTATTATAAGAAGAATCCTATTGATAGTCTAAAATATAAAGCAGCTTGTTTTTTAATAGAGAATATGCCTTTTTACATTTACTCTAGTGGAGAACAATTAGAGAATTATAAGTCTTATTATGCTTGGCTAAAAGTACGTAAGGGTAAAACTGCGCAACAAGTTTCGGATTCAGTCAAGAAAGTCTTTGGTGCAATGAAAGAACCTAAAAAGAAACGCGATATTATGGAAATGGATTCTGCATATTTGTGCCATAATATTGATTGGGCATTTAAAGTTTGGCAGGAGCAACCGTGGGGAAAGAATATTTCGTTTGAAACATTTTGTGAGTACTTATTGCCTTACCGAATAGGGGATGAACCGTTAGCTTATTGGCGTGAGATATATTATAAGAAATACAATTCATTGTTAGATTCATTACGGATGTCTGACACCTTGGATAAAGAAGATCCATTAGTGGCAGCCAGATATTTAATGGCGAGATTGCCGGATAAAAAGACATTCTTTACTTCTATAACTCCCTTTTCTTTCGGACATATCGGACCTGAATTTGTACAATATAAAGTCGGTAGTTGTAGAGAATTGGCAGATTTTGAGATTTACTTATTTCGTGCTTTAGGTATTCCTTGTGCAATCGACTACTTACCTGCACGTAATGATACGAATTTCGGGCATCTTTGGACAATAGTATGGGATAAAAACGGAGAAGGATATATGTCCGACTTTATGACATTTTTGACACGTGTTCGCAAATGTGCTTTGTATCGGCAGGGAGGAACTGCCAAGATATATAGATATACATTTAGTGTAAACAGAGAGTTACATGAACAGATGTCACAATATGGAGAGAAGGTACATCCATTTTGGCATATTCCTAAGTTTAAGGATGTAACTTTTGATTATGCGTATTCATACCAAAAGAATCTGGTCATTCCTTTGGAAAAGCAGTATAAAGAGAAAAGGAGTGGGAGGATTGCTTATTTATGTGCCAGTAATAGAGATCGTTGGATTCCGGTTGATTGGACAGTATATGATGCCGGTCATTTGGCTTTTCGATACGTTCGTAAAGGGGCAGTTTTGAGAGTCGCCACTTATGAGAATGGATCATTACATTTGTTGACTGATCCTTTTTATCTGGATAAAGAAACTAATGCCCCTCACTACTATTCCGTCGGGAAAAAGACGCAAGATATGGTTTTGTATGCTAAGTTTAATCTTAAAGAAGAAAGTAGTTTTAGAAACAGAATGATAGGGGGTGTTTTTACCGGAAGCAATCATTCGGATTTTTCGGATGAAGATACACTGTTTATTATACAAAGTAAACCTGATCGTTTGAATACTGCTGTAAAATGCTGGTCTGATAAAGAATACCGTTATCTTAGATATATCGGTCGACCTAAAGCCCATTGTAATGTTTCAGAAGTTACCTTTTATGAAAAGAATGATACTGTTGCTTTAACGGGAAAAATAATAGGAACTCCCGAACACGAAAGAAAGAATGGGGATCATGACTATACCAATGTCTTTGACGGGAAAACATGGACTTCTTTTGATTATTCCAAACCCACCGGTGGATGGGCGGGATTGGATTTAGGAAGAGAAGTAAAAGTCGATCGTATAATTTATACTCCGCGCAACAGGGATAATTATGTTCGACCTGGTGATGTATATGAATTATTCTATTGTGATAGAGACTGGCAATCTGCCGGGACAATCAAGGCGACTGCCGATTCACTGGTGTTTCGGAATATTCCGGAAAATGCATTATTACTTTTACGAAACCGTACTCGTGGAAAGGATGAAAGAATTTTTGTTTATGAAAATGGAGAACAACAATGGAGGTAAAGTGTAATATCAGACAAGTTGTAATGTGGCAGATAGTTCTATTTTCAGGAATTATCCCCTTGATATGCGCTTGTTCTTATTCCGGTAAGAGAATGTGTCCTTCTTCTGATATACCTTTCCCCGGTCATACATTGTTGGCTATAGCTCCCGATTTTACCATAAAGGCAACAGAAGATACTTTAAATAAAACCTATCCGTGCTTAAGATCGGGAAAAATGTTTCCGGTGACGGGTGTTTTAAAGGTGGATGGTAAATCTTACCGTTTTCTAGGAGGAGATTCTTTGCGTGTATCTTCTCTAGCCCCTCTTTCAGACGAGAACTCGGGATGGCAGGGAAAATATTCTTATTTATTTCCGGGTAGAGGATGGGAACAAAGGGAGTATAATGATTCTTTGTGGAATGAGGGCAAAGGTGCTTTCGGTTCGGAAAATGGGAAGTTTCAAGCCCATACAGTATGGGGAGCGAAAAATATATATGTTCGCAGGCACATTACCATTGCTAACAAAGATGCTTTGAAAGAACGCAAAGTCTATCTCCGTTATATTTATGATGATCAGATAAAGCTTTATTGTAATGGAGAATATTTGTTAGGAGAAGAAGCATTTCTTCCTCAAACGGGATGCTATCGTTTAACGGATGAAACAGTAGCTCAAATTATTAATGGTGATAATGTTATAGCAGCTTATGGGGGTAATGCGGAAGGTACTGCTTTTTTGGATTTTGGTTTATATGTGGAAAATAAGACTTATGTTGATGTGAAACCTGCAATATTGAAACAAATGAATATGCAGGCTACACAGACTCATTACGTTTTTCAATGTGGAGATGTGGAGCTTCTGATTGATTTTGTTTCACCTTCCTTGTCGGAGAAATGGGATATGACAGGATGGCCTGTAGGTTTTCTTTCTTATCAGATTCATGCAGAAGATGAAAAGGAGCATACAGTGGAAATTCTGTTTGATGTAGATATGGAGTGGTTATTGGGTAGGAGCAAGGTGGATAGTTGGTGTGAACAGAATTGGCGTTTTGCCAAGTCCGACAGTTTATATTTAGCTATGGAGGCGAATGAATCAACTTTCTCTAGTGAGGATGGTCATGTTATTTTATCTCAAAAGTTAAGCGCAAAGAATGAGGATAAAGGTGCATTGCTAATAGGGTATGAGGAAGGGCAGACTTTACAATATGGGGGTGAAAGTTTGTTCCCTCTTTGGAAGAAAAATGGAACAGGCGAAATAAAAGAATTAATGAAATCTGTTGGGGATAGATGGCAGGAACTTAAAGAAGAATGTGATAAACAGGATTGTCAGTGGAGTGCCAGAGCTTTTCAAGTAGGTGGTGAAACATTTGCAGGACAGATGCTTCCTTCTTATCGTAATTTTATATCTTCCCATAGATTTGTGTTATCATCAGAGAATAAAATATTTTGCTTTGGAGATACTTTAGGTAATATCAGGGAGGCTTATGAGAGTTTTTCTACTTTGCTCTATTTTAATCGTATCGACTGGATGAAAAGCCTATTGGATCCTATATTTGAATATTGTGAAGATAATCATTGGGTAAAGAGATATCCGCCTTATGATATAGGTTTGTACCCTATTATTAATAAGCAGGTAAAATTGGATGATAATGCAGTGGCGGTAGCTGCTGACATGTTGATGATGATGGCTGTGATTGTAGAAGTGGAACAGGATTTCGGTTATGCTGATGCACATTGGAATCTATTGTGTTTATGGGCGGATTATTTGCGAGAGAAGATGGAAAAAGACGTTTATCCTTGCGAAGGATTATTAAATGAGGATGATGAACGTGTGAAATGCGTGTTGGGGCTTATGGCTTATCGTAAACTAATTCAACTGAAAGAAAGCGTATGAGCAAAGTGAGGAAAATTTTGGCAATATTAGAGAATCTGGCATTTTTCGTATTCTGCATGGTGCTCATTCTCTTCTTGGTACAACTATTTTGTTTTACCTCGTTTAAAATACCTTCGGATTCTATGGAACCGGTACTAAAGGATGGAGATCGGATACTGGTTAATAAGATGATAAAGGGAGCTAGGTTATTTAATGTGTTTGCTGCTTTAGATAATGAAGACTTCACTATTCATCGGATGCCCGGATGGGGAAACTTTAAGAGAAATGATATATTGGTTTTTAATTTTCCTTATCAGCAAAATCGTTGGGATAGTATTCGAATGGACGTGATGCAGTATTATGTGAAGCGGTGTATCGCTCTGCCCGGAGACACATTGGAAATCAGAGGAGGATTTTATAAGATACGTGGTTGCAATGAACAGGTGGGGAATTATCAGGCTCAACAGTATATTGCAAATTTGCAGCATCCGAAGCAGCACGGGATTGTCTTTGGCACATTTCCATATAACAAACAGCTTAAGTGGAATATTCGTGAATTCGGACCATTGCCTGTTCCACAGAAAGGACAAGTGGTAGAAATGGACCGCACGGCTTATCATTTATACAAGCAATTGATAGGTTGGGAACAAAAGAAGAAATTGCGTCTGAAAGACGGACAGGTGTTATTGGGAGACAGTCTGATTTCTCGGTATCGTTTTGAAAAGAATTATTATTTTGTGTCTGGTGATAATATGGCTAATTCGCAGGATTCAAGGTATTGGGGGATGCTGCCGGAAGAATATATTGTAGGCAAGGCTACCCGTATCTGGTATTCGGAAGATAAATTTACGGAGAAACCTCGTTGGGATAGGATGATGAAGAAAATTAAATAAAGAATATATTATTAATTAAAAAAAGAAGGTATGAAAATCAAGATTTTATTTTTAAGTTTTATTTGTATTGCTACTTTATTGTCACTCTTTTTTTCAAAGGAAAAGCAACTGCGTTTTATATTGACTTTGGATAATATTGAGAGCTTGGCTGCAGGTGAAGATGGCCAGTATTCATGTACTGCAAGTACAGATTGTTATAACATGATTGGGCAGAAAGATGGATCAGTATCTTGTTCTGGTAACGTTTGTAGCCGTGGTTCTGATTGGTCAGGTAAAAGATGGGTTGAATGCGATGGAAATAAAACATATTGTTAATGATCCAATGCTATGAAAAAGAAGTTACTAATTACAGTAATAATGATTTTATACTTGTATGGTTGTCAGGAAAGGAAGAATAATGGCGTCTTTTATTGTCAGGTAGAGAATAAAATTGAAGAATATCCGGATTCCAGCTTTTTTTCGAATATAACCTGTATGAACTATGATAATGGTAAGTTATATGTTTTGGATAATAAACGAGGAGATATTGTTGAACTGAATGACGATTTAAACAAAATGAAGTATGTTAGTAGACACGGCGAGGCTCCTTATGAAACGGTGATGCCATTTACCTTTAGTTTATTAAATGATACTGTATATGTTGTCGATTTTGGTACTAGATCGATGAAGAAATTTTATAATGGGCAGTTTATGGGAGGTTTTACACTTTCGAATGCCAATGAGAACCGATTTTGTCTCAATGATTCTATGTTATTCTTATCAGCTACGACAGATACAACGAGTTTTCTCAAAATTACTCTTAGGCATCCGAGTGAACAAGTTCAATTAGGAAAAGTAGTAAAGGAAAAAACAAAGACAAGAACTATTATGCTTAATAAAAGACATCTTCTTTATAATAAAGATGGATATATATATTCAATATCAGGAAACTATCCTTATATAGAACAGTATAATCATAATGGAGAATATATTAAAACATTTGATATTTCATCTATTCCTATAATTAAGAAGTCAATGGAATATGCAGAAAGTTTACCTTATCAAGACAATTCTTTTTATAGTTATATAATGGATGCTTATCTAATAAACGATATTATATATTTATTGTGTTCTTCAAGAACTACCCAAGGAGAATATAGAGTAAATACAATATTAAAGTTGTCAATTAGTGATAATATGAAAAATGTTGGTACTTATATACTTCCACATGATTATTACTCTGCTTTTTGTGCTTCGGATTCATGTTTATTTGTAGCACAGACTACTCGTAATTGTGTTATTGAGAAACTAAGAATAGATGATGATAAAAAATAAAATTTTCATATTGGTTATATTGTTATTCTTTGTTACGTGTTGTGCCAACAGACAAAGAGAAGAATCTATTTTATCAAAAGAGAAAGATTCTTTTAAACTATTAGGGAAAAAGGTCGCTTCTGTTGATTCAATTTTGCCTTATCAGAAAAATAAAACAGTTTTCCTCTTTAATTATTATGATTGCGGGAGTTGTGTGGATGCAGGTTTTTTAATTACAAAGAGAATCGATTCTCTTTATGGAGGACAAAGAGTTTATATTGTATCTACAATGGGAGATCCTTTATATTATCAAAAGCGTAATAGCTATGATTACTATGTATATCTTGATTCGAAAGATTTAATCAGAAAAGAGTTAAAGTACATTCAAACGCCAATCGTAATTTTATTTGACTCTGCAAATTATGTACAAGATTATATATTTCCTAATGTATCAGATAGTGGGGAAATTACTTCATTTATAAAATCAACATTAAGCGGGTGTTTACCTGCTTTCACCAAAGAATCTTACAAAAAGTAATAATGATTAAAGAATGAATATATTTCAAAGTAGATTGAAATTGGTGCAGATTACCAAAAGACAGGTAGCGGAAGTGATGATGCTTTGGGGAATTTTATTGCTTTTGGGTGTTATCGTTTTTGTTTCTTCTGGTGATTTGCCTGCGGGAGAAATGGCTTACCAGAAACTATGGCTGGGGCGTATGGCAGTGCTGTTTGCTATTTGCAGCCTGCTTTCTGTCTGCCTGCAGGGTAAGGAAAGCTTGCCTTTTCTCTCTTTCAATTCGATTGTGGTTTGGGGTCTGATAGCGATGGGAGGAATTGAGGCCATCTGGGGGTTGAAGCAGATTTATGGTTTGGCTGTTTCTAATCACTCTTTATATGCACTTACGGGTTCTTTTTATAATCCGGGACCTTATTCGGGATACCTAGCGATGATCTTTCCGCTTTGTCTGAATGAATGGTTGGAACTGAAGGGAAACACAAAACGCGCATGGAGGGAACAAGGCAAATATTATCTGGCATTAGGAGTAATGTTGCTTATTTTGTGTGTGCTTCCTGCCGGCATGAGCCGTTCGGCATGGATTGCCACAGCGGTTTCGGGTATATGGGTGTACGGGATGCACGTTTCATGGGGATGGCTAAAGGAATGGAGGAGGTATAGGAAACAGGTGATATTCATTGTTTTTGCGGGAGGAGGCATATTGATATTTGTGGGTCATGCTCTTTTTCAGTTGAAAGAGGCTTCCGCCAATGGGCGCCTGTTTATGTGGAAAATTAGTACCCTTGCTATTGCCGAAAGTCCTATTATAGGACATGGAACTGGGAATTTTGCTTCAGCTTATGGCAGGGCACAGGAGAATTATTTTGCAAACGAAGAGTATTCGGAAACGGAAGAATTGGTGGCGGGTAGTCCAGAATATGCTTTTAATGAATATCTTCAAATAGCAATAGAATATGGGATTCCTTTTTTATTTGTCGTTTTATTAATAATTGCGTTTTGTCTTTGGAAGGGGAGTCATGAAGGGCGAACAGGTCTTTGTGGAGGTGTTATTGCAGTTTTAGTATTTGCCTTTTCTTCTTATCCGATGCAGATTCCCGGATTTGCAGTGACCTTCTATTTTCTGCTGGCTGCTTGTGTTATTGGACGCTCGAAGATAATGCTATTATTTTTTATTTCGATAATAATTCTATTAGGGACATATTATTGGAAATACAATCAATATGATGCATGTAAGAATTGGTATCGTAGTAAAATGCTCTATAATATCGGAGCATACCAATCAGCTAAAGAAGAATATGAGACGTTGTATCCCGAATTGAAGAATCGGGGAGCCTTTCTTTTTGAATACGGGTATTGTTTGCATAAATTGAAACAATATGATAGTTCGATTGTAGTTCTGGAAGAGGCAATGAAGCACAGTTGCGACCCAATGCTCTTAAATATTATAGGTAAGAACTATCAGGCAGTAGGAAAGTATGAGAAAGCGGAAGAGAGTCTGATTCGATCTACGCATCGACTTCCGGGACGAATTTATCCATATTATCTTCTGGCAAAGCTATATGCGGAGCCGGAATACCAACAACCTGAAAAATTAAAGCGTATGGTTGAGGTTGTATTGACAAAAGAACCGAAGGTTCAATCGACAGCCGTAAAAGAGATGAGAGTGGAAGTAAAGAAATTATTGAAACAAATAAACTGATAAATATGATGAAACACAATAGTACATGGTTATTGTCATGTCTGGCATTAGGGATTCTGATAACGTCTTGCTCTGGCAAGAAAAACGATGTAGATAAACAGGAACAAAGTGTTTCCACTGTTCTTCCTGATGCTAAGAATGAAGTCACTACTCAAATACTAAAGAGACGTGATTTTCATCACGAATTGGTCAGCAACGGTAAAGTAAGTGCTCTCGGACAGGCTGATCTTCGTTTTGAGACAAGTGAAGTGATCGCCCGTATCTATGTGAAGAATGGCGAACATGTACATAAAGGGCAGAAATTAGCTGAACTGGATAAATTTCGCTTGGAGCAGAAGCTATCCCAAGCGGAAGATGCTTTATTGAAAGCCGAATTGGAACTGAAAGATGTATTGATCGGACAGGGATATACCTCCGAAGATTTCAGCAAAGTTCCTGGAGAAACAATGAGACTTGCGAAAGTGAAGAGTGGATATGAGCAGTCGAGATCTCAATATGAATTGGTGAAAAGAGAAACGGAACATGCTACACTGGTTGCTCCTTTCGATGGAATAGTGGCTAATCTGTTTTCTAAACCATATAATTTAGCTAATACTTCCGAGGTGTTTTGTACGGTTATTGATACTCGTGGGATGGAAGCTGATTTTACAGTGTTGGAGAATGAGTTGGCTTTTATTAAAACAGGTGATAAGGTGATGATTACTCCTTATGCCGGAGGAGATTCGTTTGAAGGCAGCGTATCTGAAATCAATCCATTGGTAGATTCGAACGGAATGGTAAAGGTGAAGGCTGTAGTAAACGGACAAGGAAAACTGTTCATTGGTATGAATGTAAGGGTAAGTGTTAGAAGAAGTTTAGGGCAACAATTGGTCATTCCTAAAACGGCTGTTGTGTTACGCTCCGGTAAGCAAGTGGTATTTACTTTACAAGAAGGCAAGGCTATGTGGAATTATGTGCATACAGGATTGGAAAATGCAACGGAATATGTTGTTTCGGATAAATCACAGAAAGGGATTGAAGAGGGTTTATTGGAAGGAGATACGATTATTGTGGCCGGAAATCTGAATCTGGCACATGAAGCGGCAGTTTTGGAGATTCCTGTAAATGATAAACGATGAATTAATAAGGTTGATGATGGTGTTTATTAAAGAAAGGAGGTGAAGCCATGAAATAAATAGTTGTTTTATGAATGTTTTTGTAACAATAATCGATTGAATTTAATGTGTAATTAATGATTGTAAATACATGAAAAAAATATTGTTTGTTCCTATTACGGTGGGTATATTAATTGCCATATATGTGGCTAATAATAACGATGATACGTATAGTATATTATCTTTAGTAGATATAGAGTCTTTAGCTTATGGTGAATCAGGTTCAGGAGGTGTATGTACTACCACTACTACATACTCTTTGGAATGGCAAGAATGTAATGGTCATAATGTGCCTTCACGTAGTGTTACTACTAATAAATGTGAGGGACATGGTCAGGAAGAATGTTTTAAAGGTAATAAGTATGTGTTTTATAATTGTGAGGGGCAACAAGTAGCCACTAATGATTATATAGAACGGGCTAATTGTAAATAATTATAATGTAAAGAGTGAAAAGTACAGTTCGGTAATATAGTGTAGTATGTTATTATTGCAGTTTATGTGATTGTGAGCATACTACTTATATATTGTTTCATTTTTATTGATGTAAATAAGTTGGAAATTAAGTAGTCATATGTTTGGTCTAAGAATTAAATATTATTGTGTATTAATCTGCGTTTTGTTAGGTTGTATTTTTGCATGTTCGAAAAAAACGCAATTTATTAATAATGGTAAAATTCCAATTATAAATTGGGATAATGTAAATATGAAAGACACCTTTTTATATTCAACTATTTTTGATTCTGTTAGAATTATCATGCTGAATAATGACAGTGTGTTAATTGGAAGTATTGATAAAATGCAGCCTTATGACGATGAGTTGTTTGTTTTAGATTCACAGAAAGTCAAGGGGCTATTCGTTTTTAGTAAAGATGGATGTTTCATAAGAAGAATTGGTAATGTTGGAGATGCTCCTAATGAATATAGGGATTGTAGTGACTTTACAATTAACGAGCAGACTGAAGAAATATATATATATGATAGCAATCAGAAAAGTATTTATGTATATGCATTAAAAACTGGTGTATTTAAGAGAAGTATCAGAATAAAAGAAAATGTTCAAATACAAAGAATTTATTGTATAGATAATCGATTATATGCAGTGAATACTTATTTCTATCCATTCAATGATGCAGATAAGTATTTTATACTAAAACAATTAGATGCAAATAATGGTAAGGTAATAGCTCAATGGATGAATTCGGAGGAGTATAATAAAGGTTGGAAAGATGAATTTATGCATACTAATTTATTTTATCCTATATCGAGAGATAGAGTACTGTTTTCTTTTGGACTTTCCGATTCTGTAATGTGTATTTCTCATGGAAATTTGTATCCTTTTTTAGGATTTTATGGTAAGAGTACTGTGAAGAGTTCGGATATTACAGAGCAAGAGAAAGATGCCTATGTAAATTCTCAAGTGAGAACCGATATGAGGATTAATGCACATATGAGATTAGGTAAACAACATAAAATGATTGCTATTGCAGATATGTATGAGAGAAATGATATTTTGTATATTGATTGTTATTCATGGCAAAAGAAAAAGCTTCAATGCAATTTGAAAACTAACGAAGCATGTTTGTTTGCTAAAACTATAGATGATATTTTATATTCCGTTTATCCTTCTAATTATACATTGCCATCGTTTCTAGCATCAGAAGAAAATGGAGTATATTATATGATACCCAATGATTTCTTACCAGAATTGAAAAAAATGGTCTTAGAGAATAATATAATATCTAAAAAAGTGAAAAATAAAAGTGCATTGAAAGAGATAGATGAAGACTCAAATCCTGTAATATTGTATTATGAATATAAATAAGTTTTTTCTTTTTTCGTTATTAGGGATTCTTGTGATGCTTTTGACATTTCTTTTCATTGAGAGAATGAATGTCATGAAAGTTAGAGCCGAAAATAAATTGCTGAATAAAGCTCTGAATGAGAGTTTTGAAAAGTTTGTTTTTTATATGGATGAGTGCTCAGATATAGCAATTGACCATTTAAAAGCGAAAGTCTTCCCTGTAAAAAATGTTTTGGTATATCGATTTAAAGATGATATGTGTGATGAATGTATTGACCAAGATTTGGGGGAATTGTATAACTTTCAACAACAAGTGGGAAAACAACATTTATTAATACTGCCAAATTATGAAGAAAACAGTAATAATAATATGTACTTATCTAATAGATTAAACCATTTTTCATATGAGAATTTGTCTGATTCAATAATAGGTTTTCCATTAAAACAAAAGACAGGACATTTTGTAAGATATTTGGCTTATATTGGGGAGGATAGTAAAATAAGTTCTATATTCTTTCCTATCAAATATGAGCAGCAGTTGACTCAAATATATCTTCATGTATTGGTCACTCGTATACAAAAAGGTAAATTAATAGAGAATGGTGAAAGTGATAAAATGAGCTAATGAACAAGTGTAAGTCTGTGGAGCTTTCATGTTGAATTATGTATAATCTATGGTAAAATAAAAACATGATAAAATTTTTAATCCAGCGTCCTATTGCCGTATTGATGGCTTTTACTGCCTGTTTCATAATCGGGTTGGTGACATATAATACTTTGCCTATATCGCTACTTCCGGATATTGCCATTCCGGAGATAACAATACAGGTGTCTGCCGCCAATACCTCTGCCCGTGAACTGGAAAACACGATCGTGAAACCTTTACGGGGACAACTGATTCAGGTGTCTACATTGAAAGATATTCATAGTGAATCGAGAGACGGAGGAGGTATGATCCGTCTGTCTTTTGATTTCGGTACTAATACGGATCTTGCCTTTATAGAGGTCAATGAAAAAATAGACGCTGCAATGAATTATCTTCCCAAGGATACCGAACGTCCGAAAGTTATCAAGGCGAGTGCAACGGATATACCCGTGTTTTACCTGAATCTGACCTTAAAGAACGATAGTGCTTATAGTACTACGGGACAGCAATCTTTCCTGGATTTATGTGAATTTGCCGAATCGGTGATCAAGCGCAGGATAGAGCAGCTTGAAGAAGTGGCTATGGTAGACGTGACCGGATTGGTGGAGCGTCAGGTACAGATTGTACCTGATGAAGATAAGCTGGCTATGATGGGACTTGCCATTGAGGATATTGAATCGGCTTTGACTGCCAATAATGTGGAGCCGGGCAGTATGACAGTACGCGACGGATACTATGAATATAATATAAAATTCTCCACTCTGTTGCGTACCGCAGAAGATGTGGAAAATATATACCTGCGTAAGGGAGACCGCATTGTCCAACTAAAGGACTTCTGCAAAGTTACTATCGTGCCCGTAAAAGAAAAAGGCGTATCTGTGTCGAATGGGAAAAGGGCGGTGACGCTGGCTGTTATCAAGCAGGCGGACGAGAATATGGATAAGATGAAGCAGTCTCTGGTAAGGACGATGGAGCATTTTAGGCGGGTATATCCGGAAATCGATTTTAGTATCAGTCGCAACCAGACGGAATTGTTGGATTACACGATCTCAAATCTGCAACAGAATCTAACTTTAGGTTTTCTTTTTATCTGTCTGGTAGCTGTCCTGTTTTTGGGAGATGTGAAATCTCCGTTGGTGATCGGACTTAGTATGGTAGTTTCTATCGTGATTAGTTTTGTTTTCTTCTATCTGTGTAATATGTCACTGAATATCATTTCCCTTGCCGGATTGATTTTGGCTTTAGGAATGATGATTGACAGCTCGATTATCGTGACCGAAAATATATCCCAATATCGGGAGCGGGGCTATTCATTGCGTCGTGCCTGTATAACAGGAACAAGTGAAGTGGTGACACCCATGTTGAGTTCTTCCCTGACTACCATTGCCGTGTTTGCTCCTTTGATTTTTATGAGTGGTATTGCCGGAGCTATCTTCTATGATCAGGCTTTTTCGGTTACAGTGGGATTGATGGTTTCGTATTTTACCGGTATTATGCTTCTTCCGGTGCTTTATCTGCTGGTCTATCGGACAGGTATTCATGCCCGAAAATGGAAATGGCTTTCTTTTAAATTCAATAACCCGATAAAGGATCACACATTGGATCGTTTTTATGATGCCGGGGTAGATTGGGTGTTCCGTCACAAAACGTTTAGTGTATTGTTTTGTGTTGTCTCCATCCCGCTTTGTGTATTCTTCTTTTTCTTTATCGACAAGCAACGGATGCCTGATATAGAAGAGAATGAATTGATTGCCCGGATCGAGTGGAATGAGAATATTCATGTGGATGAAAACAGGAGGCGCGTGGATGAGCTTTTTAGAGATTTAAAAGAACAGGTATTGGAGCACACGGCATCTGTTGGCAGGCAGGATTTTCTTTTGAATCGTGAAAGGGAACTTTCTTCTTCCGAAGCGGAACTCTATTTCCGAACGGAAACATCAGAAATAATCGCTCCTTTGCAACAGGAAATATACCATAAACTGAAAGAACGTTATCCGCTTTCCGTTATTTCTTTCTCTCCACCGGAGACTGTATTTGAGAAACTCTTTGTAACGGGAGAACCGGATATCATAGCCGAATTTTACACTCGTAATAAGGCAAAAGCACCGGAAGCGGAAACGATCCGGAGTGTGGAACTGGAGTTAGCCCGTAGGACGAGAATTACTCCTACAGGCATTGCTTTTGAGAACCAGTTGAACCTAAGTATCAATAAGGAGAAACTACTGCTTTACCGTGTTACTTACAATGAACTTTATAGAGTTTTGAAAACTGCTTTCCGGGAAAATAGTGTGACTATGTTGCATTCTTACCAGCAATATCTTCCGATCAACGTTGCGGGCAGTGAGAAGACGGTGAATGAAATATTGCAGGAAACACTGATACAGACTGAACCGGACAATAGAGGAAACAGAGAGTACATTCCACTCCGGGAACTGGTGACGGTTACTCCTGCCGAGGACTTGAAGAGTATTACTGCCGGACGTAACGGGGAGTATGTTCCTTTTGATTTTTATGGCGTACAGGACGGAAACAAACTGATAAAGGAGGTGAAACAAATAGCGGAAGATATGAAAGACTGGGATACAGGATTCTCCGGCAGTTTCTTTTCTAACAGTGAGATGTTGGATGAACTGGTGATCATCTTATTTATTTCACTGTTACTGATGTATTTTATTCTTGCCGCACAGTTTGAAAGCTTTTTGCAGCCTTTGCTTGTTTTGGCGGAGATACCGATTGACCTCGCATTTGCGTTGCTTTTGCTTTGGCTTTGTGGACATACGCTGAATCTGATGTCTGCTATCGGGTTGATCGTTACCTGCGGTATTGTAATTAATGACTCTATTCTGAAGCTGGATGCTATCAATGAATTGCGTAAGGCGGGTGTTCCGCTATTAGAAGCGATACATGAAGCTGGCCGCAGGCGTTTGCGACCGATTATCATGACTTCTCTGACTACCATTTTCGCAATGGTGCCACTGCTTTTTTCTTCGGATATGGGTTCGGAGTTACAAAAACCGTTGTCTATTGCCATGATAGGAACCATGTCGATAGGTACGGCGGTGAGCTTATTTATCATACCGTTACTTTACTGGTTTATTTATCGTAACAAGAAAATAAGTAACAGCTAGGAAGTAATAGCTAACAGTTCAAAAATGAAAGTTATGAATAGATTAAAGAAAAGAATTCCCGTTTTCCTCTGTGTCTTCTGTATGTTTGGTGGTGAATCTTCACTTTGGGCACAGAAACACCTGGTATTGGATTTGAACAGGACAATTTCTCTTGCTAACGACAGTTCGCTGGAATCATTCCGTACGCAGAATATGTATTTATCCGGTTATTGGGAGTATAGGACTTTTCGGGCAAATCGTTTGCCTAGTCTGACACTGGATGTTACTCCGGCACAATATAACCGGGATATAACGAAACGATACGATTCGGGACAGGATTTGGATGTATACCGTACGCAACAGTCTTACTATGCTTATGGAGGATTGAGTGTAAAACAGAACTTTGATTTAACCGGAGGTACCTTTTATCTGGAATCGAATCTTGCCTATATGCGTAACTTCGGAAGTAACAGTGCTACGCAACTTACGAGTGTTCCCATACGAATCGGATATTCGCAAAGTCTGGTAGGATATAACTCCTTCAAATGGGAACGGAAGATAGAACCGTTGAAGTATGAGCGTGTGAAAAAGGAATTTCTCTATAATGTGGAAAAAGTGTCGGAAACGGCTACGAATTATTTTTTCTCTTTGGCTATGGCGCAGGCAGAATATAATCTTGCTAAAGAAAACTTGGCTTCTACGGACACATTGTATCGTATCGGGCAACAACGCCATCGAATTGCAGCTATCTCACAGGCTGATTTGTTGACATTGAAACTGGATCGCGTGAATGCGCAGAATACATTGCAGAATAAAGCAAGTGACCTGAAACGGGCTATGTTTTCACTGGCTTCTTTTCTCAATCTGGATAAGAATACGCAAATCAAACTGGAACTTCCTTCCCGCCCGGAGATGGTGGATATTCCGGTAGATGAGGCTTTGAGGTGGGGCAGGAATAATAACCCGCAATTGTTGGAACTGAAACAGAATGTACTTGAAGCGGAACGGAATGTAGATAAGACGAAGAAAGAATCTCGCTTTAACGCAAGTGTGAATGCCAGTATCGGTTTTAATCAGGTAGCGGATAACTTTGGAGATGTGTATCATAAACCGATGCAGCAGGATTTGGTGGCAGTCAGTGTTTCTATTCCGTTATTGGACTGGGGTGTTCGTAAGGGAAAGTATAATATGGCAAGAAATAATCTGAATGTAGTGAAGATCTCGGCACGTCAGGATGAGATTAGCATCGAGGAGGAAGTGATTATGACGGTAAGTGATTTTAATATCCAGCAGCAATTGATAGCCAGTGCGGAAGAAGCGTTGGATCTGTCTATACTTGCTTATAATGAGACTAAACAGCGTTTTATCATCGGCAAAGCGGATATAAACAGCCTGACACTTTCACTCAACAGGCAGCAGCAGGCACAACGTAATTTTATCTCTGCCTTGCAGAACTACTGGCTGAATTATTATAAGATACGGAGACTTACGTTATTTGATTTTGCTGCGAAACTTTCACTTTCGGACAGGTTTGATTTTAATGGTGGAAAGTTGGTTAAATGACGAAAATGCAACATATAGATTCTGAAATAGTAAAATCTCCTAAGGCTTCCGCTTTCACATTGATTGTGGCTTTTGTCTGTGTGGCATTGGTTGGGTTAGCACTCATTCCATTGCTGCCTGTCAAATTGAATCCGTCGCGGACCTTACCCGGCTTCACGGTGAGATTCAGTATGCCCGGTACTTCAGCACGTGTGGTGGAAATGACGGCTACCAGTAAGTTAGAGGCAATGCTTGCCCGTGTGAAGGGTATTCGAGGGATTTCTTCCACTTCAGGAAACGGATGGGGAAGTGTCAGTGTGAATTTGGATAAACATGTGGATGCAGCGGTTGCCCGCTTTGAAGCTTCTACTATTATTCGTCAGACGTGGCCGGAATTACCGGATGGGGTGAGCTATCCGTATATTCAGATGCACAGTCCGGGGCAGAGTAATCAGGGGCCTTTTATGGCATTTACGATCAATGCACCCGCTACTCCTTTCTTAATTCAGCAGTATGCGGAAGAACATATAAAAACGCGTCTTGCACAGATTCCGGGAATTTATAAAATCAATCTTAGCGGAGCTACTCCGATGGAATGGCGATTGGAGTATGATTCGGAACAATTGCGTGCGCTTGGAATAAATACGGATGATATTCGTCAAGCTGTCCGGTTGCATTATCAAAAAGAATTTTTGGGTACTTATGATGTAGAACAGGGTGCTTCGGGCAGACAGTGGATACGTTTGGCATTGGTTCCCGAGCAGGAGGGCAGAGAGTTTAATGCGGAGCGGATAAAGGTAAAAATGAAAGATGGTAAAATCATAGGTCTGAATGAGCTGGTGAAGGTTTCCCGTATGGAGGAGCAGCCACAAAATTATTATCGGATTAATGGGCTGAATTCAATTTATCTGTCGATTGTTGCAGAGGAAACAGCAAATCAATTGGCATTGAGTGAAAAGGTAAAAGCATTTATGGATGATAACCAGCTATTACTTCCGGCAGGATATGAGATTCACACCAGTTACGACGCAACGGAATTTATTCAGGAAGAACTGGGGAAAATTTATTTGCGTACGGGAATGACTGTAGCGATTTTGCTCCTGTTTGTATTGTTGATCACCTTTAGTCCTAAATATCTTTTTTTGATTGTAATCAGTCTGGCTGTTAATATGGCAATAGCTGTCATTCTTTATTATGCGTTCGGATTGGAAATGCAATTGTATTCTTTGGCGGGTATTACGGTTTCATTAAATTTGGTGATAGATAATACTATTGTAATGAGCGATCATTATTTGCGGCGTAGAGATCGGAAAGCGTTTATGTCCATTCTTGCAGCCACGTTGACCACGATGGGAGCTTTGGTTATCATCTTTTTTCTGGATGAGAAGATACGTCTTAATTTACAGGATTTTGCTGCGGTAGTGATTATAAATCTGGGAGTATCACTGCTGGTTGCTTTATTTTTTGTTCCTTCTCTAATTGATAAAATAGGATTGAAACGAAGAAAGAAACCTTCTCTTTCAATAGTTAAATGGAAAATTGGGGAGGTGCGTTGCTTTGTGTGGATACGTTCAAGAATACGTCGGCTTCCGGTTTATTTCAGTTGTTGTTACAGGTGGCTGATACAAATACTTTGCCGTTGGAGGGTGGCGGTATGTATTTTGTTATTGTTGGTATTCGGACTACCGGTATTTCGATTGCCGGAAAAGATGAAAGGTGATGATAGATGGGCGAGAACTTATAATCAAACGTTGGGGACCACCACTTATAAAGAAAAGGTGAAACCGATAGTAGATAAGGTGTTGGGAGGTACTTTAAGGTTATTTGTGCAAAAGGTATATGAAGGGAGTTACTTTTCACGTAATGAAGAGGTAGTGCTTCACGCCAATGCTAATTTGCCGAATGGAAGTACACTTGAGCAGATGAATACACTGATGAAGAGGATGGAAACTTATTTGAGCGAATTTAAAGAGATTAAGCAGTTCCAGACATCTGTAGAAAGTGCCCGCAGGTCATCTATCCACATCTATTTTTCGAAAGAACACCAGAAAAGCGGTTTTCCCTATACGTTGAAAGCGAATATGATTAGCAAGGCGCTTCAACTGGGAGGTGGAAATTGGAGTATATATGGTTTACAAGATCAGGGGTTCAGTAATGATGTACGTGAGAATGCGGGTTCTTTCCGGGTGAAAATGTATGGATATAATTACGATGCACTGTATGATTGGGTTGAAAAATTAAAAGCAAAGTTATTGTCTCACCGCCGGATTCGGGAAGTGACGATCGGATCTGATTTCTCCTGGTGGAAAGATGATTATATGGAATTCTACTTTAATCTGAATAAACAGCGGATGGCAGAGGAGGGGATTGGAGCCGGAAGGTTATTTTCTGCTATTCACCCGATATATGGGCGAAATATGGAAATAGGTTCGGTAATGGCGGAAGAGGGGACGGAAAAGATAAAACTTTCTTCGTGTCAGTCGGAAGATAGGGATGTGTGGGCAATGCAGTTTTATCCTTTTCAAATAGGAGAGAGGGAATATAAGCTTTCTGAATTGGCAACTGTGGAAAAAGGACAGATGCCACAGGAAGTGGCTAAGGAGAATCAACAGTATCGGCTGTGTTTGCAATATGAGTATATCGGTTCTTCGGAACAGGGAAATAAACTATTGAAAAAAGATCTGGAAGAGTTTAACGAGATTCTCCCGATGGGATATACTGCAAAATCGGAGGATAATAACTGGTCTTGGGGTGGAAAGGACAACAAGCAATATCGTTTGCTTTTGATTGTGATTGCTATTATTTTTTTTATTACGAGTATACTGTTCAATTCTTTGAAACAGCCATTGGCAATAATTTTTGTGATTCCGGTATCTTATATCGGCGTGTTTCTGACATTCTATTGGTTCAAATTGAATTTTGACCAGGGAGGATTTGCTTCTTTTGTTTTGCTTTGTGGTATTACGGTTAATGCGAGCATTTATATCTTGAATGAATATAATTCCGTTCGTAAACGCTTCCCGCGTCTTTCACCGCTTCGGGCTTATGTGAAAGCCTGGAATACTAAAGTGATTCCTATCTTTCTGACGGTGACTTCTACCATCTTGGGATTTGTCCCTTTTATGGTAGGCATGGAAAAAGAAGGCTTCTGGTTTCCATTGGCAGCAGGCACTATCGGAGGATTAATAATGTCTGTAATCGGAGTGTTTATTTTCCTGCCAGTGTTTACATTGAAAAAGAAGTGTTTGGTGAAACCTAAAGCTATGCTTTAGCAACTGTAAAGCGTAGCTTTATCCTATCTAAAGCTACGCTTTATAAATCTTACCAATTGTTCCCTGCATTACTGCTACCGATAAGCATCTCCACACGTTGTTTATACAAATTAGCTCCTTCAGCAATATTCTTTCCCGCATCTGCTGTTCCCATTCCGTAGACCACAATAGGGGTTTGCCATGACATTCCCGAATGAATGGCACTTACCTGATAAGGACGTAATAACTCGTCCATCGTGAAGCGGTTTCTGCCGCCACTGCGATACGCTTCGTATTCGGATCCCGTGGTCGTTACCACTGTCAACGATTTGCCGGCGACAGCCGGAGTCTTGGATAGAAAAGTAAAGACTTCATCTTGCCATTTTTTTAGTAATGACGGCGCAGACATCCAATAGAAAGGAAATTGATAGATGACAGCCGAGGCGTCGGAAATGATTTTACTCCATTCATCTACATTGAAAGCGATTTCTTGCGACAGCTCGTAAAGATTGAAAACTGCTACTCCTTCCATGTCACTGACAGCATCAACTAATGCTTTGTTTGCTTGTGATTCCTTGATGTTAGGATGTGCCAGCAGAATCACTACTTTTCTTAAATCTTTATTCATTTTTAATCAGGTATTTAGGATGATATAATACTTACTATAATATATAAGGTGTAAAAATAAGAAAAAGTTCGCGAAAACCAATATCTTAATTAAAAATAAAACAATCCCTCTTTGCTTTTGAATTTGTATTTTTGCATCCGTATTTGTAAGACGTTACTTTAGATAACAATATTGTATATGATAGATTTTACCCAGTTTCCTTCTCCCTGCTACATCATGGAAGAAGAACTTTTAAGAAAGAATTTGAGTTTGATAAAAAGTGTAGCCGACAGGGCGGGAGTGGAAATTATTCTTGCTTTCAAGTCGTTCGCCATGTGGCGCTCTTTCCCTATATTCCGTGAATATATCAATCATTCAACGGCCAGTTCGATATATGAAGCCCGCCTGGCGTTGGAGGAATTTGGTAGCAAGGCGCATACCTATTCTCCTGCTTATACAGAACAGGATTTCCCGGAAATCATGCGTTGCAGCAGTCATATCACATTCAACTCAATGCAACAGTTTGAACGCTTCTATCCGATGGTGGTTGCAGAAGGAAGTGGCATTTCTTGTGGTATTCGCGTAAATCCTGAATATTCGGAAGTGGAAACCGAACTTTATAATCCATGTGCACCTGGCACACGTTTTGGGATAACGGCCGATTTGCTGCCTGATGTATTACCGCAAGGCATTGAAGGCTTTCATTGTCATTGTCACTGTGAATCTTCTTCTTATGAGTTGGAACGTACGTTGGAACATCTTGAAGCTAAATTTGCCCATTGGTTTCCACAGATTAAATGGTTGAATTTGGGTGGTGGACACCTGATGACTCGTAAGGATTATGATATCGAACATTTGATAAGGCTGTTGCAAGGATTAAAAGCACGCTATTCTCATTTACGCATTATCCTGGAGCCCGGTTCGGCCTTTACCTGGCAGACGGGAGTGCTGACTTCCGAAGTGGTGGATATTGTGGAAAGTCGTGGAATCAAGACGGCTATTTTGAATGTCAGTTTCACTTGCCACATGCCTGATTGTTTGGAAATGCCCTATCAGCCTGCCGTGCGTGGTGCGGAAATGGGAAACGAAGGAAAATATATTTATCGTCTCGGAGGAAATTCCTGTTTGAGCGGTGACTATATGGGATTGTGGAGCTTCGATCATCCTTTGCAGATCGGAGAACGTATTGTGTTCGAAGATATGATTCATTATACGATGGTCAAGACAAATATGTTTAACGGAATTCACCATCCTGCCATTGCTATCTGGACCAAAGAGGGGAAAGCTGAAATATACAAGCAATTTTCTTATGAAGATTATCGTGACCGAATGAGTTGATAATCAAAATGATTGTTTTGCGGTCGATGCAAAGTGAACAGATTTCTGTGAAAAAAGTAGGCAGAATGTTTGCAGGTTTACGGAAAATCCCTACCTTTGCAACCGCAAACGAAAAAATGCGGAAATAGCTCAGTTGGTAGAGCATAACCTTGCCAAGGTTAGGGTCGCG
>OGDQ01000626.1_pt1 | contig 26236 bp, 10 predicted proteins | sample 1570451 | NCBI WGS metagenome assembly OGDQ01 (sample SAMEA2582171, study PRJEB24529) | metagenome | biome: Human gut stool | place: China | collected 2011 | reverse complement strand
GTTTATCTGAAACTCACGGGCGAACAGGAGCCCTCGAAACCACCCGCCGATATAGGGCTGCTGTTCCGGCAGCCGAAACGCTATATTACCGGGCCATACTCCCCCGAAACACTGAATCTGCTTGAAACAGGACAGGCCGAACAGATGCGCGAAGCCGGTTTCTCCGACCAACAGATCATGGATTACTATCTGAATTATGAATAACTCACTTCCCGAACTCACCCCCGAACAGCTTCGGCAGCTCAACGCCATATCCGGCCTACAAAAGACCCGCAGACGTGGAGCCGACGCCTCGGTACCATCCGCTCTGACCGCCGAATCCGAATCGGGCGAAGCACCCGATATATCTGCATCGTATGCACTTCCAAAACCGGCTCCGAACATGTCCGAAGAGGATTACGAGCGGCAAATCAAAGAGGGCCTCACGGAACATATCGAAGCGATCTACGACCGTGCCCGCCAACGAGCCGACGCCCGACGACAGGAGACGTTGGCACGCATGGATAAGGGTACGGACAATGCGTCCTTGTGGCAACAGGCATGGGCTTCTTATGCAAAATCGCAAATGCTACGCAGCCCGTCGGCTCTCGGCGGTGAAGATACGCAGCTCATGCAGGCCGCAGAGCGGGCCTTGAAAATCCTCAATCAGAAAACAGAAAAGGACAAACAGGCCGGAGACGGCACATCGGGACTTACACGTGAAATTTTCGACTGGCAGACGTTGGCGGACTTTGCCTCGCTCGGAACCCGCGAGCTGGCCGAAAACATCGTAACGACACGGGCGCTGAAAAAAGCGACCCGAAGCGAACGGCTGACCCCGACCGAAAAAGATATAGTCGAATTGTTCCGCACATCAGGGTTAATAAACGAGTATATCGCCCGGCGAGGCGGCCCCACCACCGGCGCGAAAGTCGGCAGCGGCGTCGCGGCATCGCTGCCCTACATGGCCGGCTTTGCCACAACGAGCGGTTTGGGCAGCGGAGCCGCAAAAACCGTCGGACGTGCCCTTATCAAAAAAGAAGCGAAAAACCTTGTAGGGCGGGGCCTGCGTAAATTGGGTGAATATACCGTCAGCGCAGCCGCTATGACGCCTTTACAGGCCGGAACCTACACCAACTACCACCAGCGGGCGCAACAACAATACACAGTGGCAGAAAACGGGACGGTTACAGAACATCCCGTGCCGAAGTACGAACTCATGTATAAGGCGGCCGCCGATTCGTTTACAGACGTGTTTACCGAGCATATCGGCGGAGAACTCGGCAAAGGCGTACAGAAAGTACTGAAATGGCCAGTCGAGCAGCTCGGCCGGCGTATGGGCGTAAAACTGTCGTTCGACAAGCTATTGCCGGGATATTCTCGGAGCAGGTATCTTACCGACTTCCGTAATCGAACTCTATGGAACGGCCCGGTCGATGAATGGTTGGAAGAGGTCGCCGGAGGCATCCTGTCGCCCCTTCTGACCGGAGAGCACGAACAATGGCGGGAGAATCTTTCGGGTGAAAACCTTTGGACGACGTTTCTCACCACGTCGCTCATGGGAGCGGGGTTCTCTGCGTTGGAACTGCCGAACGTCGCAGCATACGTCCACAAAACACACGTCCTGCAAACCGAGGAGAAAAAAGCGCTCGCCAAAATCGAAAATGAAGAACTGCGCAAACAGGTTTTCGAAGCGATGCACAAGCCGACGATGAGCCAGCAGGCGCAGGCGATGGCCGCGATCGACTGGCAGGCGGCCAATATCGGGAAAATGGACGCCGCACATGCCGCCGACTATGCCCGCTTCCGACTCCAACGACAGATTCTCGACGGCATGGAGACGGGCGATGCCGAGGGCGAAGCGCTCCATACCGCCGTACAAACCGCCGAGCGGTGGGCCTACAAAGGACTTGACGGCAAAACGGCGACCGAAGAAATCATAACGGCCCGACGTGCGGACGGGAAAACCTATGTCGTACTTTCGGGCGACACCGACGAAGCGGCTACGGACGGAACCTTATTCGTCCTCGACCCCGAAACCGGCCAGCCCGGACAGATCGACCGGACGGAACTCGAACATATCGAACGAACGCCGCTGGCGGAATTTTCAGCACGGCAGGCTCAAATCATCGAACAGCAGGCCGAAGCTGAGAATCGGGCCAAGCAGGAACAATACGACATGGAAACCGGCACCGAAGCGGGCATTGCCCCAGAGGAAGTCGCACGAATCGTTACCCCCGAAGCCGTACAATACGCCAACGGCGACGAAGTAATTACCGCAGACGGGGTACAAGGGCGCATCACAGGGAAGCAAGGCGGCAGTTACGTCGTACAGTTGGATACCGGACAATTCGTCCTTACACCGGCCCATGCGCTCACCCCGAAATCCGAGGCACCACCACCGACCGAAACGACCACCGCCATCGCACCTGCGCAGCACAATGAAGCCACGGATACCGACACGACGAACAATGAACCGATCGCCCGGCAACTCGCCGAGGCGATTCGGGCAGCCGCAGGAGAGCAGGATGCACAACGAATCATACAACGTATGCTCGACGGAGCGGCCGATGCCGGACAACGGCAAATGTATTCGGACGCCTTGCAGTTTTTACAGCAGCACGCCACGGCAACGGTTCCCGTTGAAGAGCACCCGACACCGGTCCCGGCCGTGCCGCCCCCGGCGGCACCCGCCCGCACAGAAATACCCCGAATCCGCAAAGAGCGAACGACACCCTACACCCAATCTGCGGCCGAGTTAGGTGATTTCGTATCTATCGAGGACGTGATCCTGCGCGACATCGCCAGCGGGTTGAGGTTCGCATGGAAAGACAGCGGCAATCGTCGGGGGTTGGCCCGAGAACTCGGATTTACGGGCAATGAAAACGAACGCCGCTCGCGGTTCAGCATCCTATCTTCGGACGGTATCACTCCCGAACAATACGCCGAGCGGCTTTATTTCCAATACGGCGGCGGGAATACGGAGCAGGCACATTGGGACATGGACGACAAGACGATCAAAGATGCCGTGCTGGAAGTACTCTCCCGAATACATTCGCCACGACAGGCTTACAACGCTGCCGTAAGGTTGCACAACGACACTCCGAATCCATACGACGATATGGACGAAGAGGATTACGCCCGGATGCAGGAGTATGAAGCCGAACAGGAGCGCGTCCGCACGGAATTATTATATGACGACGCCTTCGCACAATGGGCCGGACAGACGTCGCAGGATCAATGGGCAGAAATAGATAATTTATTCATTGAGGATGCGTCCGAATCTTCAAAAAACACTAACTTTGAAGCGACAGAGACAGCACCTCCCAATCCAGCAAATTATGACGACGAAACCGAAAACGGAAACGGGATTGACACCTCAGCGTTTGGAGCGACTGGCAACGATCGTAGCGAGACTGTCGATGGAGAACAACGTAACGCCCCAGCAGGTGATGATGCGTATCTCGGACAACAGGGCGGCGGGTCGGCCGCAGTTCGACATGGAGGCGGACTGGACGCAATATCCGGCCCCCTCACCGACGACGAACGACGAATAGCGGCCGAGACCGCCGCCGAGATCGAAGCCCGTCTCGACCAATACAGGGCCGAACTGCACACGCTTCGCACCCGCTATGCTGCCGAAAAACGCAATATCGGAACCGCTTACGAAGAGGATAACCAAACAACGTTGTTCGGGCCGTCTCACGAACCTTCCGACGGCGATCTGTTCGACGTGCCGCGCGATTTCTCCGACCGTAATCTCAACGACATTTTAGCTCCCCTGCAAGCGGAAATAGGCCGTTTGCAGGAACGTATCGCCCGTACCGAAGCCTCGAAAAGCAAAGTTATTGCCGAGGCGGTGGAGGCTTATCATGCGCAGGGGACTTTACCGCTCCGAGAAGAACGGCAAAAGGAAATCCCGCAAAACAGCACATCGGCCGAGGATACGTTTCCGCCTGCAATTACCCAAGAATACGACAGATACCTGCATCATGCCGTCGCGTCGTTTCCCGATAAGGTTTTCAGCGTGCTGAACAATGACCTTATCAAAGCCGGATTCATCCGCGACGTGCGGCGGCTGGCCAAGAAAGACGTTCGCGCCGCAATCAAGTTGGTTGCGGAAGCCAACGCTGCGGCTCAAAAATATGCGGGCAAACCGATCCTTACGCCTCGCCACAGCATCCATGCGGAGCTGGCAACCCTTGCCGAAAGTCAGCATCGAACGAAAACCGCGACATCCGACACATCGGCCGAAACCGGACTTTTCAGCCCTACGGAACAAACCCGCCACTCCAAGACCGGCGCTACTCTTTACTCTGTCAAATTGGCAGAACGGATCGAACGAAATGCATTTCAAAGTTTGAAAAAGAGGGCCAAAGAACACGACGGATATTACAGCTCCTTCACTCGCAGTTTTCTATTCGACACCCCGGAAGACGCCGAGGCATTTCGGGGGACAGCACCAACATCCGACGCCACCCGCCCGACATCGGAAGAACAGCCCGCCATCCAACATCCGCTATTTGATAAAGCGGCATTGGTTCCGGTAGATTCATACTCTCCGAAGGCATATAATATGTACCGTTTTTATTCGGCAAGGGCCCGTGAGGGACTGGGATATAAAAAACAAAGTATCGTTCAAAATGACGAAGCCCGCGAACGATTCATCGACCATATCCGTAAATTGGCTGAACAAAGTGCAGACGCCGCTATCCGGTTAGTGGTGGAAATCAATAAGGCAGCAGAACAAGAAGAAGGAAAACCCGTATTTCCGCTCCAACACAGCATCTATGCGGAATTAGAGGAGGTACACGCCCGACAGACAGCGGAAAAACAACAATCGGAAACAGCCGACGATTCCGCTTCATCGGCCGGCACAGCTCCCGAATACGGGGCGCAGAACAAATTGGTAACGACTGAGCAATACGAGGAACTGAAACGACGGATGCGCGAGAAACTCGGACAACTCAACGCCGGCTTCGACCCCGAAATACTCTCCATAGGTGCACAAATGGCCGCTTACCATGTTGAGGCCGGAGCGCGTCGATTCGCCGACTTCTCCCGCCGGATGATCGCCGATCTGGGCGACGTGATCCGCCCCTATCTGAAACCTATTTACACCGCCGCCCGCCAAATGCCCGGCATGGAGGAATATGCCGCGCAAATGGACAGCTACGAGCAGGTGGAGGCGTTCGACATGGCCGATCTCGACAAGGCCGAGAAAACATCCCAGCCGACAGGAACGGGAGCACAATACCGATTGGCAGGAATATACGACATGACGGGGGCTGTCGAGAAAGACACAAACGAGACTGGCAATCTACGCCCCGAAAAGAACTTCCGCAAGGATTTGGAGCGATTCAGCCGTGCTTTCGCCGATGAATTGGGCTGGGAGCACGAAACGGATCGCAAGGGTAAAACCATCTATGCCCAGACCAATATAGCACCGGCCGGCGGCGACGGCTCGTTTACACTTTGGGCACCCGAAACGGATTTGGGCATTTATGTCAGTGTACCCGTCGCACCACAAAGCTACGACAACCGATACGGGTATTCTAATAACTTGAAAATAAAAGATATTATGGGCTTCGGAGAGCCAATATTATGGCGACTGCGAAACAAAGAACAAACCTTTTTACCCAATGGACACAATCGTTATGCCCCGGCAGATATTACCGTCGGCGAGCTGGCCGAACTTGCAAAAAAAGAATTAAATGCTTATCTTGACAACATAACAGCGGCCAAGACGCTCGACCATATATTACAAGAGAATCAAAATACACGAAACGATGAACGACGGGAAAACAGTAGCGAGAAAGACTATCCCGCTTATGGAGACGGAAGCCGCAAAGACGGCGCTTTGGGAACTGGCATTTTATCAGCCGAGAAGCCTGTTGCAACAGTATCGGGAGAATCCGGCGGAATTGCTCGATTCGATAGACCAGACCGTAACACGGGCGATGCGGTGGCGGCAGGCAGCACTCGAACGGGACGAAGATCCGGTAGTAGTGGACGAGTATTACTATCAACTCCTCCGACCGTGTTACTGTCCGGAGGAGCCGGAACAAATACCCATCAGCGAAAAAATGATGCGGGAGATCATCGCCACGTTGAAAAAGGTGGAGAAAGCGAAGTCGCAAAAAACACCTCGTACAAAAACCATGTAATCGAACGAGGACACGACCTCGCTCCGAGAGGCGAGGTTGGCAAGATCAAAGCCAATCTCGCCGCAATCCGGCTCATTAAAGAAATCGAAGCCGAAGGCCGCGAAGCCACCCCGGAAGAAAAAGCTGTATTGGAGCAATTCTCCGGCTGGGGCGGTATTCCAGCAATCTTCAAAATAGCCCATCCCTACCACAACGAACTGCGCGAACTACTGACAGCCGATGAATACGAAGCGGCACGCGCATCCACAACCACCGCATTTTATACTCCACCCGAAGTCATATCGTCGATATGGGATATGGTGGAACGCCTCGGATTCGACGGTGGCCGCATCCTCGAACCATCGGCCGGCATCGGACATTTTTTCGGTCTGATGCCTCTTTCGATACGGTCGAAATCGGATTTGACAGGAATCGAACTCGACGATCTGTCCGGCCACATCCTTCGTGCGCTCTATCCCGAAGCGCATATCCACATCGAAGGTTTCGAGCAGCAGCGCATACCTAACAACAGCTATTCGCTGGTGATCAGCAATGTACCGTTCGGAACGTTCAAAGTACACGATACGTTCGACCGCGATTTATCCTCACGTTTCGAGATTCACGACTATTTCATCGCCAAAAGCATCCGGAAGCTCAAACCCGGCGGATTGGGCGTATTCATTACCTCGACAGCAACGCTCGATCGGAGTGCAAATTTGCGGAATTGGGTCGTAAACGACGGTAATGCAGACTTCATCGGGGCAGTCCGTCTGAATACCGGTACATTCAAAAATACGGCCGGCACCGAAACCTCGGCCGACATCATTATCGTCCGCAAACGCGACGAAGCCGGGCCGGCACCCTATGCCGTAAATATGCAATCGACCATTACGGAACGCGAGGCGCCCTACGAACGAATTATCAAACTGTCGAACGGGAAGGTAAAGACCGAAGCAGCAACGGCACACATGAACTATAACAAGTATTTTCACGACAATCCGCAGTTCATGGCCGGCCAGATGCGCTTCGGATTCGAAAGTGGCGTGGAAATACGCCCCACAGAACAGCGCTGCGTCCCCACAAGCGACATAGACCAGTCCCGCACGCTCGACAGTTTCATATCCGCACTCCCCGAAAATATCTACACATCGGCCCCGGCACCCGCAACGGAGCGAATACCGCAAGCGGTCGAGGCCCCCAACAGTACAAAAGAGGGAGGACTTACGATCATCGACGGAAAACCATATATCGTGCGGTTCGGACAAGCCCGACCCGCCGACTGGAACTCGTTGAAAATCCGCAACCGCAGTAAAGTCGAAGCGTTAGGCGATTACCTGCGGCTGAAAAGTGCGATCACAGAGCTGCTCGATGCCGAACGCAATGATCTGCCGAACATCGAGCAACTGCGAGCCGAGCTTAACGACGCCTACGCTACCTTCACCCGTCGTTACGGGACATTATCAAGAAACACGCGTATTTCATTCCTGCGCGACGACGTGGATTTTCCCTCCATCGCAGCCATCGAAAACGACAAGGAAATCGTAACTCCCGACGGAAAGAAACGACATGACATCCAAAGGTCGGACATCTTCTTTCGCCGGATGCTGGAACCGACACGCGAACTGAAAGCCGACACGCCGAAAGACGCGATCGCCGTATCGCTCTACCGCTACGGACGGCTCGATATGCCCTATATCGCAGAATTGCTCCACATACCACAAGAGGATACAGAAAAAGAACTGCTCGCACAGGAACTTATCTATGTCAATCCGGTAACGGGTCTTTATGAGGAGCGCAACGAATACCTCTCGGGAAATGTCCGCGAGAAACTCGAACAGGCCGAGCAAGCCAATGAAAACGGACAGTTCGACGCCAACATCCGTGCGCTCGTGAAAATTATTCCGATGGATATTCCGCTGCCGCTGATTAAAGTATCGCTCGGCAGCACATGGATACCCATCGCCCTATACGAACAGTTTTTCAAAGAGACGTTCAACGTAACGGCCCATATCGCCAAAACATCGGCCAACAAGTATATCGCCAAAATCTCGAACGAAGGGAATACGGTCGATACCAATATGGGGATTCCGCAAGCGCCGGGGAGCAAACTCGCACTCGACCGGATGAACAAGACGCAGACCTACATCAGTCGCAGCGAATACGACCCTTTGGCTCAGAAAGAAAAGCGTGTCAAAGACCCCGAAGCGATGACGCAGGCCGCCATGAAACAGACCGAGCTGGAAGAACGATTCGAACAATGGATTAAAGGACAAGATAAAACAACGACCGATAAGCTCGTCGAAATATATAACAGAACCTTCAACAGCACCGTCGAAAGACAAATCGACGTTTCATCGTTCGATTATTTTCCCAACGCCACACACACGAAGAAGCCGCGCGAGCATCAGAAAATCGGTGTCATGCGAGGTTTGCAAGGAGCAACGCTGCTGGCACACGAAGTCGGCACGGGAAAAACCCTGACCCTCATAACTACGGCAATGGAGATGCGGCGGCTCGGTATCGCCCAGAAGCCGTGCATCGTCGTACAACGCTCGACATTCAACCAATTCGCCTCCGAAATAAAATCCCTCTATCCGGCCGCCCGTGTCCTCGTTCCGTCCGAAAAAGACCTCACGGCATCGCAGCGGCAGGAATTATTCGCAAAGATCGCCTATAACGATTGGGATATTGTCGTACTCTATCACAGCTATCTGGATGCCATACCGGATGCCCCGGAGCGTGTCAATGAATATATCGACACGCTGATCGCAGAGAAGATGCAACAGCTCGAAGAAATCGAAGCCAATTCTCCGGACAATGCCAAACGGCAGGCTTATGCAATCAAGAAACAGATCGAAGGACTGGAAAACAAGAAAATAACGGATAAAACAGTCAAAGAGGAAGAAAAACTCAAAGCACAGGCCCGTACTCGTGCATTACGTCTGCTCGACCGCCGCACGGACGAGACGATGACCTTTGAACAGTTGGGAATCGACGCTTTGCTGGTAGATGAAGCACATGCCTACAAGAAGCTCGGTTTTACCACCAACCTGCAAAATATCAAAGGTATAGACCCTGCGGCGTCGCAACGGGCGCAGAGCATGAGGCTGAAAACATCTTATATTCTGGCAAATAAACAGAACAAAAACGTCGTATTCGCCACCGGAACACCCATATCCAATACAATGGCCGAGATGTGGACGTTCCTGCGCTATCTGCTGCCCAAACACGAACTTGAACAGTACGAGATCGCCGATTTCGATTCCTTTGCGAACAATTTCGGAAATATCGAGGAATCGGCCGAGTTTGCCACAAACGGCAAATTCCGCGTAGTCGAACGCTTCGCCAGTTACTCCAACGTGCCGGAACTGCTGGCGATCTGGAAGAAAGTCGCGCACACCGTACTCACGGAGGATGTACCGGATCTGCGCGAAGGTGTAGGAACGCCGCGCATTGAGGGAGGCAAACCGAAGGATATACTGCTCGACCAAACGCCTGCGCTGCGGGCAATCATGCGCAGCATACGGGAAATACTGACTCAATACGACGCTATGTCCGGTAAGGAAAAACGTCGTAACTCCCATATCCCGCTGGTCATGTTCGGACTGGCCAAACGTGCGGCAATCGACGTGCGGCTGGTTAATCCCGCTCTACCGGACGATCCCAACAGCAAAGTCAATCATGCCGTGCGCGAAGTCGTAGAAGATTTGAAAGCAACGGCCGATTACAACGGCACCGTTGCTGTTTTCTGCGACGCCTACCAAAGCCGCGACCACAGCTTCAATCTTTTCGTGGATATGAAGCGTAAATTCATCGACGCCGGCATACCGGCCCAGCAGGTCGCTATCATCCACGACTACATAACGGACGCGAAACGCGAGGCGCTCTACAAGCAAATAAACAACGGCGAAGTACGGATCGTACTCGGCACGACCGAGAAATTAGGTATCGGAGTAAATATGCAGGAGCGTCTGCACATGCTCGTCAATCTGGACGTACCCATACGTCCTATGGACTACCTGCAACGCATCGGCCGCATTGTGCGGCAGGGCAATCTGCACCTGCAAATGGACAAACCCGTGCGTATTCTGCGCCTCGGAGTAAAACAAACGCTTGATGTTACGGGCTACCAACGGCTGAAAATCAAGGAATCGTTCATTAAGCAGGCAATGAAGGGCGAGGTTACGGAACGCTCGCTCGAAGAACCCGAAACCGACAGCAGCGACAGCACGAATTTCGGGCAGATGATGGCCTCACTCTCCGGCAGCGCTGCGGCGCTCGCCCTGTCGCTCGAACAGAATAAACTACGCAAGCTGAGAAACGCACGCGACTACTACAATCAACATCAAATATACGTCGCACATGAACTCAAACGACTGCAAAACGTCCTTCAAACAACCCCGCAAATAATTGCTCAAATCCGTAAGAAAAAAGATTTCCTGCGAAGCCTGTTTCCGGACGATAAAGTGGTATCGGTGGAAGTGGGAAAACTCAAAGCCTCCGAGCCGGAAAAAATCGAAGACCTGTTCGTTCCGCTCTCGAAACGCATCGAAGCCGAAGCGGATGCCCTCCGCCAATCACCCGACCGTACACAATCGGACATGACACTCCGCATCGGAATCAACGGCAAAGAGTTCGACATTATAATTGTTTTACGACGGAATTACCTTTCCAATGAAAAGGAGCGCATCAACCGCACGATTTATTACCAATGCAACGAATGGCGCGACCTGCAAGGCGAAGCCGGAGCTAAGATGATTAACGTCATCAGCCAAGTCGAAAAAGTGCTCTCCGGTGAGGAGTACGACGCCGAAATACAGAAGCGGCAGCTCGGAATGGAAACGGCACAACAAGCCATCGAATATTTACAGACGCAGGTCGGCAATGGATTTCCCAAACAAGCAGAGTTGGAGGCGGCAGAAGAACGCATCGCCGAGCTGGAAGAGCAGATGAAAGTGGAACTGGCAGCGATCGAAGCACAGGAGGAAACCGACAAGTCCGGAACCGCAACCATAGACATCGACCCTGACGAATTGATTGACGACAATGCAGGAAACGGCCTCCGCTTCCGCGACGGTGGCAATCCGTTCGGTTCCGACGCCCCGGCAAGCGATGCGGAGTTGGCTCGCCGCGTTCGCCGGATCGCCCGCACGCTGAACACTCCGGTCGAGATTATCGACGACCTCGATGCAATTACCGATTCCGACCCGCTCGTGCAACGTCGTAAACGACACTCAAAAGGTTTTTACGACCCGCAAACGGGACAAACGTTCATTGTCCTGCCCAATATTACGACACTCGCCGATGCCGAAGCGACCGTATTGCATGAAATTGTCGGACACATGGGCTTACGCTCGCTGATGGGCGACCGTTTCGGCGACTTTCTCGATAAGGTTTACAATGGTCTCGATACCGAAGGGCGCAGCCGTGTGGCCGACATTGCCCGCGAGCAGGAGCACCAATCCTCCGGCGCCAAGCACCGCCAGGCAAATACCCGCCGTCTGGCAACGGAAGAATACCTCGCACATTTGGCGGAAGGCGACATCACGCCGAGCCGCTTTGCCCGGATCATCGGCCGTATCCGCTCGCTGCTACGCGACATATTGCGACTTCCGCTGCGTATCGGCGACCGCGACATCGCTTATTTGTTGTGGTTGTCGAAACACCGCCTGCAAAAAACACGCACGGCCGCCGAAGCCGTCGCCGCAACAGCGACCGAACGACGCATCCGTAAACAGCTTTTCGGTCGTTCTGAAAACGTGCGTTACCGTGCGATATTCGACGACGCTACACCTGAAAATATCGAACGGTATAGCATCGAACGCTACATCCGCGAGCATCATATCACCGGAGTTTTACTCGGCGAACATAATGCCGATGACTTCGCTATGCGTGTATATGGACTGCTTGATGACATGGGCCGAGCCATCATTGACCGCATGGGCAATGATCGTTTGAAGGCCATGCGCAAATACCTCGCATTATTCGACCTCCAAAAGCTCACCGATCAAGAAAGCTATCGCAGCATCATCGACGAACTGGTGAAAACCTTACCCCAAGAGACGAAAGAGCAAATCGTGCGCTCCATGCGCAAACACCTCGATTTCGTCCTCTCCGACAACTACCGCACTCCGTTGCGGCGACGCACGATGAAAAGCGAACGACCTCTACCGGAGAATTTCAAATATGCGAGCGAGTATGTCGAAGAATTGCTTAAAAAGAAACGGGCACAGCCCGAAATGGCTCCGCCGGCCGGAATCGAACCGACTGTGATTTACGACAAGCGGAATTGGAAAAGCCGTCAGCAACTCCGGTTCATAGATAGCACTTTACCCGTCGAAAGATTACAGGAAGAAGTCGTGCGGCGCGGAGGCAGCATCGACGACCTCACGGACATACACAAACATTTGAACCACTTGACAAGCATCGCCAAAGTCGCAATCGACAAATACACGAAAGAGTATTTAGACCCCATACTCGACCAAATCGCAGCCATAGCCCGTGAAACAGGCATGACGGAAACACACATCATCGACTACATCACGGCCGAATCGTCGCTCGAACGGCAGGCAACGGGGATTGCGGCCCTATCCCTCGACCCGCGCGATGCGTGGAACGAAACGCTGGCCCGAAGTATCGTCGCAGATTTCCGCCGCCGGGCCGGAGAGATTCCGACACAGCGATTATGGCAGCGAATCAATGCGGCTAACGACCGCGTGCTGGAAATCCTCGTCGAGGACGGAATGTTAGCCCCCGAACACCGCAAGTTGATAAAGGGGCACGGCTGGGACTACTATGTACCCTTACGGGATTATGATTACAACTACCGCGACCAGAAAGGCGAGCCGGTGGCTTTCGATGCGGCCGACGTGTACGACTTCATCGACGACAGTGCGGGGCCGCGCCCCTTACGGAAAGTGCTGCACGAAGCCGAAGGACGTATCGCAAAGCCCCGCAATCCGATCGCTCAAATGGTGAATATCGGTATCGGAGCGATCATCGCCGCCAAAACCAACAGGGCGAGGCAGTCGGCCTTACGGTTGGTGCAGAACAACAGCCGCAATTCGGAAGACTTGTTCCGCGTCGATAAGGTCTGGTTGGCAAAAGGCATCGGCAACAGATGGGTTACGACGACCATAGACCCCGCCGTCGAGGACATCGAACTATCGAAGGCGGCACGTAAGGAGATCGCCCGGCTGAAAAAGGAGATGAACGCGGCACTTCAAGCACACGATGATGAACTGGCCGACTACCTGTATAACCGTATCGAGGAGACCGAACGGTTCAACATTGTCCGCGAAGCCGAATCGGGCAGTCGTTTCGAGCACGAAGGACACTTGGGACATTCTTACGAACGACAGCGCAATGTGGAATGTTACGTGAACGGTATCCGTTATGTGATAACCTTCGCCGATCCCGCCGTGGCGAACGCGATCAACCAGTATAACCGGCTGGCGATTCCAAAATGGCTGGATGATACGGTCGGGAACGCGACACGCTGGCTGGCAAGAGCTTTTACCTCCCGAAATCCGGCGTTTGTCGCAGCGAATTTCCTGCGCGACGTGCAGCACGCCGCGCTGGTACACGCCATCGACAAAGGCGGGAATCTCGAAGGATTCGTGCGTAACATCCCTGCAAGTATGGCCGCAATCACCCGCGAACTGCGAGGCAAGGCCGAGCCGCTGACCATCGCCGAAACCGGGACGCTCGACGTACTCGACACCGCCGATCGGCAGGAACTAATCCGGCAATTCGGCCGCGAACGGGTCATGGACACGCTTTACGACTATTTCCGTGAAAACGGCGGGGAAACGGGGTTCGTACATAGTAAAGACATCGCCGAGGCCGAAAAGGAGATCAAACGTTACGTTGCATTCCGCACGGGGCGTATAGGTGAACTGCTGAAAGCAACGCAGCGCAGCGAACGCGCCGGGGTATGGCTCTCGTATGCTGCCCGCAAAAGCGGTATGCAAGCAATAGGCGTCGCGCTGGAAAATGCCTCCCGCATTGCCGAAAACACATCCCGTTTGGCGACCTTCACCACATCGCTTGAACAAGGAAAATCGCTCCTTACGGCTATCGACGATGCAAAAAACGTTACGGTGAATTTCAACCGTCGCGGTACGGCAACCCGGCCGCTCGGCATGTTCTACGTCTTTTTCAATGCTTCGGTACAGGGAGCGGCACAGGTCGCACGAATCGCCATGCGTAACCGGAAAAGATTTGCACAGGCTGTTGCCACGCTGACGGCGGCTGGATTTCTCGACAGTCTGCTGCTTGATTTCTTCCTCGCCGGAAGCGGAGGCGACGGCCGCGATCTGGCCGTTACGGAATACGAAAGACATAACCACCTCATCATCCCCGGCATGGGAAAGCGCGGTTACTTGAAGATTCCGCTTCCACAGGGATTCCGGGCTTTCTTCGGCATAGGAACTGCCTTGCATGACCTTTACCGAGGAAAACTCGGCTCCGAAGATGCCGCACGCATGATGCTTACGATGCTCTATGAGGACTTCTCGCCCGTAGCTTCGCCCTCATCCAAAGGAGATGCGACACGTGTACTGATTCCTACGGCTTTGACGCCGTGGTACGACATCTGGTATGCCGGAGAGGATGCGTTCGGTTATCCTGTCGGACGCCGCAGCTACTCGACGACGGCAAACTATCCGCTCTCGGAAATGGGACTGAGAAACGTAAACAAAGCGATTTATTACCTCTGTCGAGGGATCAACAGGTTAGGCGGCGGCGATGAGAACACACCGGCCGGACTACGCAAGAACGGAGAAATCGACCCGCTGCTGCGGGGTATCTTCGAGTACAACCCCTCGCACGTCGAACACGTATTGACCTATTACGGCGGCGGAATGGGTAAGTTCATCAAAGACATGGTGCACACCTCGCAGGCGCTATTCACCGGAGAAGAAATCAGCAGCCGCGATCTGCCCGTAATAAATCGCTTCTATGGAACGGCACGCCCCGAAAATCCAGCCGAACGGTATTACACCCTCCGCGACCGTCTGACGAATATCGAAGCCAAATATAAACGCATGGGGCCGGCACTCGACCGCACCGATCCTGCCGTACAACGGAATCTGCAACGTATCGCAATTTTCAAGGCACACCAAACGGCGGTGAACAAGCTGCGGGCGATACTTGCCGATACGCGTCCCAATACCGCAGCTTATGACCGATTACAAGAAGAATTGAACGAAACGATGATGAACGCATTAAACGAGGACGACCATGTTACGGAATATTGATACCCGGCGGTTGAAACTGTTGGCCCAAACGGATAAAAGCGTCGCTCGAACACGCCGCGAATGGGAGCAAGGCACGATGCGCTACGCCGACGACAATCTAACGCTCCTGTGGCGTTGTGCGCGGGATTGGGACGCAATGGACTACCTGCGCAAAGAGCACTCCCGGAATCTGCGATACAAGAACGGCGACCAATGGAGCGACACGGTACCCGACCCCGACCATCCGCACCGGACGATCCGCGAAGATGCGCTGATCTCCCGCAGCGGGAAAGTGCCGCTCAAACACAACTATATCCAGCAATATATCCGTAATATTCACGGACAACTCCTTTCGTCGCCCACGCAAACGGTCGTATATGCCCGCAGTCGCGACGACCAGCCGCTCGGAGAAATGCTGACCAACGCCCTGCAAGCGTGCCACCAGCTCAACAGAATCCGAAAAATAGACATCAACGTTGTTGAGGAACTCTGTCTGACGGGGATAGCCTGCGCGAAGGTACGCTACGGCTATTGGAGTACCAAGAACCGCACGGACGGAAAAATCGACCTCGTGAACATCAACCGGCTATTTTTCAATGCCGACATCGAAGATCCGCGACTGACAGACATCCGCCGCATCGGAGAGCTGCACGACTACACGTTCGACGATTTGGTGCGCAACTTCGCCACATGCCGTGAAGACGTGCAGGCATTACGCGAAATTTATGGCATCTGCCACGACCATACAAAGCTGGAAAACCTCTATGAAAATCACGCCTCACGGCTTCAAAATCTGAATTTCCTATACACGAACGACCTCGGCAAATACCGCGTTATCGAGGTGTGGGAACGCCTCGGCCGCTGGGTACTATACATACATGACTACGCCGACGGAACGGAGGAGATATACACCGAACTCACGATGCAAGAAGTCGAAGCGATCAACGCCTCGCGCATCGAGCAAGGTATGGCCGCAGGGATCGCCCCAGACACAGTGAAACTCATCTACGCCCGTGAACAGTACGAATATTATTGGCGGGTGAAATACCTTACGCCGAACGGCTACTGCATCAAAGAGACCGAAAGTCCCTATGCACACGAAGAACACCCCTACGTGCTTGCGGCCATGCCCGTAATCGACGGACGGTTCAAAGCCGTATTATCGGACGTAATAGACATTCAGCGCTATATCAACCGGCTATTGACCCTTTTGGATTTCATCATCGGAGCCTCGGCAAAAGGGCTGTTGATGGTTCCGCAGGAGTGCATACCCGACGATATGGACATTCAGGATTTCGCACGCGAATACGTCAAAACGAACGGCGTCATTCTTATCAAAAAAGGGGCCTACGACAAACTCCCGAAGCAAATATCCATGAACGGCACCAATATCGGAGCATGGGAAATGTTCGCGCAGGAAATGAACATCATGCAGCAAATCAGCGGACTGAACGGAGCGGTACAGGGGCAAGTTCCGCGAGCCAATACGCCGTCGAGTCTCTACGCCCAGCAAGCACAAAACTCGATGATGAATTTCGTCGTGCTGTTCGAGAATTACAATATGTTCTGCGAGGAACGCGACGAAAAACTGCTTAAAGTCCTCATGCAATACTACACGACCCGTCGATACATCGGCACCAATGGTAAAACCGCCGGAGAGATGGCGAAATTCTACGAGCCGGAAATGGCGCAGAAAATCGAAGATTTTAACCTCACGGCCGCAAAATCGAACGATACGCCCGTATTCCGGCAAATGACCGACGACCTATTGATGAAACTGCTCGAAAGCGGCCGCATACCGCTCGAAATATTCCTCAATAACTGCTCGCTGCCGGGGGCCGACAAACTACTCGCCGAGGTCAAGTCTTTCAACGAACAGGCCGCAGCCGGTCAAATCGACCCCGAAGCCCTTACGCAGTTGCAACAGGCGGCACAACAGAACGCCGACCCGAACGCTATGGCCATGATGCAACGGTATATGGATGCCAATTAACATATCTGCCAAAAATAAATTCACTTTTTTAGCGAATTTTTGAAAATAAGCACTATCTTTGCAATGTAAAAATCAGCAATAATGATTGTAAAATTCCAAAAAGAGTATCTATCGGAATTATACTACGAAGGAAAGTGTAAAGATAGAAAACACCGTTACCAACCGACAATAGTTAAACGCTACAAGCAACGTATAGATATTCTTAACGATGCAAGTTGTATCGAAGCTCTTTATCAGTTACATTCATTGGGGTACGAGGTACTGACTGGAAATAAAGAAGGTATTTCCTCAATCAGAGTGAATGACCAGTATCGGATTGAATTTTTGGTTTCGCACGAAGCCGACGGGAAAGAGCAAATAACGATTTGCAATATTATTGAGTTGTCGAACCACTATAAATAATTGCTATGGGAAATTTAGGTTATCCATACACTCCTACGCATCCGGGAGAAATACTGAAGGAGGAGATCGAATACAGAGGCATCTCGCAGAAAAAATTGGCCGAACAGATAGGTATTTCCTATACGATGCTCAATGAAATTCTGAACGCGAAACGCCCTGTAACCGAAACTATGGCCTTGTATTTCGAGGCTGCATTGGGAATCGAAGCCGAAATGCTTACCAATATGCAGACTCGATACAATATGCAAACAGCTCGCAAAGACAGTAAACTGACGGCTCGATTGCAACAGATTCGGAAGTTGGCCGCAATACTATGAAAAATTATGAGCATAGAGTGCATTGCAGCTAAAAGATTATCGGACAAACCAAGTAAAAGAATCCCGATAAATACTTATCGGGATTCTTTATTCATAAACGTCAATTTGCTATTTTACTTTACAGTCCTAAATAGACAATCTCGTCCTTTGGAAAAATCTTCTAAATAAGAATAAGCTATTTGAATATACTTCTCTTTGAACAAATGTTTTTTTCGAGGAGACCAATTTTGAATCTGTGTAATGGTTTGCGCCAAGTCAATATAAGTATTTTCTTTCCGAACATACGCAACAGACGCGAGAATTTCCAGAGACAAAGCCGATTGAAATCCAGAGATCAATTTTATCAATAATTTCAAACGATCAACCTGTTCCGACTTCAACTTTGTTTTCACATATTCGCTAACTTCCTTCATCGTGCTATATTGCAACTCCAAAGAATCGAAAGCTCCGATCTTCATCTGTTCGAGACCTTTGATATATTTCCCGTTAATGTCGTGCAGAATATATCCGACCTGAGTGCAATAGGGGCCATAATGTCCTGCAACGAATTTCAGTTTGCCAAATGAAGGTTCACCCAGCAATTGCATAAAATATGCTAATTTATTTGCGACGAATAAACTGCTGTTTTCTCCTAACGATTCATAATAAAACAGAGCGTACAGCAACATGGCTCTCGCCGGAGTTAATTTTGCCTCCCGACAATTCGTTTCCTGCTTCAACAATTCGCTGACGGCTTCGTTCGGCTGATAGATATGAATATCCACATTTAATTCCCCGAGATACTTTTCCATCAACTCTTTCACCTTGCTCCAATCCAATCCACCGTTGCCGCATCCAAGAGGAGGAATAGCGATACTTTTTATCCTATATTGATCAAGAACCCGCACCAAATCTTTCAGTCCTTCTTCAATATATTCATATTTGGAACGATGCTTCCAGTCCTTTTTCGTCGGGAAATTAATTATCCATTTAGAATCGGTCGAAAGGTTACTGTCTCGTGTTACCAACAATTTGCCTGGGAAAATGCTGCCCTCTTTACACGCTTGTTGATATACTTGAAAATTATAAGGATACCTATCCTTGAATTGCAAGGCGATTCCTTTACCCATAACACCAACGGTATTAACGGTATTGATCAAAGCTTCGTCGGAAGCAGCCAACAAATTACCTGTCACATAATGTATCATGGATAAAAATAGTTATTTTTGCTATCAACGTATATCGGTATCTCAATGGATAAACGAGATAAAATTGTTTTTACATATGCTTCACGGTCTGCCGTTTTGACAATAATTCCGGCGACACACGAAACCGGCACACAGTCTTTCACCAAAAATTCGGCCTGTTTTCTCCGCATCCGATCCATATTGGCTTCATCATTCCCCCAAAATTGCGTGCAGACGACTTCCCAATCCACATGGGTCAAATCCTTGATGTCATTATAAAATTCAGTAAGTTTATTCTTTGCATGTCCATCGGTAAAGCACCATGCAGGACATTGCGCAACAATATCCTTAATACGACAAACGATATAAATCAATTCGTCCTGCGGTCTTTTTCGGATACCCCGATACCCTGTTTTAATATTCAATAACATCGGAGAATGGCCTCCGAAATAAAACGGAATATAATCCCCTAAATCCCCGCCCGGAGGATCAATTCGAACATGAAAATTTTGTCGCTGTTCGATTAACTGAATATCCCCGATATTGATATATTCAGGATCTTTCATACGACTATTCTTAGTGTACAATCCATGTTTTAGAATGAATTCCAAATTGGAATAGTGGATCATTCTAAAAATGAATTTTGAAGTATAGTCTATTTGAATATCCATATCTTTATATCACAAATGTAAGAAAATTTTAACTTACAAAAAATTTCTATTGAGAAGAATCGCGTAATTTATCTATTGGTATTCAAATAGCGATAATATGAATTATTTTAAGGCCCACCTGTTTGATCCCATCGTCCTGCATAAGAAAATCCCGGCGGATACCGCTGGGATTTAATAAGAAACCCGAAAAGAGCCGGCCTGCATCGATGCGCCTCCGCAAAGCCGGTCTGTCCGGATTTCCCGTCATTTCATATCTTCAAAATCGGAGCATCTCCCCGAAACGTCCGTTTTTCCACAATCGTAAACCCATGCAGAAAGGTGATATTGCTGCGGTGCAGCGTGATCCGAAGGATAAACCCCTGCGGCTGCAAGCCGCAGGGAATAAATCCAATCAATCCAATGAATCGGATGGTCGCTTCGCGCCTATTCTTGGACGGGACGCACCACGAAGCCGTCGGAGCGGTAGTTGATGCTCAGCGGGTAGATGTACGACGAGCGGAAGCTCAGGCTACGGCCGTAGCTCGTCGAGTACGGCACGGCCGACCAGAAGTAGCCGAGGCTGCCGACGTTGTTCACCGTGCCCGCCGAGTAGCTGCGATAGCCCGAAGCCGGAAAGAAGATCGTACCGCCCGCAGTGTCGTAGCTCCCCTCGCCCGTCATCTTGTTACAATAAAACTCCCAACCGAAATTATCGGTAAAATCGGTGGTGGAGGTATAGGGCGAATTGAATCGGGAGCCGAAGTAAGAAGACCCGAAAACATTGCTGCCGTTATACGTAAAGGCGTTCGACGAAGGCAGATGGTAGCCGACGGGCGAAGGATCGTAAATCGTCTTAACCACCGCATTGTCGTTAGCCGTCGTCACCGTATTGTCGCCGCTCCAAAGATTGGAATAGGACGTGGCGCACCAATCGTAGATCGATGAACTGCCGTAATTGTAGAATATATGCGGATGCTGGATGGAAACGCCGATAGCGACCTTGCCGGTTCCCGATTTGTCGAACGCATAGCCGTCGGAATAGCAGCCCTTATCGACTGTGGAGCCGGAAGCGTTGCGAATACCGGCCAACATCGGGTCCTTGCGTCCGAACTGGAAATAAGGCTGGTTACCGAAATTTACGACCGAATGCGATGCCTGGGTGAGCGTTATGACCTGCATGGCACCGGTCTCCGCCTGCGTGAAGCGAACCTTCACGCTGCGGGCGTCGTAGGTGGTGGTTTCCGCATCGCACCAGCCGATATTGACCGGCATCATTTTATACGCTATACCCTGGTAGTTGGTCACGGTCCTGACATCGCTGCCCAGCTCGTAGTCCGTCACCCAGATATGCCAGCTCCACATGATACGGCTGTCCGTGTCACGCACGGCCACGATAGCGTTGCCCTGCTTGATCGTCGCTTGCGGCACGTCGAAGGTCAGGCTGTGCTTGTCGGACGAAAGCCGGACATTCGTCACCAGATTTTCCTCGTCCTGCCAAACGAGTACGGCATCCAGGGGCGTACACCCCGCATTGTTATAGATATAGGGATCGGTGATAGCCGCATCGAGATGGTTTACGAAGGTCTTCAATACGTATGTTCCGCTGGACTGCGAAGTGTAGGCCGAAGCGTTCGTACCGCCGTCCTTGATAGCGTTACCATAGACCAACGGCAGGGAGTACTGTCCCGGGGCGTTGATGACGTAACAGTTGGCGGTCCGCATCGCGGTCGTGCCACCGGAGGTCGAAAGATCGTACGTGCCGCTGACAGAAGCTGCCATTTTCAAAGTTTCGTTATGCGAATTGGAAGTGACACCCGTTTGAGCCGCAATCGTAGCCGAGAACGACGTGGCCGACGTACCGCCGTTGCCGCTCGCGGTAAAAGCTGTGAGCCATTCCGGACGGGCGATCACGTTGTAGCCCCCGCTGCCGTCATCCTCGACAAATTCGGCGGTCCAGGCCACCGGAACGGTTCGCGTAGCATCGCCCGGACGGGAAACGGCGGCATAGCTGGTCACCGAATAATTTTCGCTGCCTCCGGCATAGGTAAAATCGGCCGGAGCCATCACGGTAAAAGTCGGAGTGATTACGATGCTCGACGTCGAAATCCGGTAAGTGACGGTTCTGCCCATCGGCCATTGGCTGCCTGCGATAGAGGCGGTTAAAGTTCGTTGTGTCGAAGTCAGGTCGTCCGTATAGACGACCTCGATCGAAGCGCCCGACGGAAGCGTCTGCGGCAACATCATGAAGGTCGCTGCGACAGGAGTGATCTCCTGGTCCGCAGACCCGTCCACAGTAGCCGCAAGTGTCTGCGAAAAGTCTGTCGTAGCGCCGTAACCATTCCACGAATCGGAACCCATCGTATGCGAACCGGAACCGTAAACGCCCTTGAGCGTGATTTTCGTAATGCGCCCGGACATCATATCGTCGCCCGTAGTGAAGCGTACGGCAGTGAGCGCGTGAGCGAAACTCAACGGAGCCGCCGCAGCGGTATTGCCGGCCATCCCGGAGGTAGCAGCGACCAGCAAATCCTGCTGGTCGGCGACGGCTGTCGGGACCGTATAGGTGATCGACGGAGTACCGGCCGACGTCTTATCCGAAAGAACGATCCCCTGGCCGCCATAGGGCGCGTAAGCGAAGAAACGGATGTTGCGTCCGGCACCGGGCCAGTAATAGGAGGTCGTCCAGGACGATGCTTCGGTCACCTCGACATCGTACATATAATCCGGCAAGCAGGAATCCTCGCTCCAAGTCCCCGTATAAACCGAAGCCAATACGCCGAACGAATCGTAAAAGGTCCCCGTTTCGACGGGCGTGGCACGCGTCTGCAATCGGTCGGTTTGCACATTCGGGTACGGTGCGGCGATTCCGTCGGCGACCGAGGCGTGCAGGAACAGCGTGTCCGCAGGGTTTTCTCCCCGGAGCGAAAATACTTCCGCGACGTTTTCCGGAGAGGCAGCGCTCTTCTCTTCCGACCCGGCAGCACCGCATCGCAACTGCGTATTCCAGCCGTCCGCTTCGGCGACTGCGAAACGAAGCATATCACCGTGCAGTTCTCCATCCACTGCCGGGTCTTTCGAACAGGAGGTCGCAGACACGGCTGTCACCAGAGCAAATACCCGCAGAAAATTGCGTAACGGGAAAGTTGCAAGAATCTGTTTCATAATTTACATTGACATTATATAATTCACGCGTTTTTCGGCCGAGCCGAACGGTAGCTCTGCGGCTACCTCAAGTGATCGGGAAGGGACAGAGGAGGGCCGGAGGCCTTCCTCCCCTCGCCTGCCGTACACTACACCTTCGGACATACGGCAAGTCTTTGCGGTCCAACCCCGCCCGATCCTAATTTATCGATTACATCGTAACATCCTCCGAAGCCGGCGTCCACGGAGTTACCGTAACCGTAAATTTAATGGCACTGCCCAATACATCCTCGCCCGGTTTGAACGGATCTGTCGGACCCGGCATGGGCTTTTCGGGATCGACCTTACCGGCACCATTCGAGAAATCCAGCGTATAAACGTACTTCTGACCGGGCTCCCACTTGGTATTGACAGCTACTGCGACCCAGTCATATTCGCCGACAGAAGGATAGACACGGGCACCGTCCTTGGTCGTAATATTGACCTTCACGGCCAGATATGCACCTTTGTTGGTATTGGTCTTGTCCGTGTCGGGAGTCCAGGCTATAAGCTGCTGCGGAATGAGCATCGCATTGTCGTCTTCCACCGCCATAATCGATGCGGCCGTACCGGTCAGCGTCTTTTCGCTACCCGCATAGGTCGCTTCATAATTAGTCTTTACCGATCCCAACTGCCAGGAGGTAGTTCCGAAATCGAACGTCGCCTTCGAAACCGGCTGTCCGATACGCACGCCCTGAACCTTATAAACATAACCGTCGTTCGTGTTTTTAGCCTTGATCTCGATCTGGGAAAGTCGGTGCCCGAACGTCAGGGCGACACCTGCCGCCTCATCGGTTTTGCTGCCCGTAGCAGTGGCGGTGATGAAATCCTTCTGGTCGGCGATCGTCGTTGCGGGCTCGAAATCAGCGAGCGTCTTGGTCGTCGAATTAATCGTCACGGTAGCATCCAAGTCCGCAGCCGAAGGAGAGTAAGCGAAGAACGAAAGGTTGCTGCCGTCGCTGGGCCAATAGTAGGCCGGAGTAGAAGTGAAGAAAGCGCCATCTTTGGTAAACTCCGCATCGGAGAAATAGTTGGCGTTGTTCTTGTCGAGTGCCGTCACGAAAAAGTTCGTGATGTTAGCCATCGTCGTTTCCGAAGCACGAGTCTGCATGGCTGCACGGAAATCGATCGCGTTGCCATTGTTGATGCCCGTCGATTCGTCCTTCGAGCACGATGCCATGGCAAGAGCCGCCACGACCACTAAAAATAATTGTTTTTTCATCAGTGAATTAATTAAAAGGTTTAACATTGATCTATGCAAATTCCCCCCCCCATAAAATCGGGAAGATCATTAACATTTTACATCTCGATATCGACATCCACACTTTGCCACTCATCCACCGAAGGCTGGAAACCACCGCCATTGACGATAGGTTTGGGCAACGGAAGCCCGTCCAAAACGATATGCACATTACGCTGATCGGGAGCCGAATGGATTTGATCCGTCACGTCATAGGTGTAATACCACTTGCTCTCGTCCGCCAAAACCGCATAGATGGTCAGTTGATGTGCGTTCTGAGTCGCAGCACAATGTCCGAAAGCGAGCAAGCTCCCGGTAACGAGCGTCTTGTCGGCAGATACGGCGGCGTCAAACGGTATCGTGACGCACTCCTCGCTGATCGCATCGTAGCCTACACCCGGCAGCAAGCCTCCCGCCAGGCTCGACAACGAGCCGCTGATACCCGATACGTATTTCAGATTCTCCGCATTGCGAATTTCGACCGTATATCTGCAAACCGATAGCTCCGGATAAAGCACGATCGTCTGGGCCGCAGCCGTCTGCTTCAACTCGATCCCCTCCGTACAATCGCTCCAAAGCTCATCCGGGGGTAACGCCACACGCTCGGTTTCCGTACCGTCAGCACGAGGAACACCGTCGGACCGCACACCCAAAGCGGAAAGGCCGGACAACAGATCGGTCGTACGAGTAGATACTTCGAAAGTCGTCTTTTGATCCGTATTGCGATAAGTGACATTCTCCGTGTCGCTATTCAGGCAGAGCGCCCCGTAGTTTCCGACGGGCACCCGGATCGTACCGCCCCCGCAATCGGTGAACTCATAGCGCAGTGCCTCTCCTCCGTTTGTCGGGAACAGGTAGAGCGACATAGATTCAGGAGCTGCCTCGGAAGCATTCCGCCAATCGAAAACCACCTCTACGTCGATCGTATGCGAGTGGTCGTAACACAAGTCTTTATGTTCGCACGAAGCGACTGCAAGCGCTGCAAACAGATATATGAACAACTTTTTCATCGTTTGCCTCCTTTCTTTTCATTGTAGTTCCCGCGACCGATCAGCCAAATCAACGACACCTCCGCCTTCGTGGGCCCGAACCAATGACGTTGCTTGGTCGATTGCCATACGTAGTGGCCGTCGGAGGGAATATATTCGTGGTACTCTCCACCCCAGTAACCCACGCCAAGCGTGAAATCGAGGTTTAAACGACGGGAAATGGGAAGCGAGTAACCGTACTCGACACCTATCGCATAGTTAAGTTTGTCCCACAACGTGCCGCCCGGCTTGCCGCCTATGTAACCTTTGTGCCCGGTCTCGAAGTCGTAGGTGAAAGCCTGACCGTAGATGCCGAGGTGGTGTCCCGTAAGCGGTTTGGTCTGGGCACGGCGCCCGAAATATTTTCGGATGTCCAATTCGCCGCCGTAGATGCGCCAGTAATTATGACGTTTGTTGCTGTTCCACCAAGCATACATCCAGTTGGCACCGACACTCCAACCCTTCCCGAGATAGAATTCTGCACCGATGTTAGAAACCAAGGCCGCATCGTAGAGCAGATTCGTTTTCAGCGACATGTAGAACGGCTTGCAGGCCGGCGATTCCGGTTGCACTGGAATTTCGACGGGAACGGAGGCTGATTCTACGACCGGTTCGGATTCGGGTTCGGGTTCGGTATCTTCACGCAGGAATACCGAAAGACGGGATTTCCCGATTTGGAGCGGTATATTCACGAATCCCTCCGTATCGCCTTTCTTATGCGAAAACCGTTTCTGTTCTTCTCTTGTCAAAGTCATCAATGAAGCATGATATTCCGGAAAATACTCCAGTTTGACATATAGCATATACCCCATCAGCCTAAAACGCTCGGCTGAGTAATTGAAAAACACATTACGGTATATCTTGTCTTTGTCGATACCTTTTGTCAGTAAGCGGCC
>OGDQ01000596.1_pt1 | contig 26900 bp, 20 predicted proteins | sample 1570451 | NCBI WGS metagenome assembly OGDQ01 (sample SAMEA2582171, study PRJEB24529) | metagenome | biome: Human gut stool | place: China | collected 2011 | reverse complement strand
TAGAGACGCTGACCGCTGTCTGGAAGTAGCGACGCAGGTCAGCTTCGTCATAGACGATTTCCATCGCCCGACCGCCGAGAACGTAAGACGGACGCACCACCAGCGGGTAGCCAATCTCTTTCGCTTTCTCAACCGCCATTTCGATGGTGGTAACGGTGGCGTTCGCCGGTTGTTTCAGTTTCAGACGCTCAACCGCATGCTGGAAGCGTTCACGGTCTTCCGCACGGTCGATGGCATCCGGGCTGGTACCGATAACCGGTACGCCAGCAGCTTCCAGCGCGCGCGCCAGTTTCAGCGGGGTCTGACCGCCGTACTGGACGATAACGCCTTTCGGCTTCTCAATACGCACAATTTCCAGCACGTCTTCCAGAGTTACCGGCTCGAAGTAGAGGCGATCGGAAGTGTCGTAGTCGGTAGAGACGGTTTCCGGGTTACAGTTAACCATAATGGTTTCGTAACCGTCTTCGCGCAGCGCCAGCGAGGCGTGTACGCAGCAGTAGTCGAATTCGATACCCTGACCGATACGGTTCGGGCCGCCGCCGAGCACCATGATTTTTTCACGGTCGGTAGACGGATTCGCTTCGCACTCTTCTTCATAAGTGGAGTACATGTAAGCGGTGTCGGTGGCGAACTCTGCCGCACAGGTATCCACGCGCTTATAAACCGGGTGCAGGTCATACTGGTCGCGCAGCTTGCGGATTTCTGCTTCACGCACGCCCGCGAGTTTTGCCAGACGCGCGTCGGCAAAGCCTTTGCGTTTCAGCTGGCGCAGGAAGTCAGCGTTCAGGCCAGTGATGCCCACTTCTGCGACTTTCTCTTCCAGACGCACCAGCTCTTCAATCTGTACCAGGAACCAGCGATCAATGTTGGTCAGGTTGAACACGCCGTCTACAGACAGGCCCGCGCGGAAGGCATCAGCGATATACCAGATACGCTCTGCGCCTGCATCTTTCAGTTCGCGGCGGATTTTAGTCAGCGCTTCCGGGTCGTCGAGATTGACTTTCGGGTCGAAGCCAGTTGCGCCCACTTCCAGGCCGCGCAGCGCTTTTTGCAGGGATTCCTGCTGCGTGCGACCAATCGCCATCACTTCGCCAACCGATTTCATCTGAGTGGTCAGACGGTCGTTAGCACCGGCGAATTTCTCGAAGTTGAAGCGAGGAATTTTAGTCACCACGTAGTCGATGGACGGCTCGAAGGAGGCCGGAGTACGCCCGCCGGTGATGTCGTTCATCAGCTCGTCGAGGGTGTAACCCACCGCCAGTTTCGCCGCCACTTTGGCAATCGGGAAACCAGTGGCTTTCGACGCCAGCGCCGAAGAACGCGACACGCGCGGGTTCATTTCGATAACAATCAGGCGACCGTTTTTCGGGTTCACCGCAAACTGGACGTTAGAACCACCGGTTTCAACGCCGATTTCACGCAGCACCGCCATCGAGGCATTACGCATGATTTGATATTCTTTGTCGGTCAGCGTTTGGGCTGGCGCGACAGTGATGGAGTCACCGGTGTGGATGCCCATCGCATCAAAGTTTTCGATAGAGCAGACGATGATGCAGTTGTCGTTTTTATCACGCACCACTTCCATCTCGTACTCTTTCCAGCCGATCAGCGACTCGTCAATCAGCAACTCTTTGGTCGGAGAGAGATCCAGACCGCGGGCGCAAATTTCTTCAAACTCTTCGCGGTTATAAGCGATACCGCCGCCGCTACCACCCATGGTAAAGGATGGGCGAATAATGCACGGGAAGCCAACTTCAGCGGCAACCGCCAGCGCTTCTTCCATTGAATGAGCGATACCGGAACGCGCAGTTTCCAGACCGATTTTCTTCATCGCTACGTCGAAACGGCGGCGGTCTTCGGCTTTATCAATCGCATCGGCAGTGGCACCAATCATGGTGACGCCGAACTCTTCCAGCACGCCCTGACGCTCAAGCTCCAGCGCACAGTTCAGCGCCGTCTGCCCCCCCATGGTTGGCAGCACCGCGTCCGGGCGCTCTTTTTCAATAATCTTGCGTACCACTTCCCAGTGAATCGGCTCGATGTAGGTTGCATCAGCCATTTCCGGGTCGGTCATGATGGTCGCCGGGTTGGAGTTCACCAGAATGACGCGGTAGCCCTCTTCACGCAGGGCTTTACACGCTTGCGCGCCAGAGTAGTCAAACTCACACGCCTGACCGATAACAATCGGGCCCGCACCCAGAATCAGGATACTTTTTATATCTGTACGTTTTGGCATGGCTCTTTTACTCCTGATTACTTAGCGGTTTTACGGTACTGCTCAATTAACTCGATAAAGTGGTCGAACAACGGCGCGGCGTCGTGTGGACCAGGGCTGGCTTCCGGGTGACCCTGGAAGCTGAACGCCGGTTTATCGGTGCGATGAATGCCCTGTAACGTACCGTCGAACAGGGATTTATGCGTGACACGCAGGTTTGCAGGCAATGTTGCTTCGTCCACCGCAAAACCGTGGTTCTGGGCGGTGATCATCACCACGTTTTTCTCAACATCTTTAACCGGATGGTTGCCGCCGTGGTGACCAAATTTCATTTTGATGGTCTTCGCACCGCTCGCCAGCGCCAGCAGCTGATGACCGAGACAGATGCCGAATACCGGAATATCGGTTTCGAGGAATTTCTGGATGGCTGTAATGGCGTAATCGCACGGGGCCGGGTCGCCAGGACCGTTGGAGAGGAAGATGCCGTCCGGATTCATTTTCAGCACATCTTCCGCAGAAGTTTGTGCCGGAACGATGGTCAGTCGACAACCTCTATCCACCAGCATACGCAGGATGTTGCGCTTGGCACCAAAATCATAAGCCACGACGTGGAACGGCAGCTCGTCTTCTTTCTTCGCTTCTGGCAGGCCGCCGGTCAGCGTCCAGCTCCCTTGTGTCCAGCTATACGTTTCTGCGGTGGTCACTTCTTTTGCCAGATCCATGCCGTTCAGACCTGGGAACGCGCGGGCTTTTTCTAACGCCAGCGCCGCATCCGGGTTATCGCCCGCGATAATGCAGCCATTCTGTGCGCCTTTCTCGCGCAGTAAACGCGTCAGCTTACGAGTATCGATATCAGCAATCGCCACGATGTTATGGCGCTTCAGGTAAGAAGAGAGGTCTTCGGTATTACGGAAGTTGCTGGCAATCAGCGGCAGGTCGCGAATCACCAGACCTTGTGCATGTACCTGAGAAGATTCTTCATCGGCGTCATTAGTGCCGACATTGCCAATATGGGGATAAGTAAGAGTAACGATTTGACGAGAATAGGAAGGATCAGTGAGGATTTCTTGATAACCGGTCATTGAAGTATTGAAAACGACTTCCCCAACCGCCGAACCTGTTGCCCCTATGGCCCGACCGTGAAACTGGGTTCCGTCTTCCAGAACCAATAGCGCTGACTTAATCAAAACACCCTCCAGAGAATATTCACTCACTTTATTTGCATATTAATTCACAATGATGACGTAAATCAATGCAAATCTGCTTACCGACGAATTTCTGGCAAACGGCGGCATTCTGGAGATATGGGCGCTAAAAGTCAACTTAATGGCGGGATTTTTTATATTATTTTGTGGCTCATGCATGTTTTACAGGCATTAAGCGACAAAAAGATCATATAACATGTTCTGGAAAACGCTTGCGCAGCAAGAAGATTGCATGAAATCAAAATGAGCAGAAAAAAGTGGACCAAATGGTCAAAATTTACATTAAAACAACAAAAACAGAATGCAAAACATGTAATTTTCGGCATTTGCATTAAATTAAAAAGCATAACACTAAAAATAAAAGGGCCAAAAATTAAAGCCCTTTATATTCAATGAATTAAATGTGTTATTTTTGCATCACTATAAATATTTTGTGGTTACAGATTATTGAGATCAAGCACATCTCGCATATCAAAAAGACCACTTTTCTTACCACTCAACCACAAAGCCGATCTTACCGCACCGTTAGCAAATGTCATGCGGCTGGATGCCTTATGGGTGATCTCCAGACGCTCGCCAATATCGGCAAACATCGCGGTATGTTCGCCAACGATGTCACCTGCACGCACGGTGGCAAAACCAATGGTGCCAGGCACACGTTCACCGGTATGGCCTTCACGACTGTAGACCGCGCAATCTTTCAGATCTTTATCCAGGGCGTGGGCGATCGCCTCTCCCATTGCCAGTGCGGTGCCTGACGGCGCATCAACTTTATGTCTATGATGTGCTTCAATAATTTCGATATCGGTGTAGTCCCCCATCACTTTGGCTGCTTTCTCCAGCAGTTTAAGCATGACGTTAACGCCAACGCTAAAATTGGCGGCAAAGACAATCGCAATATCGGCGGCGGCGTCACGAATCGCCTGTTTACCGGCTTCGTCAAACCCCGTAGTGCCGATCACCATCCCTTTGCCATGCTGGCGACAAAAAGCGAGATGGTTCAGCGTACCTTCCGGACGGGTAAAATCGATAAACACATCAAAATCATCTTTTATCGCATCAAGGCTGCTTTGCACAGTAACGCCTGTTTTCCCGGCTCCGGCCAGTTCGCCCGCATCGCTGCCCAGTAAAGAAGATCCTTCGCGCTCCAGCGCCGCGCCAAGCTGCACGCCCTCTAATGCCAGCGCCGCCTGAATCAACTGGCGGCCCATACGCCCCCCGGCTCCCGCGATGGCAACGCGGATGTTTGCATCATGCATAGCTATTCTCTTTTGTTAATTTGCATAGACCGTTTTCAGAGTAACCAGCGCATCGCTACGCCGCCAGCCAAAAACGCTGATAATTAGAAATTAATGATAAACAGGGAGGGATATCAGTGAAAGGCATGAGTCGATGAATGACTGTATGCCGATAACATGTGACAGGTTACGACGCCAGAGCCAGCACCTCAGCCACCCACTGCTGGAAGCCTTTTACATTCAGATCCAATGCCACCTTTACATTGGCTGGTTTGCCCAGGCAGCCGTCGATATCAACTACCGTCGTGCCTGAGGTAAATTCGCCTTGAGTTTCTACCGCGACAAAACACGGCTTGAGGGTGAATAAGTCCGGGCGCACCAGCCAGGCGATGGCGCAGAGATCGTGCATTCGCAGACCGCTTTGCATACTGCCGCTACGGTAGTGGCTAAACAGGGCGTGGAGCATTTTTCCGGTGCGATTCAACTCCGGCAAAGTAGCGAGATAGTCAGGGGTTAATATTGCCTGATTGGTGACATCCAGACCGCACATGACAATTTCGATTCCGCTACGGAAGACACAGGCAGCCGCTTCTGGATCGGCAGCGATATTAAACTCGGCGTTTGGTGTACAGTTGCCGCGACCAGCAGAACCGCCCATGATCACCAGACGACGAATATACTGTTTACATTCCGGGCATTGTGAAAGTAACAGCGCAATATTGGTTAACGGGCCAATGGCCACCAGGGTAACAGGCTCTGGTGCACGCATCAGGGCATCACGAATCGCCAGAAACGCTGGTATCCCGAGTGGCTTTCGGTTGTGCTCAACAAAGTCGTAGCCAGCCATTCCCGATTCGCCGTGCACAGATGCTGCATCACGCGGTGCGCGTACCAGCGGCACAGCGGCTCCCTGGGCGAGCGGAATCTCCGCATTCCAGAAATGCAGCAGTTGCAGGGCGTTGCGGGTGGTTTTCTCAACCGAGACATTACCCGCGACGGTGGTCATCAGTTGCAGGTCGAGTTCGGGGGCAAAAATCGCGGCGGCAATGGCGACGGCATCGTCAATGCCGGGGTCAGTATCGAGGAAGATAGGTAAACGCATGTTTTCTCCATAAAAAATGCCGGTAACAAGACCGGCATTTTCGCATAACTTAGGCTGCTAATGACTTAATCGACTTCACGAATATCGACACGCAGCTCTTTCGGCACTTCGAAAACAATGTTTTCTTCACGGCCTTCCAGCGGAATGGCTTCACCACCACCCAGCTGCTGCAAACGTGCCACCACATTCTGCACCAGAATATCCGGAGCCGATGCGCCCGCAGTCACGCCGACGCATTTAACCTCTTTCACCCACTCTTCCTGGATATCTTTCGCATCGTCAATCAAAAACGCGCGTTTGCCCATACGCTGGGCCAGCTCCGCCAGACGGTTGGAGTTGGAGGAGTTTTTCGAACCGACCACCAACACAACTTCCGCCTGTTCTGCCAGGGCGCGTACCGCTTCCTGACGGTTAGTCGTGGCGTAGCAGATGTCATCTTTGCGCGGACCGACAATTTTCGGGAAGCGTTTACGCAGCGCGTCGATCACATCAGACGTGTCATCCACCGACAGCGTGGTTTGGGTCATAAAGGAGAGCTTCTCTTCGTTTTTGACCGTCAGTTTCCACACATCGTCTGGCGATTCGACCAGATACATTCCCCCTTCCGGGTTGCTGTACTGACCCATTGTCCCTTCCACTTCCGGGTGACCGGCGTGGCCGATGAGAATAGATTCTTCGCCACGGCGACTGGCGCGGGCGACTTCCATATGCACTTTGGTCACCAGCGGACAGGTGGCGTCGAATACCGTCAAATCACGGCTTTTCGCTTCGTTACGTACCGCCTGAGAAACACCGTGTGCGGAGAAAATCAGGATCGCGCCGTCCGGTACTTCGCTAATCTGCTCAATAAAGATAGCCCCACGCTCGCGCAGGCTATCGACCACATAGCGGTTATGCACCACTTCATGACGGACATATATCGGTGCGCCGTAAATGGCCAGCGCGTTTTCAACAATGCTGATAGCGCGGTCTACCCCGGCACAAAAACCACGCGGGTTGGCCAACAGGATCTGCATGTTACGCCTCCAGTGCCGGATCGATTTCCAGCACTTCAATATCAAAATGAACGGTCTGCCCGGCCAGCGGATGGTTGAAATCAACGGTAATAGAGTCGCCGTTAATTTCGCGGATCACGCCAGGCATCTCACTGCCATCCATTGCGGTAAAAAGCATGATTGCGCCAATTTCTGGCTCGCCTGCATCCATAAATTCACGGCGGGAGAAGAACTGAATCAGGTCCGGTGACGGCACGCCAAACGCCGCATCGGGCTCCAGCGTGAAAGTGGTTTTATCGCCCACTTTCAGCCCCAGCAGGTGTTGCTCCAGCCCTTCAGAAAGAGAAGCATCGCCCAGGCGGAACAGCGCCGGTTTACCGTTGTTGCGGGTAGACTCAGCGGTGGTGCCATCGTCGAGTTTCAGCGTGAAGTGCACCAGGACGGCGCTATTGCTCTGTACAGATTCAGACATGCAGGTTTGCTCTTATATTTTGAGGATTTTTGCCGGATGCGGCCTACGATTTCGCAGCAATCTGTAGGCCGGATAAGATGCGTCAGCATCGCATCCGGCAGGGTTTATTATTGTTTTTTCGCTTTAGAAGGTAAAAACCCTTCCAGCACGATCAACGCCGCACCGACACAAATGGCAGTATCGGCAAGGTTGAAGGTGGCGAAGTGCCAGTCGCCGACGTAGAAGTCGATCATATCGACAACGAAGCCGTGCCACAGGCGGTCGAACAGGTTGCCCAGCGCGCCGCCAATAATCAGCGCGTAAGCGATATTGTTTAGCTTCTGCGTGGCCTTCGAGCGATACATCATCACTGCCAGGATCACGCTAATACCAATCGCAATACCGGCAAAGAACCAACGCTGCCAGCCGCCGCTATCGGCAAGGAAACTAAACGCCGCGCCATAGTTACGCGCATAATGCAGATTAAGCGACGGGAACAGCGGGACCGTATCCCCCAGAGCAAAGTTCTGGAGGATCAGGTATTTGCTGCCCAGATCGATAATCAGCACAACTACCACCAGCCACAGCCAGCGTAGCCCTGTTGAACAGATCGATTGACTCATCAGGCAAACTTACGTTTTTCACCGTCACCGGCGACGTTGCTGACACAGCGGCCGCAGATTTCTGCGTGTTCCGCCACCTTGCCGACATCCTGGGTGTAGTGCCAGCAGCGTGGGCACTTCTCACCTTCGGCTTTACTCAATGCGACTTTCAGCCCTTTGAGTACTTCGCTCTGCTGAGCATCAGCAGGAGCGTCGTTATAGTCTGCAACGGTAGCGCCGGAGGTCAACAGGACAAATCGTAATTCATCGCCCAGCGCGGTCAGTTTCGCCGCCAGTTCCGGTTCTGCATACAAGGTTACTGCCGCTTCCAGCGAGCCACCCACTTTCTTGTCGGCACGCGCTTGCTCAATGACTTTGTTCACTTCGCCACGCACTTTCAACAGCTCGTCCCAGAACGCATCGTTCATCGCTTCACTGTCTGCCAGACCAAACAGGCCTTCGTACCACTCGCCGGTGAAGACGTATTTTTCACGTTCGCCCGGCAGGTAGCCCCACACTTCATCAGCGGTGAAGGAGAGGATTGGTGCCATCCAGCGCACCAGCGCTTCCGCGATGTGATACAGCGCAGTCTGGCAGCTACGACGCGCCACACTGTCCGCTTTGGCGGTGTACTGACGGTCTTTGATGATGTCGAGGTAGAAGGAACCCATCTCAACGGAGCAGAAGCGCATCAGACGCTGTACCACTTCGTGGAAATCGTATGCTTCGTACGCCTTGAGGATGTCTTCCTGTGCCGCTTTCGCACAACCTACGGCCCAGCGATCCAGTACCACCATCTCTTCCGGTTTCACCATATCTTTTGCCGGATCAAAACCGTTCAGGTTTGCCAGCAGGAAGCGCGCGGTGTTACGGATACGACGATAGCTGTCGGCAGCACGTTTCAGGATTTCGTCAGAAACGGCCATTTCACCAGTGTAGTCAGTTGATGCCACCCACAGACGCAGAATATCCGCGCCCAGTTTGTTCATCACATCCTGCGGCGAAACGGTGTTGCCGATAGATTTAGACATCTTGCGACCCTGACCATCTACGGTAAAGCCGTGGGTCAGTACCTGACGATACGGCGCTTTGCCTTTCATCGCGGTGGAGATCATCAGGGAAGACATGAACCAACCACGGTGTTGGTCAGAACCTTCCAGATACATGTCCGCTGCGTGACCAGCAAATTCCGGACGCACGTCAACAACAGAAGAGTGGGTAGATCCGGAGTCAAACCATACGTCCAGCGTATCCGGCACTTTCACGTACTGGTCAGCTTCGTCGCCGAGGATCTCTTTCGCATCGAGATCCCACCACGCCTGGATGCCGTCAACTTCCACGCGTTTAGCCACTTCTTCCATCAGTTCGAGGGTACGCGGATGCAGCTCTTCCGTGTCTTTATGCACGAACAGTGACATCGGTACGCCCCAGGTGCGCTGACGGGAGATACACCAGTCAGGACGGTTAGCAACCATCGACTCGATACGCGCCTGGCCCCAGTCCGGGATCCACTGCACGCCTTTGATCTCTTTCAGTGACTGCGCACGCAGACCTTTCTGATCCATGCTGACGAACCACTGCGGCGTCGCGCGGAAGATGATCGGCGTTTTGTGACGCCAGCAGCACGGATAGCTGTGCTGCATTTTCTCAACGTGCAACAGCGCGCCTTTTTCCTGCAGCAGCGCAACAACGATGTCGTTCGCTTTGAAAACGTTCACGCCATCCAGCGTCGGGTAAGTACCCGGCAGATAAGTGCCGTCCGGGCCAACCGGGTTAGCGGTTTCCAGGCCGTATTTCTGACCGATCACATAGTCGTCCGGGCCGTGGCCAGGCGCGGTGTGAACGGCACCGGTACCGGCATCCAGGGTAACGTGATCGCCGAGGATTGCCGGAACGTCGAAGCCCATAAACGGATGGGTAAAGCGCAGCAGCTCAAGCTCCGCACCTTTTACCGTGCCGAGAATGGTGTAATCGGTCACGCCGATACGCTGCATTACGCTTTCAACCAGATCTTTCGCCAGAATCACGGCCTGACCGTCGATCTGCACCAGCGCATAGTCGAAATCAGGTGCAATAGAGATTGCGCGGTTGGCAGGCAGAGTCCACGGCGTAGTGGTCCAGATCACCAGCGAGATTGGGCCGTTAACGTTGCTTACGGCAAATTTTGCTTTCAGTGCATCCTGATCGACCGCCTGGAAAGCGACGTCGATGGACGGAGAAGTTTTGTCGTAATACTCAACTTCCGCTTCTGCCAGTGCAGAACGGCAGTCACCGCGCCAGTGCACCGGCTTCGCGCCTTTGTGCAGGTGACCGTTGCCGATGATTTTGCCCAGCGCGCGGATGATGTTGGCTTCAGTTTTGAAGTCCATGGTCAGGTACGGGTGCGACCAGTCGCCCAGCACGCCCAGACGGATAAAGTCTTTGCGCTGACCGTCAACCTGGGTCGCAGCGTATTCGCGGCACTTGGCGCGGAACTCAGCGGCGGTGAATTTCTCCCCCGGCTTACCGTATTCTTGCTCTACTTTCAGCTCGATCGGCAGACCATGGCAGTCCCAGCCAGGCACATACGGCGAGTCATAACCGGAAAGCCCTTTGGACTTCACGATAATGTCTTTCAGAATCTTGTTAACCGAGTGACCAATATGAATGCTGCCATTCGCATAAGGAGGGCCATCATGCAGAATGAAGGTTTTTTTGCCTTTTTTAGCCGCACGGATGATGCCGTACAGATCATCATCAGTCCAACGCGCCAGCATTCCCGGTTCGCGCTTGGCGAGATCGCCACGCATCGGGAACCCTGTTTCCGGCAAATTCAGGGTTGATTTATAGTCACTCATCAGATTCTCGGTTCCGTGTTTCGGTTTGATTACATAACAGGCTTAAGCCGGTTTTGTTAGCCCAAAAAATTCGCGGGCGGTTAATTCATCACGCGCAATCTGCGCTTTCAGTTCGTCCAGCGACGCAAATCGCTGCTCATTGCGTATTTTTTTACGCAGCACTACTTGTATATGGCGACCGTAAAGGTCCATTGCAACATCTAACAAATGCACTTCCAGCTGCTGGCGAATACCGGCAACCGTTGGGCGTGTTCCGATGTTTGCCACGCCGGGTAACGGCTTTTCACCGAGGCCCAGCACTTCTACCGCATAAACCCCTTTCACCGGGGAAACCTGACGGCGTAGCGGTACATTCGCCGTCGGGAAACCTATAGTGCGCCCTAATTCATCACCGTGGACTACACGCCCGGAGATGGCAAACGGGTGCCCCAGTAAACTTTCTGCCAGAGCCAGATTGTCATCCGCCAGCGCCTGACGCACGGCGGTGCTGCTGATACGCACGCCACCTTCGCAAAAAGTTTGCGTACTGGTGATATCGAAGCCGTATTCCGCGCCAGCTTTCTGTAATAACAAGAAATCGCCTTCACGACCAGCGCCAAAGCGGAAATCATCACCTACGGCAAGAAATTTTACGCGCAAATGCTTCACCAGAAGATCGCTGATGAAATTTTGCGCGGTTAACGCCGCGAAACGCCTGTCGAAACGCACGCACAGCACGTAATCAACGCCACACTCTGCAAGGTAACGCAGTTTTTCCCGCAGCCGGGTCAGCCGTGCCGGGGCTTTATCGGTAGCAAACAGTTCCAGTGGTTGAGGTTCAAAAAGCATCACCATCACCGGTAAGTTGCGCTTGCGCCCTTCTTCCTGCAAGCCCTGTAACAGCGCGCGATGACCGCGATGCACGCCGTCGAAATTACCAATAGTCAGCACACACCCTTCTTGCGGGGCCTGGCTGAGATTATGTATGCCGCGTATCAGCTTCATGTCTGGCTCAAAACAGTGAAAATCGTCCGAGTATACCTTGTACAGCGGTCAAGGTTAACCGGCGATTGAGTACCGAAATCAGAAAGAAGTGGCTTTTCATTGCCATGGCGCAAATCACGGGAAGAAACTGACCGCCTGCTGCAATTTTTATCGCGGAAAAGCTGTATTCACACCCCGCAAGCTGGTAGAATCCTGCGCCATCACTACGTAACGAGTGCCGGCACATTAACGGCGCTTATTTGCACAAATCCATTGACAAAAGAAGGCTAAAAGGGCATATTCCTCGGCCTTTGAATTGTCCATATAGAACACATTTGGGAGTTGGACCTTGGCTAATATCAAATCAGCTAAGAAGCGCGCCATTCAGTCTGAAAAGGCTCGTAAGCACAACGCAAGCCGTCGCTCTATGATGCGTACTTTCATCAAGAAAGTATACGCAGCTATCGAAGCTGGCGACAAAGCTGCTGCACAGAAAGCATTTAACGAAATGCAACCAATCGTGGACCGTCAGGCTGCTAAAGGTCTGATCCACAAAAACAAAGCTGCACGTCATAAGGCTAACCTGACTGCACAGATCAACAAACTGGCTTAATCGCCAATTTGCTGAAGCTTTGTGAAAAAGCCCGCGCAAGCGGGTTTTTTTATGCCTGCTGCTTTGTGATGTGTGAGAAAACACACTGCCGGTTGCCAGATAGTTAAAAGATGCTGGTTCTTGCAGACATGCAGTTACACTCTCTGAACTCTTCGTGGCTTAAGAATCGTAGAATCATCGGTTGATACATTCTGAATAAGAATATCTACTCAATCTTCAGACTCCCCCTACACAGAATGTGGAGATTGTGATACACATTGAGGTATTAAACTTAAGACCACTCTATTTTTGAATTAAATTCCTATACACTTTAACCATTCATAAATATCTCCTTATTAGACCTTGTAAATTATTAACAGCAATCAACACAGGTTATCTACCTATTTATATTGTACTTCTTAAAATTAATGAGCGATTTTTGATAGTCCTCACATTCACTCATAAATTAAATTAATAAAAATTCATCAACTTCAAGGACTGATAATGACAGATGGTATCTCAACTTCGCCACATTGTCTTTATAAATCAAATATAGCAGATGATGTAATAATAAATAAAACAAGACAAAATGAGTTAGTAAAAGTGTTTTGCGAGTATAAAACAGAGTTCTTAATTTTGTTTGATGACTTTTTCAGAAGCCAGCATTTGCCTAAACCATCTCCAGTCCTTCATCATTTTTTTCAATACACTCATCTAAGAGATGCACATTTTTATAGATGTAAACTCATAGAACATACAGTTCAATTATCTTTTTTTAAACACAAAGGCATTACATTACTTAGATTGGATGTTTTTGATGACATAACAAGCGAATGTCTTTCTGAAGAAATTAAAATATATCAAGAATGCTATGAAAAATTCATTAAGTTTTTAAAGGCAAACTTCAACCAGGAAATATATCCACAGCTATATATTCCTGAGATATTTTATGAGGCCTGCAAAAATCTCCAGTCATTTTTTTATCATCAGGAGACGTCACAAAATGCAAAATACAGTGAAATAGACAAGAAAAAAAGTCACCTTAACCAGGAAATCAAAAAGCTAATCAAAGAAAATATTTTCCCTGAGCTATACTATGAGCAATGTAATAAAATCCCCTCCTCATCGATAGATGATAACCAGGGAATAATATGGCAGAATTTTAAAACTAGCAATGCGGCATATTCACAACTATGTGAAAAATCAGCTTTATTTAAAAGCATATCCAGTCGATTAATAGAAAAATCAGCTTACTGCTCAGCTGAAAACACGATGACCAATAAATTCGAAGTTGTCTTTTCTTACTGCGGAGATAATGTAAAGGAATTTATACTTTTATTACCCTATAATAAATCACTGGAGATGTATGAACTTAACGATCAAAAGATCCAGTATTTGACTGCCCCTAATATCAATATACATAAAATGTCGCTATCAAATATAACAATAGAAAAGAGCAACCTTTCATATGGGTATTATTTTGGCTGTATATTATCCAATATATCATGTTTTGAAAGCGACTTATCAAATACCATCTTTTCAAATGGAGAAATTAATAAAATCTTCATTAAAAAAAGCAACATATTTGGAGCATCATTCACTAATACCAGAATAAAAAATTTGCTCTGTGAAGATATTATGCCTGGTCGATGGACCACTCAACTTGTCAATAAGCACTTAGGTTACCGATACACCGGAGTATTCAAAACCCTGGCAAGTATTGATGACAAACCGTCCCGTTTCGAAATTTTGATACCATTGATACAAACTTTAGTTCGCGACAATGTAAAGCTAAATAATGATGTGTATAAAGAACTTAATAATTTTGTGCTCGATTACGACAAAACATCCTCAGAAATGAGAAAATACCTTCAGAGCATCAACGAGTGTATGCTCCTTATGAAAAACATAGTTCATCAAGATTAAAACACTCCCAAAAGAAGTAATTTCAGAATGAAATTATCTGTGATGATTATTAATTCACTGCAGAGAAACAAAAAATAATCTGAAGCATGATCTTAAACATCCCACTCTGTCACTCTAATGATGGCACCTTGCTCTTCTTATAAAGAAGGGAACAATTAAGAATATTAAATTTTCAAAGTTTCATCAACTTCACATCAAGAAATTAAAAAATTTAAACATTAATCTAAATAATAACAACCTGATCACATAATCGGGTTTGAAAACGAGTGACCTTCCATACCAGTTAATTAAGGATGATTTATGAAAAAGTATATTATTCCCTTCGTTGCGACAACGTTGATGTTTAGCGCAACAACCTTCGCCAAGGATGTCGATCAAGGAACACTAACCATTAGAGGAGAAGTTGTTGATACAACGTGTTACTTTGTTAATGGTGATTCGACAACAGATATCGTTGTCGAAGATGTTGTAACCAGTGCAATGAATCAACTTATCAATAATGAAATCTACACTTTAAAAACCGGTTCAACCTCTCATGACTTAGAAATTCAGTGTGACGGCAATACAGCCCCCAGTATCGAAGTGCTAGCATCAGAGTTTGATGCTAATAACTTTACGCTGAATAAAGGAACTGCTGAGAACATTGGCTTTGCCATTTTCCTCGATGATGGAACTTTGACCAGAATGAGACCGGGGTTAAAAACACCGCTGAAAGATAATGGCTCTGGTCAATATTTTCTTAATTTAAGTGCACAATATGCCCGCACAAGTGGCAATCCTGTTACAAAAGGCTCCGTAGAGTCAACCGTAACGATTAAAATCAGTGCAGATTAACGTTTTTTGCCGGTAGCTCTGCTACCGGTATTATTTACGGAGTGATTACGTGAGAATAATAACAGCATTACTGATGTCATTTTTTATTTTACCTGTTCATGCCGGTGTGGTCATCTATGGTACGCGCATTATTTATCCTGAAAAAAGCAGAGAAGTTCTCGTACAGTTAATGAATCAAAGTAAAAATGCCTCTTTGATTCAGGCATGGATCGATGATGGGAACACCACTATCGCGCCAGAAAAAATTCAGGTCCCATTTATTCTCACACCGCCAGTAAGTCGTGTAGCAGGTGGTTCTGGCCAACAACTTAAAATAAGAAAAATGCCAAACAATTTGCCTCACAATAAAGAAAGTTTATTTTATCTAAATGTTCTGGATATCCCTCCAAACAACCCACAAAATGCAGGAAAAAACAAAATTAAGCTTGCATTGCAAAACCGTATAAAGTTACTTTGGCGTCCAAGCGGAATCGCTCCAGTAGATAAAAAAAGCTTTTCTCAATTAAATATCAAAAAGAAAAACAACGCCATCTCAATAAACAACGAAACAGCCAACTGGATAACGATTACAACTATCAAAGCACAAAACGTGAAAGTTAATAATGAAAGTATCTTACTACCTCCATTTTCGAACAACGACATTACATTAAAAAATAACCACGCATCAGAATATGAACTAACGGTAGTTGATGATTACGGGAATAACATCCATAGTAACATCGCCGCAAGATAACAGGAAAAAGTCATGTTAAGGACGACACGATGGGTCGCTGCTATTATTTTTTTGTATTCTTTTCCGGGTTATGCTGAAGAAACTTTTGATACGCACTTCATGATTGGCGGCATGAGAGGAGAAAAAGTTTCCGAATATCGTTTCGATAATAAACAACCGCTTCCAGGAAACTACGAACTTGATTTTTATGTAAATCACCAGTGGCGTGGGAAAAAAGATATCACGATCCCAGAGTCACCAGCCAAACCATGTCTGCCTAAGGTGCTGCTAACCACACTGGGGGTAAAGACCGATAACCTCAATACAGAAGATAATTGTATTTTACTGGATGAAGCGGTTCATGGTGGACAATATCAGTGGGATATCAGTGAACACCGACTAAATTTAACAGTACCACAGGCGTATATCAATGAACTTGAAAGAGGCTACGTTCCCCCAGAAAGTTGGGATCGCGGCATTGATGTTTTTTATACCTCCTATAATTTAAGTCAGTATCGCTCTTATGACAGCAATAATAACAGTAATACAGCCAGTTATGGCCGGTTTAACAGCGGATTAAATTTATTTAGTTGGCAGTTACACTCTGATGCCAGTTATAGCAAACCTGATGATATGAAAGGCAAATGGCAAAGTAATACTCTTTACCTGGAACGTGGCTGGTCGCAAATATTAAGCACAGTTCAGATAGGAGAAAATTACACATCCTCACTCATATTCGACTCTCTGCGATTTAGCGGAATACGCTTATTTCGCGATATGCAAATGCTACCTGATTCTATGCAAAGCTTTACACCTTTAGTACAAGGTGTTGCGCAAAGTAACGCCTTGATAACGGTTTCGCAAAATGGCTATACCATTTACCAAAAAGAGGTTCCCCCAGGACCATTTACTATCGCAGATTTGCAACTTTCGGGCAGCGGCTCTGATCTCGATGTCAGCATTAAGGAAGCAGATGGTAGTGTTCGTTCCTTTTTGGTTCCCTACTCTTCCGTGCCCAATATGCTGCAACCTGGTGTTTCAAATTTCGATTTTATCGCCGGACGCAGTCAGATATATGGTGTCAAGAATCAGGAGGACTTTCTCGAGGCAAATTATATATATGGCCTCAACAATCTTTTGACACTTTATGGCGGTACGATTTTATCCGATAACTATAATGCTATAACTCTGGGAAATGGTTGGAATACACCGCTGGGAGCAATCTCTTTTGATGCTACCCGATCGAGTAGTAAGTTAAATAATGATACCAGACACGAAGGTACGAGCTATCAGGTCGCCTATAATAAATATCTATTGCAAACGGCTACTCACTTTAGCGTGGCCGCCTGGCGTTATGCTTCGCAGGATTACAGGACATTCAGCGACCATCTTTACGAAAATGATAAAATAAATCATCAGAGTGACTATGACGATTTTTATGATATTGGCAGAAAAAATAGCCTTTCTGCCAATATCATGCAACCTTTATCCAATAATCTGGGAAATGTATCATTAAGTGCGCTTTGGCGGAATTACTGGGGGCGAAGTGGAAATGCTAAAGATTACCAATTCAGTTATTCCAATAGCTGGCAACGCATCAGTTATACTTTCTCTGCCAGCCAATCCTATGATGAAAACGACAAAGAAGAGGAGCGTTTTAATCTGTTTATCTCCATTCCTTTCTACTGGGGGGATGATATTGCCAAAACACGTCACCAAATTAACTTATCGAATTCGACCTCATTTTCCAAAGATGGCTATTCCTCCAACAATACTGGAATTACTGGCATAGCCGGTGAACATGATCAGTTAAATTATGGTATATATGTTAATCAGCAACAACAAAATAATGATACCTCGCTTGGTACGAATTTAAGCTGGAGAACTCCCATCGCCACAATAGATGGCAGCTATAGCCATTCTAAAAACGCCTGGCAACGTGGTGGAAGTATTAGTAGTGGATTAGTTGTCTGGCCCGGTGGTATTAATATAACTAACCAGTTATCCGATACATTTGCAATTCTGGATGCGCCTGGGTTAGAAGGCGCGCATATTAATGGACAAAAATACAACCGAACAAACAGCAAAGGCCAGGTTGTTTACGACCTGATGATACCTCATCGTGAAAACCATCTGGTACTTGATATAGCAAACAGTGAAAGTGAAACAGAATTGCAGGGCAATCGTCAAATTATTGCGCCTTACCGTGGAGCAGTTTCTTATGTGCAGTTTACAACTGACCAACGTAAGCCCTGGTATATACAGGCACTGCGTCCCGATGGTTCGCCATTAACCTTTGGCTATGACGTACTGGATCTCCAGGAAAACAATATTGGAGTCGTTGGCCAGGGTAGTCGCCTTTTTATTCGCGTAGATGAAATTCCCACTGGCATAAAAGTTGCTCTCAATGATGAACAGAACTTATTCTGTACTATTACTTTTCAACACGTTATCGATGAAAACAAAACATATATATGCCAGTAAAAGGAGTTTACTATGAAGTGGCTTTTATTAATCACCTTGAGTCTATATTCTTTTATTGTGCAAAGTGCTCCCTGTGCAGTGACCAATGTCGGTGAACAACGTGGAACATATATACTCAAGCCACTGAGTATGAAAGGTAATCTCACCGCCGAAAGAATTGAAAACACCGGGAATATCATTGAGTGTGCAGACTTGCAAGAGACGACCAACGCCATTAAAGTTCATTTCTTAACACAGAACGCTTTAAGGTTTAAAGTCGGAAGTCGTCATTATATTATTAATTTACCCTTTGAATCTGACGGTAAAAAAATAGAGCTTCCAGGGAAGGCATCTTATAATTTAGAAGAAATGCTATCTGCGATAAATTTCACCATTCCATATTCTATCGCATCTGTATCAGATAGTTCTAACACCGCAGACATTTTTCCAGGAACTCCTTTTCCTTTGTTGTTCGAAATTGAAGTGAGTTCATGTACAGGGAATAATACTAATTGTAATAGCGTCCGCTTTAATTCTAATTTAAATACTATTTTACAGGTAAATTTAATGACCTGTGGTTTTGAAGATCAATCTATCGACACTGGACGATTTGTACTGTCTCGTATCAATAATGAAAATTATCAGTTTCATCATATAAGATTTGACTGTATCCAGGGTGAGCAAGGTGAATTAGTTTTTGAACCCAGTGATGTTGAATATTACTTTGAGCCAGTGACGATACAGGATTCAGGAACCAGCATATTAAAAAATGAGTTAGAAAACAGTGAGGACGGTGCGGGTCAAATAGGCTTTCAACTCTCCAATGATGGTACGAATGAAATGCAGTATGGTAAAAGCAATTACTACTCTTTTCAGCATCCCCATGAAGGAAGTAATCAGATTCCTCTATTTATTCGCCCGCGTACATATGGAAATAATGTCTCAAGCGGGCAAATAATGAGCCGAGTCAAAATCGTGGTAATGTACAACTAATCTATCTCCCCCACCTTAACTTTGGGGGAGCTACCGATTAACGTGCCGCTGGGCTAAAAAGCGCAGAATAATCCGTATTGCAGATTCGCTGTACCGCCGGGTGCTGAATCATCCGCTCAGCAAAAATAGCATGGTACTCTTCCATCACATTTTCGACGCGACCAATTTCTACGACAGTTTTATCGGCATAAAAGTCATATGCATAAAGCGTTGGGGCAACGAAGATTGCATTGTGCATCGCACCAAAAGCTTTCATCAACGCGGCATCATCAAACTCGCCGAGGATTTCTACGTTTAATCCCTGGGAGTTAAACCAGTTAAGCAATTTGCGCCCTAACATGGAGCGACGCCCGGGAATGAGTAGCCGCCGTTCTTCCAGACAAGCCGGGAACGGTTTTTCCGGCGGCGGATTTGTGCACCAGAAACTCACGCCACATTCGCCAATTCTCACGGAGAACAGGCCTTCCTGCTGCGTAGAATCTATCGGACAGTCGGAAATGATCATATCCAGTTTATGCTGGCTTAATTGCTCCAGCAGCATTTCGTGGGTGGATTCGAAGCAGCGAAGATGAATCGGCTCGCCTTCTACCACTGCGGCGTTAAGTACGCTACTGACCAGGCGTTTAGAAAGTGCATCAGCCACGCCAACGTCAAACAATAAATTGGATTCTTTGCGATAGTTCACGATATCCAGCATTTCCTGGCTTAAGGTGAACATTTTATCGGCATAGCGATAGACCAGCTCTCCCAGCTCGCTGGGTTCGAGACCACGTCCCTTGCGCTTAAATAATTTGCCTTGCAGGCGCTCTTCCAGCGCCCGAATCTGTCCGGTAATGGTTTGTGGTGTTAAATAAAGCGCCTCCGCTGCGCCAACCACGGAACCTTCTTTATAGACATGCCAGAAGTAATACAAGTGGTTGTAATTGATATGAGACATGCTCATTTCTCTCCCTGATAACAATGAAAAGGGAGCCGTTTATGGCTCCCCGGTAAACCGTCCTGTCAAACTGATGGACGCAAACGAACGCGTAACCAGCTGTATCCAATTACCGCCGAAGAGATAGAACCGACCAGGATACCGAGTTTCGCCCAGTTAATCAGTTCTGGATCTACGCTACCAAAGGCAAGGCTGGCAATAAAGATAGACATAGTAAAACCGATACCGCACAGGATCCCCACCGCCATAATTTGCTGATAAGTCGTTCCCTCAGGCAGATGCGCCAGTTTCAAACGCAGCGCCAACCAGCAGAACAGACTAATACCCAGTGGCTTGCCAATCAGCAAACCGGCGATGATCCCTAATGGCAGAATGGAGGTCAGGCCATCCAGCGTGACGCCTTGCAGTGAAACGCCAGCATTAGCAAATGCAAACAGCGGTAAAATCAGATACGCCACCCACGGGTGCAACACATGCTCCAGTCGCTTGGCTGGAGAACGCCCATGCTTCTCTTTCAAAGGAATAAAGAAGCCGACAATTACCCCCGCCAGGGTTGCGTGAACCCCCGATTTCAACACCGCAGTCCACAACACCACACCAACCAGAATATAAACGCCCGTGCGGCGTACACCACACAGATTCAATACCGCGAGTACCGCAATTGCTACAGCCGCGACACCAAGAGAGGCCATCGATAAGTCATTAGTGTAGAACAATGCGATGATAATGATGGCCCCAAGATCGTCGATAATAGCCAGAGCCATCAAAAAGATCTTCAGCGCTAACGGAACACGACTTCCCAACAGCGCCAGCACACCAAGTGCAAAGGCAATGTCAGTAGCCGCCGGGATCGCCCACCCTTCGCGGGTAATCGGATCGGCATAGTTAAAGGCCAGATAGAGCAATGCCGGCACAATCATCCCACCAATAGCGGCGATAACTGGAAATGCGGCCTGGCGTAAGCTGGCTAGCGATCCTTGCATCAGTTCACGTTTAACTTCCAGACCGACTAACAGGAAAAATACCGCCATCAGCGCGTCATTTATCCATAACAGCATGTTTTTGTTGATTTCGAGTGAACCAACCCGGAGCTGAACCGGCGTCTCCAGAAAGTCGTGATACCATCCACTGGTTGCGCCGCTATTGGCCATAATCATCGCCAGGATAGCGGCAATGATAAGAATAATGCCTCCCGAGGCATCACTGCTAAAGAATCGATGCAGATGTTTCACTTTTTATTTCTCTTTCAGGTGAATAGATCGTTTTTACTATTTTACCCCGCACGAATCATCGTTAAAATCAGATTATAGTGTAGGAATAATTCGTTTTTTACGAACCATTGAAGGATTTGTGCCATCAGCGATGAGATGAGTTTTTGACGGCTGTAAGCGCTCACGAGTGACCCTGAGCCCTGATAATCATAGCTTAAGGTGAGGATTTCTGAGGGATTAATTAGGAAAAGTAATAATAAAATCGCACTGTGCTATAGCTGTTTATTCCAGAGATGCTTGAAAATATCTAATGTGGAGACAACATTGGCAGGCGACATTCGGTTTAATGAGGATAGAAAGGGATGAGACTCCAGGAAGTTGATAAAACGAGTCGCGCTTGCTAACGTCGAATACCGCATTTCATTTGCTTTCTTGTTTCCTGTAAGGTTACAAACAGCCATTGAATAATCACGGGCGGAAAATGCACGCCAAACATTATTTCTCACGCCACCACTCAAAAACAACCGCGGCGGCGTATCATAATGAGTCGTTTTCTCGCCGCGTTCTTTCACAAATGAAATATGGCACCGGCCTTGATGAATATGCTGTAAATTAGCCATTAGACAACCGCCTAATATAAAGCACTCGTGATCAAGGTAGTGTTGAATATTTATAGAATATGCTTCAGTCAGTACTCTAACCAGTTCAAAATGGCGATACGCCGGAAGAACAGGTTTCACCAGCATCCCCGGATCGTTTTGATGTAATATCGCCCGACCATAATCAATATCAAATAAAGTATCACGTCGCATAGTAAGTAACTCCTTGCGTTGTACGTGATGCGCCAGTGTACCTGGAGACAAACGCTCTTCATAACTTGATGCATATTGATAATGCGACTCTACCGCTGATGGAGAATAATTTGTTGAAATAGCGACGACTCTACCGCTTTGTTCTTCTGCGGTAACAAGGCTATAAAGATAGTTATTACTACCGTTAAACTTTACGCGAAAAGCGCGGGTAGATAGAGAAATATCAGAAGCAGAAGAGTATTGGTAACTTTCTTTATAGTTTACTTCCCGGGATAGTTTCATCAATTCACGGTTAAGCCCTGTGCTATTAAGAAGTAATAATTTACGGATATCTGCAAGTGAAGCGCCTTGATCAATCATCAATGCTAAATGTGTTCTTCGCGGCGTTGTATTTACATGATCCAGAGTGATAAAAGTTCTGGAACAATGATGACAATACATTCTCCTCTGCCCCTGAGCTGAATAGCCATACTTTTTCAGAGATGTGCTTCCGCAAGCTGAACATTGTGGAACCAACCCTCTCCATGAATGATTAACACGATTACGATAAATATTAAGAGATCGTTCAGATATCACAGGAAACAAGTAACCGCATTCCCGACATAAAATATTTTTGCCTTGTGCAATATAATCCTGGCTATTCAACAACCCCAGGTTTTTGCATCCTGGTGTTTTGCAACAATCAACATTTACGTTGGTAAACATATTCACTCCCTGCGAATACCCGGATATTATCGTCATATGTCAAAGAAAAGAACCTGATTCAATGTGTAACATTGAATCAGGCGGGCATGGCCCTGAAAGGCATACATTACATTTATTATGGTTATCAGATTAGCCCCAGGTTACCGCTTCCGGTTTATCACCTCTGGCTTTCATTAATGAATCATTATCAATATCGGCTTTATACTTTAAGAACTTACCATACATTTGTTTTTCAATGTCTGGATTTTTACCTATCTGATTAATGGTCTCAAAACGATCGGTTTTGAGGTTGTATAGGTACTTTGGCTTATTGTTACGATCGATGATCATTTTCCAGTCACCATCACGTATCGCCCATTCGTCGGTTGGATCATCCTGGAATGGCATGTCAATTCCGAAGATTAATGGCTTTTCACGTTTTAGCGCTTTGTTCTCAAGGACAGGAACCAACGATTCGCCATCAAAAGTCCGGTCCGTCGGTACTTTGAAGTTCATCATTTTCGCCAGCGTAGGCATCCAGTCCAGACCATAAACAGGCGTATCTGAAACCATTCCCTTTGGAAGATGCTTTCCGTATTTAATAATCGCCGGAACACGGATGCCACCTTCCCAGAGATTATCCTTGCGACCACGTAATCCATCAGTTTCCCCTGCCAAATTCAGTTCATAAACTTTGCGCGCTTCACGCGTTACTGGTCCGTTATCACTGGTAAAAATAACGATGGTGTTATCTTCTTCACCCATCGCTTTGATTTTATCCAGTACTTTTCCAACCTGAGCATCCAGATAACTGATGTTGGCATAATATTCTCCTGTACCACGCCAGGGTTTATCCGCCCAGTCGCCATAAAATAAATCAGGATGCTGCTTCTGATAGTCGCTCATATATTGTGAGTACATGTCGAGGTATTTTTTGGGCGAAGCCAGGGGACTGTGCACTTCGGTAAAAGCGACATAAAGGAAGAAAGGCTTACTGTCCTTTTTGTTATCCAACCAGTTAACGACTTCCGAACTGACATACTAACCACTCATTTTATCGGAACGTGGTGTGGGTTGCCCGTTACGCAACCAGCCCGTTGGATAGACCATGCCAAAACGGGGACGCTCCTTCGCATTATCCAGAGTAGCGTCGGTAACAAAACCCGCCGTATTAACCAGTGAGTAATCAAAGCCCATATCTTTTGCCTGCGGCTGATCGGTGCGATCGCCGCCTGCATTCAGATGCAGCTTACCCATCATGGCCGTGTCGTACCCTTGCGCTTTGAGTAGATTAGCAATCGTGAGTTCATTACGCCCTAATGCCACATCTTTTCCCGTTGGGATCCATGAGCGTATGCCGGTACGAAATGGCATCCGCCCTGTTAATAGTCCCGCCCGTGAAGGAGAACTTAAGGGGGCAGGTGCATAATAGTCGGTAAATTTGACGCCTTCCTGGGCAAGCCTGTCTATATTGGGCGTTTTAACGATCTGATGTCCATATGTTGCCAAATCACCATAGCCTAAATCATCCGCCATAATGATGACTAAATTGGGTTGTTTAGTTTCGGCGGCTACGGCTGGATTAAAAGCATTCCCTGTGCAAACTGCAAGGCCGATCAAACTGGCCATTAATGTTTTCTGCATAATTATTCCCTGATGAAAATTAGAAATCATAACCAAGCATATAAATCATTTGATCGCCAAAACCATCGTAGCCCAACTTATTATCGAAATAACGCCACGTCACACTGGCTTTCCAGCGAGGATAGAACTTCCAGGCCACTGTTAAACCGCCATTTAGCCCATTCCGACCAAATTGTTGTTCCGCATAGGCATCATTTCTGTCCAGTTCTATTTCATTCCAGTTAGATAAAACAAATTTTTCGTCAAATAACGTAAAAGGTAATACTGCTGTCCAGCCAACAACATAACCATTCCAGCCATTTGTTTGTCCATATTTGGCTGAGACGTAGTCTCCAGATTGATTATGTAATCCTATATACGGTTTAAAAAACCCCCATGAACCATTCCAGCCGAGGTAGCCCAAACCATAAAACATATCAAGATCGTCACCCCATGAGTTATCCCATTGACCATAGATCTTGCCAAAGAAAGTCATATTGGAGTCAAAGAGTCTGACATGTGTCATAGCAGAAACGGTATGATTACGCCCCGCTACGGCATGGTTAAGCACATTGCTTTCATAAAATGAGTAAAACTCGGCTTCTTTAAAATTCACACCAAAGTCTGCAGTCACTTTCCATACTTCACCACGATGAGTGTTAACGAAACCACTATTCCAGTCAGCATAACCTGCATTTATTGAGCCAAAGGAACCTTTATATTCTAATGAAGAATATGCAGGAAGATGATAGAAAATCGTTGTCAAGGCACACGCAATAAGAAGCCGTCTTTTGGCAGACATATAATATGCTCTCCATTCATTGTTTTTATGGTTCCATAGAAATCAATACATCAGATAATTCATTTTGATTAAGAACGACTCAGAAAGTATATTTAAAGGTGAATGGCAAAGCGTGATGGAGATCGCAGATTACTTTTACCCCCGAGTGTGGAGGTATCGTGTTTCAAAAAGTGTGTCGATTTTAAATATCACTCATTGATTTATAAACATTTTTCCTCACAAAAAGAAAATTCAATTCTGTACAAGAATATTTTGTATCTTCTATTACTTTCTCCAGTAATAACTCACCATTCTGGCATAACTTAAACCTCTTGTTCATAATCTCAACTTTTGTAAATGAAAAGGCACATAAGAGTTAAAATAAACAATGTACTAAAGATTGATTACGCAAAAATGCGAGGCGTCTTCAGGATTAGAATCGATAAAACAGAATGGGTTAAAGAGAGCGATATAATAGCGGCGGGTGCTTGAGGCTGTCTGTCTCAGGCATTAGCTGAACGGCAGATAGAGAAAAGCCCCGAGTGATATTTTACCATCAACCCGAGGCCCCCTATATGCAGAACACATGTAGAGTGCCTCTTACTGACCGTAAGGTCAAGGAGAAGAGAGCAATGAAGCAGCATAAGGCGATGATTGTCGCCCTGATCGTCATCTGTATCACCGCCGTAGTGGCGGCGCTGGTAACGAGAAAAGACCTCTGTGAGGTTCACATCCGAACTGGCCAGACGGAGGTTGCTGTTTTCACGGCTTACGAATCCGAGTAAGAGCAACGGCGGGGAGTGATCCCGCAAGCGCTAACGTAAGCTTTTAGGAAATACCCCTGATATGATTGATCCCCGCCACTTTACAGGTGCTCGCATATCTTCAACGCACCCTATTTTTACCCTGGCCTGCCCACGGGCAGGCTTTTGGGGAGGTTAGCGAGTCAGGTCGTCAAAAAACTTCTTCACACCATCAAAGAAGCTCTTTGAACGCGGGCTGTTGTGCTCGCCGGTTGGGCCACCGAAGCTTTCCTGCAGCTCTTGCAGCAGCTGTTTCTGCTTCTCGTTCAGACCTACCGGTGTTTCGACGACAACGCGGCACAGCAAGTCCCCTTGCGCACCGCCGCGAACAGACTTGACGCCTTTACCACGCATACGGAACAGCTTACCGGTCTGGGTTTCGCCAGGCACTTTCAGTTTGACGCGACCATCAAGGGTCGGTACTTCGATTTCGCCACCCAGCGCTGCCATCGCGAAGTTGATCGGGACTTCGCAATACAGGTTGTTACCTTCACGCTCGAAAATCGGGTGCTGTTTAACCTGAACCTGAACGTACAGATCGCCTGCCGGTGCGCCATGCTCGCCCGCTTCACCTTCGCCCGCAAGACGGATGCGGTCTCCAGTGTCCACCCCTGCCGGGATTTTAACGGACAGCGTTTTGCTGCGCTCAACACGACCATGACCATGACATTTGTTGCACGGATCTTTGATCAGCGTACCGCGGCCCTGACAGTGTGGACAGGTCTGCTGTACAGCGAAGAAGCCCTGGCGCATCTGCACCTGACCAGAACCATGACAGGTCGGACAGGTCTGCGGCTGTGTACCTGGTTTTGCACCGCTACCGTGGCAAACGTCACACTCTTCCAGAGTCGGAATGCGGATCTCTTTGGTCACGCCACGTACAGCTTCTTCGAGGGTGAGCACCATGTTATAGCGTAAATC
>OGDQ01000579.1_pt1 | contig 27575 bp, 26 predicted proteins | sample 1570451 | NCBI WGS metagenome assembly OGDQ01 (sample SAMEA2582171, study PRJEB24529) | metagenome | biome: Human gut stool | place: China | collected 2011 | reverse complement strand
TTTCTTATTTCTTTGATACAAATTTATAACCGCTTAGATTATTAATCAAATCAATAATATTTACCACACAATTCAAATAATCTATAATTATTCATAATCAATACATTAAACACAACAAAACCACTAAAACAAATCCATTTTTTTTCAAACCACAAAAAAATCGGCATTTCCATTCAAAATGTTTCCCGGAAGGAGCAGGTTATTTAAAATATTCTTTCTAATTTAAGGTCGGTAAAAAATGATCATCCACCGATGGTATATTTGTCGCTAATAAAATTGTTATAAATAAATCTATAAATTATGGAAAAACAAGCCGCTTTGGATCTGCTCGAATTTATACACGAGAGTCCGACCAACTTCCATGCTGTCCTCAGCATCAAACAACGCCTTCAGGCTCATGGTTTCAAACAGCTTTTTTCAGGAGAAGCCTGGCATATCGAACACGGGGGTAAATATTTCGTGACCAAGAATCATTCTTCTTTATATGCTTTTATTCCGGGCAACGGTAATTTGGCAGAAGAAGGCTTTAAACTGATTTGTGCACATAGTGATTCTCCGACTTTCCGGATCAAACCCCATGCAGAAATGCCGGTGGAAGGGAAATACCTGAAACTGAACACAGAAGTTTACGGAGGCCCGATCATGTATACCTGGTTCGACCGGCCTCTGTCTATGGCCGGACGGGTCATGGTCAAGAGTGACAAACCCCTTAAACCGGCCACTCAATTCATCAATTTCGACCGGCCGTTGCTTGAAATACCCCATATCGCCATCCATTTCAACCGGGCAGTAAACGATCAGGGTAATCCGCTCAGCAAGCAAAGAGATATGCTTCCTGTCATAGCCATGATCAACGAGACTTTCGAAAAAGACAATTTCCTTCTGAAGCTTATTGCTCAGGAAATGAATATTCCGGCAGAAGATATCCTGGATTTCGACCTCACCTTATATGAATATGGTAAAGGAACTTTATTCGGACTAAACAACGAATTTATCTCTTCCGGCCGGTTGGACGACCTGGCTATGGTTCATGCAGGCCTGACGGCTCTTCTCGATTCCAAGCCATGTAATAAGACCAAAGTGTTAGCCATCTTCGACAACGAAGAAGTAGGCAGCGGCACCAAACAAGGTGCAGCATCACCGATACTGCGGACTATTCTGGAACGGGTAGCTTTCAACCAAGGTTATAAAATCGAAGAGCTCTACCGGGCCATACACAATTCTTTTATGATCTCGGCCGATATGGCTCATGCCTTGCATCCTAATTATCCCGAAAAACACGATCCGACCAACCATCCGATCATGAACCAGGGACCGGTAATCAAAATCAACGCAAACCAAAAATATATAACTGACGGTGATTCGGCAGCTGTATTCGCTACAATTTGTAAGATGGCCGGTGTACCTTATCAGACTTTTGTCAATCATTCGGATATGGCAGGAGGTTCTACCTTGGGAAATATCCTCCTGACGCAAATGGAAATGCGCGGAGTAGATATAGGTAACCCCATGTGGGCCATGCACTCTGTTCGTGAAACAGCCGGTGTGCTCGATCAGGATTATGTGATCAAAGCGTTTACGACTTTCTATAACATTTAAAATCAGGGACTACCTGAGGAGCTATCCCCACAAATCAAAAAGTCTGATTTGTGGGGATCAGTGTTTTGGCCGGCAAGATCAAATTTTAATTTCACAATTGATTCTTCGGATGATTCTATTACCAATATTTTTTTAATTTTGTAATAAAGAAAATCAATTATGAAAATTATCACTTATAACGTCAATGGCCTGCGTAGTGCTTTATCGAAAGGATTTACGGACTGGCTGGCAGAAGAGCTACCGGATATTGTCTGTTTACAGGAAACGAAAGCCCAACCGGATCAAATTCCCACACTTGAATTCGAAGCTTTAGGTTATCGTTCTTTCTTTTTCTCAGCCGAGAAAAAAGGCTACAGTGGGGTAGCCATCCTGACTAGAATCACCCCCGATCATCTGGAATACGGAATGGGGATGCAGGAATACGATCGGGAAGGACGTTTCTTGCGGGCCGATTACGGCGACCTTTCTATTGTCAGTGTCTACCATCCTTCAGGCACCACCGGAGAGGAAAGACAAGCCTTTAAAATGAAATGGCTCGAAGACTTCCGGCATTATGTTATGAAACTCAGCAAAACCCGTAAAAAACTGATCCTTTGCGGGGATTATAACATCTGCCATCGTCCGATCGACATTCACGATCCGGTACGGAATGCCAACAGTAGTGGTTTCCTACCCGAAGAACGGGAATGGATGAGCCTGTTCCTGGAATCAGGATTTACCGATACTTTCCGGTATTTTCATCCCGAAGAACCTCATCAATACACCTGGTGGAGTTTCCGGGCGAATGCGCGGAACAACAATAAAGGCTGGCGTATCGACTACTGCATGGTCAGCCCGGAAGTCATCCCTCTGCTAAAAGATGCCTATATTCTACCCCAGGTAAAGCACTCGGACCACTGTCCGGCAGTCGTTGAATTGAAAGTACTCTAAAGTATGAGAAAAGTACGTTTCGGAATAATAGGTACCAATTTTATTACCGACTGGATTCTTGAAGCAGCCCGCGAAGAGTTGCGTTTCGAAGCCACAGCCGTCTGTTCGCGAAGCAGGGAAACGGGCCAGGCTTTTGCCCTTAAGCACGGCATACCACACCTCTTCACTTCGCCCGAAGAAATGGCAGCCAGTTCTTTAATCGATGCCGTATATATCGCTGTCCCTAATTCTTTACATGCGGCTTTGAGTATTCTTTTCATGCAACAAGGGAAACACGTCCTTTGCGAAAAGCCCCTGGCTTCTAATGCAAAAGAAGCCAGGGAAATGATTCGGGTAGCCCGGCAAAATGGCGTTACTTTGATGGAAGCCATGAAATCGACTCTTACCCCTAACTTCCGGCAACTTCGCCGGCATTTAGCGGAAGCAGGATGCTTAAGACGCTATTTTGCCAGCTATTGTCAATATTCTTCGCGTTATGACAAATTAAAAGCGGGAATTGTATTGAATGCTTTTAATCCCGAACTTTCGAACGGGGCTATGATGGATTTAGGAGTTTACACCGTATATCCCCTGGTCGTCCTTTTCGGCCGCCCTAAACGTATTAGCGCCACAGGATTGAAACTTTCGACAGGAGTAGACGGCCAAGGGGCTGTAAACTTCGAATACGAAAACCTGAATGCTACCGTTCTGTATTCAAAGATTGCAGATTCCTTTTTACCTGCAGAAATCCAGGGAGAAAAAGGAACTTTTATTTTAGATCGTATTCAAACCATCCGTGAAGTAAAATTTATCCCCAAAGGGGGACAAATCCAGGATCTTTCGGTCCCGGCCTCACACAACGAATATTATTATGAAATAGCGGAATTTATCGATCTGATAGAAAGAAGGCTATGCGAATCGACGATCAATAGTCATGATCATTCGCTCGCCACGCTTGAAATCATCGATGAAGTACGCAAACAATCAGGGATCATTTATCCTGCCGACAAATAACCATCATGAACAAAGCCAAAGTATATTTCACCAACCTGAGGACCACCCCCAACAGCAATCTGTTGGATAAAATGGAGCGTTTGGTCAGAAAAGCAGGTATTGCCGATATTTCATTCGAACAGCAGTTTACAGCAATAAAGATTCATTTCGGAGAACCCGGAAATCTAGCCTACATACGGCCCAATTATGCCGCCCGCCTGGTACAAGTTTTACGTTCTTTAGGTGCCAAACCTTTCCTGACAGATTGTAACACGCTTTATTCCGGACGCCGGGCCAACGCCGTAGACCATCTGCAAAGTGCTATGGAAAACGGTTTCAATCCGATTTCCGCTCAATGCCAGGTAATCATTGCCGACGGACTTAAAGGGACGGAGTACAGGGAAATAGAAATCGGGGGAGAATATTGTCAGGCTCCGAAAATCGGAGCAGCGATTGCCGACGCGGATATCATCGTCACGATGAACCATTTTAAAGGACATGAACAGGCTGGATTCGGCGGAGCATTGAAAAACCTCGGCATGGGATGTGCCAGTGTAGGAGGGAAACTCGAACTTCATTCTGCTTCCCAACCCGTTATCGATAGCCAAAACTGTAAGAAATGCGGTATCTGCATCAAACATTGTGCCCACGAAGCCATCCACTTCGATGCACAACATATTGCAGAAATAGATTATTCACGTTGTGTCGGTTGTGGTCAATGCGTGGCACTTTGTCAATACGATGCCGCCGTGATGGGCGAAAGCGACACTTCCGAACGCCTGAATTATAAAATAGCAGAATACACACAGGCCGTACTAAAGGACAAACCTCATTTCCACATCAGCTTTATCATGAACGTATCCCCCGAATGTGATTGCTGGAATCACAATGATGCTGCTATTATTCCGGATCTGGGAATTTTGGCTTCGTTCGATCCGGTTGCGCTCGATAAAGCCTGTGCCGACCTGGTCATTGCAGCCCCTGTCATCGGAGGGAATAAACTCTCGGAAGCTCATCCCCATGAACACCTGCAAGGGACGGATAAATTCCATCTGATCCATCCCGATACCAATTGGCTGGCCGGACTTCAACACGCAGAAAAAATAGGGGTCGGGACACTCGATTATGAACTGATCTCCGTATGACCCGTTACGGTCGGACTGTAAAAAACGCCGAGGGATTATTCGGGACTTTGCCCCTTATGACATGAAAAAAACAGATTTTCCGATCGATCCCATCGCACCTCTTTAACTACGGGAAAAAAGAAAGGAAGCCTTTTTGACTTCCTTTTGTGGGCGCTGAGGGATTCGAACCCCCGACCCTCTGGGTGTAAACCAGATGCTCTGAACCAACTGAGCTAAGCGCCCGTGCGATCTTATTCGATTGCGGGTACAAAAGTAGTGCTTTTTTCTTTCACTCCAAACAAAATGCTGTTTTTTTTCAAAATTATTTCAAATAATCGGCAAAGATTTCATCGAATAATTCCCCCCGGGTCAATTTCCCATCCTTTACACAAATCGATTCCACCCGGCCACGGGCACATAACTTATCATCCGACAGCCGATAAATATCTTCTAAAAACACCAGCTTAGCCCCTTCCCGGGATATATTCAATTTAACAGAAAAACGATTCCCGCTGATCAAAGACACTTTATAGTCGATCTCGACCCGGGCCACCATCGCATCGATACCTTGCTGATGTAATTCCCCGAAATTAGCACCGGCATGCTCCAAAAACTCATGACGGGCATGCTCCATATAATGCTGATAATTGGCATTATTCACCACCCCCTGCAAATCACACTCATAATCCCGGACTTTCATCTCCAATTCAAAAATATACTTTCTCATAACTTTCATTTAAAATCACAACAAAGATAAGGGTTCTTTTTCACTCATTCGGTTTATCTATATCAGCATAGAAACTATCGATCAAAAATATTTTATTTATCGACATAATTGATATATTTTTGTATCGAAAAGAAAAAACAATAACAATTTAAAAATAAAGATTATGCAAACAATTATCAATTCTCAGCTTCCTGAATTCAGTGTACAGGCATTTCAAAACGGTCAATTCAAAACAGTAACCGACAAAGATGTAAAGGGTAAATGGGGAATCTTCTTCTTCTATCCGGCCGACTTCACTTTTGTTTGTCCGACCGAATTGGTCGATATGGCTGAAAAGTACGAACAATTTCAGGCCATGGGTGTGGAGATCTACTCTGTAAGCACAGACTCTCACTTTGTACACAAAGCATGGCACGATGCTTCTGAAAGCATCCGTAAAATCAAATATCCGATGTTGGCAGACCCGACAGGTGCTTTAAGCCGTGCGTTCGGAGTCATGATCGAGGAAGAAGGAATGGCTTACCGGGGAACTTTTGTCGTGAATCCGGAAGGCCAGATCAAAGTTGTAGAAATTCATGACAATAACATCGGGAGGGACGCGAACGAACTTTTAAGAAAAGTTGAAGCGGCTCAATTCGTAGCCACTCATACCGGTGAAGTTTGCCCGGCTAAATGGAAAAAAGGTGAAGCGACCTTAAAGCCCAGTATCGACTTAGTCGGTAAAATTTAATCCCGGACTAATTTCAGGGTTTCAATGGTCCGACCGGTTGCTGAAAAGTCTGCCTGCCATTGAAACCCTTTATCATCTTCTGAAAAAATATACGCTATGTTAGAAACAGCATTAAAAGACCAGTTACGCACCATTTTTGCACCGCTGGATTCCCGATACACTTTTTTAATCCGGCTTAATCCCCGACACGAAAACCGGAATGAATTGATCGAACTATTAGAGGATGTCGCCTCTTGTTCAGAAAAAATCAATTACCGGCTGGAAGAAGGAGAGGGGCTGGAATTTGAATTGCTGAAAAATGAACAAAAAACGAGGATCAAATTCCGGGGCATACCGAACGGTCACGAATTCACTTCTTTACTATTGGCCATCCTCAACAGCGACGGCAAAGGGAAAAACATACCCGACGGGAGCTTACAGAAACATATAGCAGCCTTGAAGGGACCGATCCGGTTAACTACCTATGTATCCTTAACATGTACGAATTGTCCGGATGTTGTACAGGCCTTGAATCTGATGGCTATCCTGAACGACAACATAGAACACGAAATGGTAGACGGAGCGATAAATCAAGCCGAAGTAGAGGCTCTGCATATACAGGGAGTGCCTTCGGTATATGCCGACGGTAAGCTCATACACGTCGGACGGGGAGAATTCGGAGAACTCCTTGAAAAATTGGAGGCGACCTACGGTTCGGAGAATACCGGCCAGGAAATCCCGGAAAAGAAATACGACGTCCTGATCGTAGGAGGTGGTCCGGCAGGCTCTTCGGCAGCCATCTATTCGGCCAGAAAAGGACTGAAAGTAGCCATCATTGCCGAGCGTATCGGAGGCCAGGTGAAAGAAACCGTGGGTATCGAAAATCTGATTTCTATTCCTTACACAACAGGTAGTCAGCTTGCCGATAATCTGCGTACCCATCTTCAACATTATCCGATCGATCTGTTCGAACATCGGAAAGTGGAAAAAATGGAGCATACCGGAAAAGAAAAAATTCTTTCGGTAACCGGAGGAGAAAAATTTGTCGCCCCGGCTATCATTATCGCTACCGGAGCTAGTTGGCGGCGTTTGAATGTACCTGGCGAAACAGACTATATCGGTAAAGGAGTAGCTTTTTGCCCCCACTGTGATGGTCCTTTTTATAAAGGAAAACACGTGGCTGTCATCGGAGGAGGTAATTCAGGAATCGAAGCAGCGATCGATTTGGCGGGAATTTGTTCTAAAGTAACTGTTTTTGAATTCCTGGAAGAGTTAAAAGCCGATCAGGTATTACAGGAAAAAGCGAAAAGTCTGCCTAATGTAGAAATTCTGGTCAACTCCCAAACAACCGAAGTGGTGGGAGACAAAGAAAAAGTGACAGGCATTCGCACAAAAGACAGGACAACGGGTAATGAACGCTTGTTCCCCCTGGACGGTATTTTCGTACAAATCGGACTAGCAGCCAATAGCAGTGCTTTTAAAGAAATTGTCGCGACCAATCGTCTGGGAGAAATCATCATCGATGCCCATTGCCGGACCGACATTCCGGGTATCTATGCAGCCGGCGATGTTTCCACCGTCCCCTATAAACAAATTATTATCTCAATGGGAGAAGGAGCCAAAGCAGCACTCTCAGCTTTCGAAGACCGTATTAAAGGGGTATTGGATTAACATCACTTTATTTTTGATTCGGTTCGTTTCTCAGGAAGCCTGAAAAGCGAACCTTATCCGTTTTCTAAAATATACACAAAAACAACAATACCCAAGTTGCTAATCCTGTCAACTTTCACTAAGTCGATGTTATTATTTATACATAGAGAAGCTGAACAAAAGGGAATTTCAAGACATAGCCCAATCGAATACCAGCACATATTGTCAGGAAATAAAAAGAACCTCGCCAAAGAAAAAGCATCTATAAAATCGATGAACTTTATAAACTTTCGCCCAGGTGACTATTCAATTATAGATGATCTCGACTCCATAGGCGGGGACATCCAGAATTATTTTCGAATTATCATAGCTAAAACGGTTACCGAATAGGGAAGAGAAGTTTTCCTCCCGTTTCATCTCCGGTAAATCGAGCTTTAAAGAGACCGTTTCTTTGCCTTTGTTGAAAACTACGAGGACATTTTTACCGAAAAAAGAACGGATATAAGCGTAAATTTGCTTTTCCACCCGAAGGGGGATAAAATCCCCATAGAGTAAAGCCATATGTTCACCTCGCAATTGATTTAAAGCACTCAGCTTCGATTTCACGTTCAGCTGTTCGTCGGTCCATTCCTCCCCCTGCCCAAGTATTCCTTCCTTTTTCGGCCAACCGATTTCATCCCCTTCCCCAATCATAGGAATCCCCGGAATCGTCACATTAAAAGCCAGAAATTGGACTAATTTCCGATAGACCGTATCCTGTCGCTCACTCTGTACAGGCAAAAGGGAAAATTCATCGGTACGGGTGACAAAACGCGGAGCTTCGCCGTTACCCGAATAATGAATCCCTAAATAGTCATTCTCTGCATCCTGAAAAGTAGCATTCAATGCCTGTGCTAAAATTTCAAAACCCGTATTCGACCTGGCAAAAACCGCAGTGGCTTTATCAAAAACAAAACGGTCTAATCCGGCAAGACTGTCCGTTACGACAACGGTCAGCCGGCACCGCCGAGCTTCCAGCTCCAACTTTCGAAGATCGGCAGACAAACTATCAGCCGAAGCTTTCGGAAACAAATAGAGCGTATTTATCCCCAAGTCTTTGAAATAACCTTCTACCATTTTTTGACCGATAGCAGCAACCTCTATATTCGAATAAGCCGGGTTCATCGAATCGGCTATGAACCCGGTATCCGGCGTGGCCAACTCTTTCACTTCCAAACCATAAATAACTGTAGTCCTCTTATCTGTATCGTTCAATTGCCCGACTTCGGTAATCAATTTGCCTCGTCTAAGAGGGATAATAATCGCATTTGAAATACTGAAACTATCTCTCGCCCAAATCCTCAACTCTCCATACTTCAACTGACGGGCAGCTTCGGGTAACACGATACCTACCCTCTTTTCCGTACAGGAAAGGAAATTTTCTGCCAGTTTATAATTTTGAAAATAAACAGCCCAGTCTATTACCGGAGAGGTACTCTGTAAAAAAAACGTATCTCCCCTTACTTCATCGGTACCGATATAAAAACCGGCATCCGGATTCGGCCGCATCACCGGAATCTGATAATCATATCCCTCGTAACGGATGTTCATCCCGGATAATAACACACCTGAATCCCCGGCAATTACTCCTAACGTAGAGGCCGTTTTGTCCCAATACAACTTTACACCGGCAAACGGAGTAATTTTTTTAATTTTTTCAGGATATAAGAAATAATCCTTCAGATCGACCCAAGTGGTATCGGACTTCAGAAAAACGGGCGAAGCCAAATGGGACAGGCCCGGTTGATCGGGAATTCGCAATTCTTTTGTCCTGCAACACACGATACAGGATAAAATTATAAAAGGAATCAATATTCTCATCAACATTCGTAAATCATTAACTTATCAAAGATATAATAAATTTATTACCGATCGACAGACAGAGTAGAATCCCGTACAATTAATTCGGGTTTCAACAACCGGGTCACTGTCGGGACCTCCTCTTTATCCCCGATGCGGCGAATCAACAAACCGGCAGCGATATTCCCCACCCGATACCCATCTTTATTCACAGTAGTCAAAGCGGGAAAGGTTACTTCTGTCGATGGTTCGTTACCATATCCGCATACAGCAACTTCTTCCGGCACCCTGCATTTCATCTGCCGAAGTACACTCAATACATGCACGGCAAACGCATCGTTAGCGGCAAAAATACCATCGACTCCGGAATGCAACACCAATTGCCGGGTAATTCTATAAACTTCCGACACATCCTCACATTCGACGATCAGTTTTTCATCGGTGAACAAATGCCGGTCTTTCAACGCCTGCAAATATCCTTTTTCTCTTTTCTGCGCCCAAAGATAACGGCGGGGCAAAGCGATATGTGCAATCTTCCGGCATCCACCGTCAATCATATGTCTGACCACCGTACAGGCTCCTTTATAATCATCTTCGAGTACCCGGTCGGTATCCAGATTGGGAGCTATACGATCGAAAAACACCATCGGAATCCCCTCATGCTGCAATTTCACAAAATGATCCAGGTCATTCGTCGTCCTGGCAGGCGCAACTACCAAGCCATCGATCCCGGATTTCTGGAGAAACTGACAGATCTTTACCTCTTGTTCATAATCCTCTCCATTTTCAAACACAATCACCTTATACCCCGATGAATATGCAGAACGAATCACACTACTCACAGCACAGGCATAAAAATAATTTCCTAAAAAAGGAACCAGCATAGCGATCGAGTTAGATCTTTTATTTCTCAGACTCAATGCCAACGCACTAGGTTTATAGTGCAATTCCTGTGCCAAAGCCCTCACCCTTTCCTGAGTAGCCCGGCTAATATCCGGATGCCCCTTCAGTGCACGCGAAACGGTAGAAGGAGCCAACCCAAGTATTTCAGCCAATTTTTTTAAGGATACAGAAACTGCCATATCGACTTTTTATTTTTTAACGCCTGTAAGTATGAAAAGTTTCAGAAAGCGATTTCTGTTATTTTCTGAAATAAAAACGATTATAACACAAAAGTTCTCGGAAGTTTAATATAGTTTTGATACGAAATAACTAGCTAAATCAAGATATATATTTTACATTAAACAAATAAAACAGTATATGTACGCGTAATTATGAATTTATGAATAAAGACTAAAAGCAAAACAACAGTCCATAAAAATGCAGAAATAGGTTACAGACGATTATTTAATTCTTATTTTTTATTATGTTTGTCACATTCCTTAGAGAAGGGAAATATAGAATTTAGTCGTTATTTTATTCTTGTCAGAGAAACCGCCAATTTTGAACAAAAGCAAGAATAAAATGTAATGTTCATGCATAAGCGTGGGCTGTTGTGTTTTGCTTTTAGGTGCTTGGCGGTACCCTTCTGACAGACACTCGGAACACGCTTTTTTTTAGAACTAAACTACGATTAAAATGAATATTAGTGCGGAAGAATTCCACATCCACTTTATCAGCTATGCAAATATCCCCTTTAAGGCAGGAATATATGCCAGTGATCTGTCTATAGACTGGGGAGACGGAACAAGTTCAATTCTGAAAGAAAAACAATACTTCAACATCGTCCATCACTATCAGCAAGAAGGACTGTTTCATATCAAAATTTCAGGCCACCGGATTTCAAATCTGAATGTCAGCCGGTTAAATTTAGTCGATTTACAACTCGAACATTGTCCTTCTTTGGAATATCTGAACTGTTCGATCAATGAATTGAAGGAACTGGATCTTTCCTCATGTCCGGCATTGGAAGAGTTGCATTGCAATTCCAATAATTTACAAACCCTGGATCTCAGTTCCAATCCAAAGTTGATGCAATTGAATGTTTCCTATAATCTTTTGGAAACCCTCGACCTTTCTTTATGCCCTAAGCTTCAATCTTTGTATTGTTCATTCAATCACCTGACTTCCGTTTGTTTGAACCATTGCAGGGATATTCTTTATATAGACTTGTGTAATAACTTATTAAATAAAGAAAAATTAGATCTGTTATTCAGCCAATTACCCCACCGGACGAAACGGGCCATGATCTATTATCTGGAAAACCCAGGCAGTGAATTTTCTGATTATCATCTTCTCAAACTAAAAAACTGGGATTAACAGATACTTTTTAGTTTTTAGTTTTCACTTTTTGACCGAAATAATATAACTTTGCGCCTCATAAATATCAACAAAATAAGGAATTAAATAAAATATATTATGGGAAGAGCGTTTGAATACCGCAAAGCACGCAAATTGAAAAGATGGGGTAATATGGCCCGTACGTTTACCAGAATCGGAAAAGAAATCGATATTGCCGTAAAAGCCGGTGGCCCCGACCCAGCAAACAATACCCGTCTTCGTATTCTGATTCAGAATGCCAAGGCTGAAAATATGCCTAAAGAAAATGTAGAACGGGCTATCAAACGAGCAATCTCTAAAGATACTTCTGATTACAAGGAAATCACTTATGAAGGATATGCACCTTATGGCATTGCCATCGTTGTAGAAGCAGCTACAGACAACAACACCCGGACCGTGGCGAATGTACGCCATGCCTTTACCAAGTTCGGGGGTTCGCTAGGAACGACCGGCTCACTCGACTTTATGTTCGACCGGAAGTGTGTATTCAAAATCAATAAACCGGAAAATTTCGATCCGGATGAATTCGAACTGGAAATGATCGACTACGGAGTAGATGAAATCTTCGAAGACGAAGATGGAGTAATCAATCTCTATGGCTCGTTCGATGCTTACGGAAATATCCAAAAATACCTGGAAGAAAATAAATACGATATCGTCAGCGGAGAATTCACCCGTATCCCTACCGATACGAAAGAATTGACCCCTGAACAAAGAGCAGAAGTTGATAAAATTCTGGACAAACTGGATGAAGATGATGACGTAACCAACGTTTACCACAACATCAAAGAAGATTAATTCCGTTTATTCTTGCAGAATTAAAAATATTGTTGCATATTTGCACCCGCAAAACGGAATTTATCCGTATGCGACAAAATGATGACTTCGTAGCTCAGCTGGTAGAGCAATTGACTCTTAATCAATGGGCCGAGGGTTCGAGCCCCTCCGAGGTCACTGAGAATAAACCACCTACTTTCGTAGGTGGTTTTCTTTTTATGCTTGTTTTTCTACTATTTAAGCAAGTTGTTTTAACTAACAATCATGTCCCGGAACGATTCAGGAAACGGCCGAATTATAATGATGACTCCAGCCAACCAATAACCCGGATTTCTTATATCCGGCACTAATGTATCCCGAAACCCGTAGCATACGACTAATTTTACCGGACGAGGTGATGTTGCCTCAGTTAAAATTATTAATATCATGATAATAGGTTATCTACGTGTCAGCACGGAAAAACAACATCCGGCCAACCAGCAGGATGAAATCAGGCGTTTTGCCGAAAGTAAACAACTCATCGTCAATCATTGGGTCACAGAAGTTGCCAGCGGCAAAAAGAGCGAACGCGACCGCAAACTGGGCGTACTGTTACGCCGACTTAAACGAGACGACACACTGATCGTCACGGAAATTTCGCGTCTGAGCCGGACGCTCACGGATATCATGGCGATTATGGGCAAATGTCTGGAAAGGGGAATAAATCTTTATACGACCAAGGAAGGCTACTCGTTCGACAACACGATCAACAGCAAAGTTCTGTGTTTCGCTTTCGGACTGGTGGCGGAGATCGAACGTAACCTTATCTCTATGCGTACACGCGAAGCGTTGGCACTACGGCGTGCGGAGGGAATGGTTTTGGGACGGCGCCACGGTAGCTATACCAAGATGAACGTACTGATCAAGAATCGACAGGTCGTCATTGCGATGCTTAATAAAGGGAAGTCCATAAACGATATTTGCAAACATTTCGATCTTTCACGCGATACGTTTGCCAAATTCAGGATGAAATACCCATCTGTCCAGAAGGCGCTGAACAAAAAAGAACAGCTTAGAATCAGTCGATTTAAAAACAAACAAATCAATGCTTAAGAAATGACGGAAATTCGGGTATATCACCGGATTCCCGCTCGATTTGACAGAAAGCCGCCATAACTATCCTCCTTTATGTGTTTATACGTTGATTAAAACGTTGGTTTTCAACTACAAATTTATATCGTTTTTAGTATATGTACAAGATTAATATATAATATTTTTATAATCAAAGAATTATGATTGCCCATATGTGCCGTTATATGGTTTTATACCATGTATTATTCGTCCGAGGCGTTCAGAGGAACGTTTAAACAAGATAGATACAAAGGATAACATCCAAGTTTATCGTTGGTTAGAAGTATTAATCCGATGATATTTGAATGTCGAATGAAAAAAATCTTATTCTTTCTATTTACCTGTGCATTGACCATTGGAAGCGTGCAGGCACAGGAAGCGGCGGATTCTATAAAAATCTATTATCGCCGCGGGTACCGTAATGTCGATCCTTCATTCCGGGACAATCGGTCACAGCTGGAGTATTTCTTAAATTCGATCGGCGCGACATTAAAAAACGACCGTGTAGAAAAGATCGTCATCCGTTCATATGCCTCTCCCGACGGAGCGGTGCAGGCAAACGAACAATTGGCGGCCCGGCGGGCGGAAGAGCTGAAAGCCTATCTTGTCCGCGAAGGAAACGTTCCTCCCCATCTGATCGAACATCACGCCGAAGGTGTCGCATGGAACATGCTACGGGAGCAAGTCGTAGCATCCGACATGGCAGGACGTAACGAAGTATTGGACATTCTCGACCATACTCCGCTATGGATTTACGATGACAAGGGACACATCGTCGACGGCCGTAAAAAGCAGTTGATGGATTTGCAGAAAGGTAAACCGTATAATTATATGTTGGAGCACTTCTTTCCCGATCTGCGCAACAGCGTCAATATCACGCTCTATCTGCATGTCGTAGAGAAAAACTGCGAAAAACAAGCTGAAGCGGCTCCATCATACAAAGCCGAAAACACCGAGTCTTTACAAACTATCCTGGCCAAAGCACCTGCGGATAAGGAAATAGCCCCTCCTGCAACATCGACACCGACAACCGTCGATGTAAAGCCGGTACGTTCGTATCCGGCAAATACCGTCGGTGTACACGCTGGATACTGTACCTCGTGGATCACCTCTTACGGACTGACCTCATCGGCAAAACCGGGTTACGAAATCGGCGTAACCGACCGGGTCAGGCTCAGCCGGCAACTGCCGTTCTACCTGCGAACAGGAGTGAGCTTTATAAACAAAGGATACGAAGTCAACGGATTCGACGACAGTCGTACCACGATGAATTACATACAGATCCCTGTGGGTATCGACTACACCGTCGCGTTAGGAAAACACTTTGCATTTATACCGTTCGCAGGATTATATTACGCAGTCGGTATAGGCGGGAAACGTGAGGTTGAAGATGAAAAAATCTCCATCTTTAAAAAGGAAGGTGGATTTTCACGCCACGACATGGGCGTTTCGTGCGGGGTCGATGCTGCGTTCGGTCGCTTCATTATCGGAGCGGATTACCATACAGGACTTATCGATATCGACAAAACCGACACGATGTACGGGGAAGATAACCACAAAGTAGGATACAAACATGTCAGGAACCACTGTTTCATCGTTAGAATGGGAATTAATTTTTAATCTGGAAATGTCATGAAGAAGATAATAACTTGTATGATTTTTGGCTTATTGTCGTTGATTTCCTGTACGGAGTACGACGAAATCGCCATATGGAACAAGAGCGAGTATATAGATTCGCGTCTGGCCGCGCTCGAAGAGTTGTGCAGCCGGATGAACACCAATATAACCTCCCTTCAACTGATCGTAGAAGCATTGCAGGGCAACGATTACGTGACCGGTGTAACCCCGGTAGTAGAAAACGGGAAAACGATCGGCTACACGATCACCTTCATCAAAAGCGGTCCTGTAACGATATACCACGGAAAAGACGGCCAGCAAGGTACGGCGCCGGTGATCGGGATCAAACAGGATGGCGGCATCTATTATTGGACGTTGGACGGAGAGTTTATCGTTGTGGACGGACAGAAGATAAAAGCACAAGGGACAGACGGTAATAATGGCACGGATGGTTCAGACGGTGTTACGCCAAAACTCGAAATTCGAGAGGGCTATTGGTGGATTTCCTATGACAACGGAACGAATTGGACGCAATTAGGCAAAGCTACGGGAGAGGATGGCAAGGATGCAGATAGCATTAAAATCACGCAGGACGAGAACAATGTTTATTTTGAACTGGCAGATGGAACGGTTATAACAATTTCAAAAACGGGACAAACAATAGACCCGAATGTCATTCAATTTGAAGATGAAAATGTCAAGAAATTGTGTGTAGCTATTTGGGACACGGATGGCGACCACGAATTATCCTATAAAGAAGCCGCCGCGGTTACAACACTTAGCACTACATTTAAGGGGAATGCAGAAATTCAATTTTTTAATGAATTGCAACATTTTACTGGATTGACAGTCCTTGATGATACATTTAGCGGCTGTTCCAATCTTTGGAGAGTTACGATTCCTGCAAATGTAGAAACTATTAGTTCTACAACTTTTAGTGGCTGTTCTCAATTAAAGCGAATTGCATTTGAGAAAGGGGCAAAATTAAAAATCATCCCCCAAAGCGTATTTGCGAACCTTAACTCATTGACTGCAATTGAGATTCCTGCAAGTATTGAACTTATTGAAGATGGTGCATTTGCGGATTGTCACTCTCTTACGGTTATAACTTTTGAGAAAAATTCAAACCTAAAAGCTATAGGGAATTCTGGTCTTGACAGCGATTGAAATCCCCTCAAGTGTAGAAACGATTGGAGAAAGAATTTTTCGTAGATGTACTGGATTGGTGAATGTAACTTTTGAGAAAGGTTCTCGATTAACTTCGATTACTGGCGATTGCGTAAAAGATAGTGGTAATCGTGTTACTTCGTATGGTGCGTTTTTAGAATGTACGTCATTAACTAAAATCGAAATTCCTGCAAGTGTAACAACTATTGGAAGTGGGGCTTTTCATGATTGTTCTTCATTGGAAATAGTGTCATTTGAAGAGGGCTCCAAACTTATAACTATTAAGGATGGGTATAAAGATGGTGGCAATACAGTATATGGGGCTTTTACTAATTGTGATAACCTAACATTGTTTGATGCTTCTAATTGTACCCAAATAAAAACTATTGGAAATTATGCTTTCAATTACCGAAATAGGTGGAATTCTCAAATATCATTTACAATAAAACTTGGTACAGAGATTCCGCCAATACTTACTTACACTAAGGACGAATATTATACTCAACTTTTAATTTTGATAGCGGAAATAGTAAATACTTGAAATTAGTCGTTCCTGCAGGTTGTGCTGTTACATATCAAAGTGCAGATAGGTGGTCCAAATTTACGACCATAACGGAAATGTAATATAGGTTATGTTTTAGGCAGACTTGGGAAGATCATTCTTTCCAAGTCTGTCCTTTTATATTACTTGCATATTTCATAAATTTTTCGTATATTTACATCATAATCAAAGATTTAATCACAATATAAATTTTAGCTAAAATGAAAAGAAAAACACCAAGTATTAATTGAAAAACGGGGACAGAGACTATCGACGATGTTCAAATATCGTATATCTCCAAAGGGGTATCTTATGATAATATTTACGGCGTCTGTCTATTCGTAGGACGTAGAACTGATGACCCCACACCACGAGAGTTTCACTATATCTTTGAACTCGACATCGACCCTACGAAAGATATGACCATCTGTTTTCAGAAACGAGGTCGTTATATGGTAGGATTCTCCTATCTGCTAAATCCAAAAGCCGTAGAGGAGGGTTGTCTCGCCATTGTATTGCCCAACATGGTAGATATTCCCAAGTCCAATTGTATGCTTAATCTCTTTGAAGCCCATATAAAGAGTGATACGGTCATATTCGACTATACGACAAAGGAGGGCAAACAGAACGTATTCAAATTTCCACTCACGGGTTTTAACGAGAAATATTTAGAGCAGTTTATATAGATATAATTAAGAAATATGGGATTAGTATATAAAGACCTCATGGGTAAAATGGGGATAGATGATGAGGGTTTATTTGAACTTGCCTATTGCGAATTAGATTATATCTCTAATGAATTGCAAAAGATATATAAGTCTCCGTATATAAGTGATCTGAATAGCTACATATTATTCGCTATTAGGAAAATGTTGGATTCTTGGCAGTCAATTCATCTACTATGTGAAGATAGGATAGATGTTTCATCTTTGGTTACACTTAGTCGAATGATTGTCGATAACTATACTATATTACATTTCATCCATATTAACTCTAAAACGATAGAAGAAAGAGAATTAAGACATTACTTGTATGTTTTAGATGGGGTTGAAAATAGAATAAAGGAACTACGCAAATTTCCATCCTTGACTTTTGATCTCAATTATATTGAACAAACTGAAATAGATCAACTGGCCCAACAAATTGAAACAACTATGCAGAGTGATCTAAAGGCAAAAGATCAATTATTGAAAAAGATTAGAAATAATCCATTATGTAATGTTGATATGGAAAATATCATCCAAAGGCGTAATTGGAAATACAAAAAGTTAAATAATACGATAAAGGGAAATAGATTTTCATGGCTGGAATTATATCAACAAGCAGGAATTAAAAATAGTGTATCTCAATTCATATCTGGCTATATGTCTGAATTTGTCCACGGACTTTGTATGTCTAATATTGCATATAATACTCCTCCTTTTGAAAAAGGCCAAATCTTGAATATTAACACTGTATTTATCAATAAAACAACAGATATTATCAAAAAGTTATTCCAAAACGACCTTGCTAAAAACGATATTGATATTCGAAAATCAGATATAGCGACCTCATTGCTTTTAATGGTTACTCCTGAATATATTTCAGAAAAACTATTACAAATTGCAGATAAAACAAAAGCAACACAACATTCTTAAAAGGAGAGAGGAAAGAAATTTCCTCTTTTTTTCTGAACCGAGGTTGGGGTCGGTTGCAGAGAAATCCAATAAATGAATACGCTTAATTCTCTATCAACTAATAACATAATTGCTTATGAATGACACGTGTTAAATGCTTTATGTAGCACAAGGAATGAAATTTTACCTAACAAATTAAGAATCTGCAAATTACAAACAATTTGCAAGCAAGAAAATGTGATACAGAGTGTGTTACAGACCGATTTTTAAGGTATAAAACAGCTATTTTAACGCTTGTAAATAACTGATTATTTGCAATTTGCGGAAATAGCTCAGTTGGTAGAGCACAACCTTGCCAAGGTTGGGGTCGCGAGTTCGAGTCTCGTTTTCCGCTCTGAAACGCAGAGGACAATCGAAAGGTTGTCCTCTGCGTTTTTCAGTGTATTGAGGTCCGGATGAATGATCCTGTATCTCGTCTTTCGAGGGGCGGGAGTATCAATAAAAGTTTGCGAAATTACCTGTCGAAGCGCTGGTTCGAATTCTGTTTCCTTCTTCATGAAAAGATGGTTTATTATTCGGGAGAAGAGTTGATGCTCCTGCGTGATTCCAAATATATTATCAGACGGGATACGGATAAGTTCAGAGAATTTTTGAGGAAATGGAGAGTCCGTTGTTCCTGTTTGACAAGGCAATGGAAAGATTTTTGGCAATAAAAGAAAAACTCCTGCTTGTCACCGACAGGCAGGATATAATTGGATCCGGGGAAATATTTTGAGGGACCGAAGCCAAAAGCCTTTTATTTTCCGGCAGATAACGGCGTCTGTTTCATTCTCTTTCGGGAATTATCGCTCTAAAACCGACTGTTGGCCTTGGCCGACCAATTTCCCGTTTCGGTATTCGGTCGGAGAAATCCCGACATACTGCTTGAAATATTTGCCGAAGAAGGATTGGGTCGAGAAATTCAGTTCGGAAGCTATCTCCTTGATACTTAAGTCTGAGGAACGGAGCATCTGTTTGGCGTCGGCAATGACCATGCGAATGATCCACTGCAGGGCCGAGATGCCCGATTTCTCTTTGATGATCGCCGAAAAATAGCGGGGTGTCAGGTATTGTTCCTGGGCGTAGTAGGTTACTTCCCGTTCCATGCGGTGATTCTGGTAGAGTGAAACCATGAAATTCTGAAGTACATGGTTTTTCCGATCTTTGTGCTGCGGTTGCTGGGGATAGCGTGCGAAATAAATACTTAGTATCTCGTAGCAGAGTACCTCGCCCATCGCGGTCACCAATTCGCGGTTGATGATCTTTTGTTGTGTATTGGTGGCTGCAGTGCTCATTGTAGCGATTCGCCTTCGCAGTGCGTCGATCAGTTGGTCTATGTACATATATTGTTCTTTCGACAACGACAGACATGGATTTTCGTAGATGCAAAAACTCCAAGTGGGATCGAATGTTTTTTTTCTATTGGTCAGGATATAGTCTATATCGACTGTAAGCATAATTCCTTTCAAGTCCTTGCTTCGATGTTTTATCTGAATAGACATAAGAAGCGGAGAGATGTATATGTCGCCTTGATGGATATGGTATGTTTTATCTTCCAGAACGATGTCGAGTTCACCGCCTTGGCAGAGGAAAAGGCTACACTTATCCGTTTGCGAGAAAGTATAATCTTCGTCTTTGTCGGAAGCGAGTGGCGGAACAGTAGAAAATTTTACTGGAGATGTCATGGGTATGATTTTGTAAATTATAAATTGATTGCAAAATAGAAAAAAAAGGATATAAAGTACAAATATTCAGGAGGAATCTGTTTAATAATTCTACAAATAGGATAGTGGACAAATGGAATGAATAGTTCGATTCATCGTCCTCGAACGGAGTTGTAGCCGTGTTTCGAGCCGGAAAGAGTGCTTTTTCGATAATCATCCGTGTCAAAGGATTTTCGGTTTTCACTTCGTTCGACGGATAGAGCGCAAGCGGAACGACCGGAAGCAGCCCATATAAAGGCTGCCTCCGGTCGTCGGAAGGAGATGCTACGGGAGGAGGTTTTTCAAAAAGCGACGGATGGCCGCCCATACTCCTGTTTTGCGGAACACTACGGTCAGGAGTATTCCGAGTGCGATGCCGGTAAAGAGCGTGCGAAACAGATTGCCGGAAGATTTTTTCCGGGTCGTCGAGGCGTGTGTTTCATGCAGGAGGGTCGTATCGCGGACGAAGGAGGAAATGTTTCGCAGACCGGTATGGCTTGCGAGGCTGTCCGATTGCCGCTGCCGCCGGAAAGTCTGGTTTGTCAGCAGCCATGTACGCCGTTCCGCTCGGTCGCTTATACCGGTGACGACGAGCGAATCGTCCTGTTTTTCGGCTCGGATCGCGGCCCGTCCGCTGCGGGCGGTGTAGGCCGCACCCGGGGGAAGACGTTCGAGGTCTTTAAGCGGGATCGCCAGCCGGGTCCGGTCCGTCGGCAGGGATTCGGTCGCGATCAGCAGGGTCCGTGATGTCGAGTCGGACTCCTGTTGCTGTTGCCGTAGTTGTCGTACGAGGCTGTCGCGTTGCGATTTTTCGACGCTTCGTTCCGAATGTATTCGGGTCTGTATGTCCGAGGTCTGCGTCGTGGTGCGGGTCGTCGCACATCCGGCTGCCGTCAGGAGTAGCAGCGGCAGCAGCACGGGCCGTTTTTTTCGTCGGGGAGGTTTCATCGGTTTTTTTCTGGGTTTTGCGGTTGAAGTTTTTGCGGAGCCCTTCGACTTCGCGGGTGAGTTTGTCGATTTTGCGGAGCAGTTCCTGTTGGGCGACCAGCCAGTCGGCTTTTTCCCGGCGCAGGGTGACGTTCTCCTGCAGTACGTCGTTGTATTTTTCGCACAACAGGTCGATCGAGCGCTGCATGTCGGCCAGCATGTCGTTGCGGCGCTTGCGGCGGCTGACCAGCCAGGTGACGGCTCCGGCCAGGAAGCCGCTCGGCAGGGCATAGGTCAGTAGGTCGGTGATAAGTGTCGGGTTCATTTCGGTAGTTCGTGTCGAATGGGGTTAGAGAATGCCGGTTTCCCGAAGCCATGCCTGCACGTCGAACGACGGGCAGGCTTTGGCTGCCAGTTCGTTATGCCCTACGACGGCTGCGCCGGGAAATCGGGCGACGAAATCCCGGACGTAGTGTTCGAGGGCGCTCTTTTGCTGCGGAGTGCGGGTATCGCAGGGGGTCGTGCCGTCGGCGGCGACTCCTCCGGCGTATGCGATGTGGCGGCTGGTGGCGTTGTAGCCGCAGGCGCCGTTGGTGATCTCCCAGGGATCGACCGTGCGGTCTTCGTTGTTGGGAACGAGCCGTTCGACGCTGCCGTCCAGGTGGATGAGGTCGGTATAACCCACCTGACGCCAGCCTCGGCCGCCCTGGGAAACGGGGGCTGTGTGCCACCTGCGGATATCGGCGGCACTCACTTCGCGGCCGGGCGGCGTGGCCGTGCAGTGGATGACGAGTCTTTCGAGTTTTGCCATAATAAAAAAGTGTGAAAGGGGTTGGAATCGGGGCGATGACCGGATTCGGACGGGAGTGGATAAGGTTCCGCCCGAGGAGACGGGAGAAGGTAGCCCGTTTCGGATTGGGTCGGCGAAGCGCAGGACTTCGGGGCGGGGTGACGGTTTCCGCTTTTTTCGGAAAAGCGGGGAGAGGCCGATGGGTGTTTGCAAAGATAACGGGAGACGCCCCGGAATACAAATCGGAGGGACATCCTGCGGCTTTTCGGCGGCATGATGTCGGTTTATTCCGTTGCGATGCGGCGGATTTCCGGTTTTTCGGATTATCTTTGAAACGGTTCGACGGCTCGGGATATGAAATTTCCGAAATGCACGTTTGTTGTTCGATATGAAACGTAAAATAATTCGCACTATGATCGTTTTCCTTGCAGTCGCGGCTCTGTTGGTCGCGGCGATCGCTCTTTTTATGAATCGACCCGAATTCGGACGTGCTCCGCGCGGGGAGCGGCTGGAACGGATCTGGCGTTCGCCCAATTACCGCGACGGCGCTTTCCGCAACCGGCATGCGACGCCGCAGCTCACATCGGGAAAGGGCTGGTGGGCTACGATGTACGACTTCCTTTTCGAGCGTAAGGAGCGCAATCGTCCCGATCATGCGCTGCCTGCAGTGAAGACCGACCTGAAAGCGCTCGATCCGAAAGAGAACCTGCTGGTCTGGTTCGGCCACTCCTCCTACCTGATTCAGGCAGACGGGCTGCGTATTCTGGTCGATCCCGTTTTCGAAACGGCTTCGCCCTTGCCGTTTTTCAACAGACCTTTCGAGGGGACCGATCTCTATAAACCCGAGGATATGCCTGGGATCGACCTGCTGGTCATCACACACGACCATTGGGACCATCTCGACTACGGCACGGTAACGAAGCTGCGCGACCGCACGGGCCGTGTCGTCTGCCCGCTGGGTGTGGGCGAGTATTTCGAATATTGGGGTTTCGATCCGCAGCGGATCACGGAGCTCGATTGGGGCGAACAAGCTGCGCTCGGCGGCGGCTTTACGGTATATTGCCGTCCCGCGAGGCACTTTTCCGGACGTACGTTTCGGGCGAACCGGACGCTGTGGGCTTCGTTCGTCGTCGAAACTCCGTCGCAGCGGATTTTCCTCGGCGGCGACGGCGGGTACGATACCCATTTCGCCGACGTCGCACGCGAGTTTCCGAATCTGGATGTCGCCGTGCTCGAAGACGGCCAGTACAGCGAGGATTGGCGCTATATCCACATGCTTCCGGCCGATCTGAAGCGGGCCGTAGAGGACCTCGGCGCCCGGCGGGTTTTTCCGGTGCACAATTCCAAATACGCTCTGGCGCGGCATCCCTGGGACGAGCCGCTGAACAATGCGGCTGCACTCGCGGCGGAGAATCCCGAGGCGGGGATCGTGCTGCCGCGAATCGGCGAGCCGGTACGTTTGGACCGGTCCGACACGCTGCCGGGCAGGTGGTGGACAGCTCCCGAAAATTGAAAGAGAGCGAAGATCAGCCTTCGCTCTCTTTTTTTATCTTTCTCCGGTATTCCCGGCGCTATTTTTTGCCCTGATTGGCTACGGCTTCCATCAGCTTGCGGATCTGTTCGGGATCGCCCAGAAAGTAATCTTTCACCAGACGTAACTTGTCGTCGAATTCGAAGACGTATGGCACGGCCGTCGGGAGGTTGAGTTCCGAGATCGCCGCGTCGGAGATGCCTTTCAGGTGTTTGATGATACCCCGCAGGCTGTTGCCGTGCGCTACCACCAAGATTTCGTCGTGAACGGACAGTTCGGGGAAAATCACGCATTGCCAGTAGGGCAGCGCCCGTTCGATGGTTTGCTTGAGCGATTCGGTGCGGGGCAGCTCCTCGTCCGGGATCCCGGCGTAGCGGGGATCGAAGCGCGGATTGCGGGGATCGTCTTCGGCCAGCGGATCGGGTGCGACGTCGTAGCTGCGCCGCCAGATGTGCACCTGCTCTTCGCCGAAGCGGGCCGCCGTTTCGCTCTTGTTGAGCCCTTGCAGTACGCCGTAATGTTTCTCGTTGAGGCGCCAGTTTTTCTCGACGGGGATCCATTCCTGATCGAGCCGGTCGAGAACACAGTTCAGGGTCCGGACGGCCCTTTTCAGGTAGGAGGTGTAGGCTTTGCCGAAACGGAATCCTTCGGCTTTGAGCAATTCTCCGGCTTTGAGGGCCTCTTCGACGCCTTTGTCCGTGAGATCGACGTCCGTCCATCCCGTGAAGCGGTTTTCGCGGTTCCACGCGCTTTCGCCGTGCCGCAACAGTACGATTTTTTTCATGGTATGATCTGTTTTTATTTGTATTTCACTTCGTTGAGGCACTCTCCGTGGGAGAATGCCTGAATGTTTTCGAGGGTCGTGCGGGCGATGTTGTCCAGCGCCTCGCGGGTGAAGAATCCCTGGTGGGAGGTGAGGATCACGTTGTTGAAGGAGAGCAGGCGTGCCAGCATGTCGTCGTCCATGATCCGGTCGGAGGTGTCCTGATAGAAGTAATCCGCCTCTTCCTCATAGACATCCAGCCCCGCCGCTCCGATCTTTTTCTCCTTGAGTCCTTCGATCAGGTCGCTCGTGCGGATCAGCTGCCCGCGTCCCGTGTTGATGATGATGACCCCGTCTTTCATTTGACCGATGGCTTCGGCGTCGATCATGTGGAGGGTTCGGTCCGTGAGGGGACAGTGCAGCGAGATGATGTCCGAGCGGCGGTAGAGTTCGGTCAGCGGAACGTAGGTCATACCTGATTCCCGGGCGAACGCCTCGTCGGGGCAGGGGTCGTAGCCGAGGACCTCCATCCCGAAACCCCGCAGGATGCGGATGAGGGCACGGGCGATTTTTCCCGTGCCGACGATGCCGGCCGTTTTGCCGTGCATATCGAAGCCGAGGAGGCCGTGCAGGGCGAAATTTCCGTCCCGGGTACGCCAGTAAGCGCGGTGTACCTTCCGGTTGAGCGAGAGCATCAGTGCCACGGCGTGTTCGGCCACGGCATAGGGCGAATAGGCCGGTACCCGGACTACCGTGATGCCGTGCTCGGCGGCGGCTTTCAGATCGACGTTGTTGAAACCCGCGCAGCGCAGGGCGATCAACCGTACGCCCATGCGGGCCAGCTCCCCGACGGTTGGAGCATCGGCCGAGTCATTGACGAAGATGCAGACCGCATCGGCGCCTTGTGCCAGGGGTACGTTGTCGATGTTCAGGTGGCTGCGGTGGTATTTGATCCGTATCCCGTAGTCGGCGTTGATCCGGTCGAACGATTCGCGGTCGTAGGGCTGTGTCCCGAAAAAAATGGTTTTCATGGCGTATATTTCATTTAATTATAACGTTTTTGTCGAGGCGGTATTATCCATTCCGTTCACGGATTGTGCCAAGAGCGGGAGATTTGCCGCACAAACCGTATCGAAAGCGATACGTCCTTCGTTCGGTTCGGATTTCGAAGCACTCTGTCTTATGGCACTTTTTTTGTCCCGTTTATTTCCTGAATAAACATGCAATGAGGAATCCGAGAGAACGCATACGCAACAGTCGAGGGTATAAATGGTGGATTTTGAGCCTCGTGATGCTCGGGACTTTCATGGCCGTGATGGACGTGACGGTCGTGAACGTCGGCCTGCCGACCATTATGTCGGTATTTCACATCCCCATTTCGACCGCCGAATGGGTCATTACGGCCTATATGATTACCATGACGCTCATGCTGCCTTCGGCGGGTTGGATCGCCGACCGCATCGGCAACAAACGGATGTATATTCTGGGGTTGGTGCTCTTCACCTTCGGATCGTGGCTCTGCGGCCGCGCCGGGAGCGATATGTTCCTGATTTCGGCCCGTGCCCTGCAAGGCTTCGGCAGCGGCATCATCCAGTCGCTCGGCCTGGCGATCGTCACCCGGGAGTTTCCTCCGCAACAGCGGGGACTGGCCCTGGGGTTGTGGTCGGTGGCGGCCGCCGCTTCGATCTCGTTCGGTCCTCTGATCGGCGGTTATCTGGTGGACGATTACAGCTGGCACCTGATCTTCGATGTCAATGTTCCTGTGGGACTGGCGGCCATTCTGTTTGCAATTTTTATCCAGAAGGAGTGGCGCGGTGCCCGTGCGGGCAGTTTCGACTGGCCGGGTTTCCTGTGCGTGGTCTGTTTCATGCCCCTTTTGATCTTCGCACTGGCCCGAGGCAATTCGCCTTTGAATCCCGAGGGGTGGAGTTCGCCGGAGGTGATCGGATGTTTTGCGGTTGCGGCTGCGGCACTCATTGTCTTTATCGTCCGGGAGCTGCGGTGCGAAAATCCGCTGTTGAATCTGAAACTGCTCGGCGAACGTAATTTCGGCGTTTCGATGGCCGTGCTGGCGATCTTCGGTATCGGCATGCTGGGCGGTACCTACCTGCTGCCGCTTTACATGCAGAAGGGGCTGGGCTATACGGCGATCATGGCCGGCAGCGTTTTCCTGCCCGTCGGCCTGATCCAGGGCGTGCTTTCGACCTGCTCGGGATTCCTGACCCGCTATATCAAGCCGCTCTTTATCGCCGTGACCGGCATCCTGGTCATGACGTTGAGTTTCTATTTCGCCAGCCGGTTTACTCTTCATACTACGCATGCACAAATCATGTTGGTACTCTATCTGCGCGGTTTCGGCATGGGACTGACCTTTGCCCCGCTGAACGATTTCTCGCTCATGAATTTGAGCCAGCGCGATATGGCTTCGGCGGCCGGCATCTCCAACAGCATCAAACAACTCTCGGGCAGCGTCAGCATCGCCCTGCTTACCGTTATTCTGACCGGCCGTACGGCGTTCCATTCGGCGCAGGGCGGACTCTCTTCGGCGGAAAGCTACGTGGCCGGTATCTCCGATGATTTCCTTTTCGTCACATTCGTTTCGTTGGCCTCGGCACTGCCCTTCCTGTGGCTGTTGCGCCCGCGCCGCAAGGCGGCTTCGTTTAAGAGCGAAGGAACGGGCACCTGACGGGTTTGCTTTTATCGCCTTGAATCCCTATTTTTGTCCGGGGGAATCGTCTTTTCCCGGAGGATTTTGAAAAACGATCAGCAGACATACGTTCCCGATCCCGAGGTCGCTTCGCGGCTCCTGGAGTGGTACGGCCGCGAGGGGCGCGACCTTCCCTGGCGTCGCACACGGGACCCTTACCGGATCTGGATTTCGGAAGTGATCCTGCAACAGACCCGCGTGGCGCAGGGTATGTCCTATTATCATCGCTTCCTCGAACTGTTCCCTGACGTCGCGGCCCTCGCTTCGGCTCCCGAAGATCTGGTTCTCAAGTGCTGGCAGGGACTCGGCTACTACTCCCGGGCCCGGAACCTGCTGGCCGCAGCCCGGCGGATCGTGGAAACGCACGGCGGCGTTTTCCCGACGGACTATGCCGACGTGCGGGCATTGCCCGGCGTGGGCAACGAAACCCCAGCCGTGGTCATTGCGATCTCCTACG
>OGDQ01000576.1_pt1 | contig 27820 bp, 14 predicted proteins | sample 1570451 | NCBI WGS metagenome assembly OGDQ01 (sample SAMEA2582171, study PRJEB24529) | metagenome | biome: Human gut stool | place: China | collected 2011 | reverse complement strand
ACGTGCTACTATCATTTCCTTTATTACACTTCTGGCTTTTACTTTTTCCGGGCAAAAAGGCCAACAGCACCGTAGCCGCCGCATTCATTCCCGGAGTATCGGAAAAGACATCAACCGCCAGCCCGAGAAAGAAAGCCCATAACATCAATGCATTACGGGGCACATCCGACTCAAACTTCAAAATCAGATATATATATAAAAATGGAGTGGCATATCCGGCAATATGCACATTGTTCAGTATCAGCACCTGCAATAACACCAAACCGATAAACCACCCTATCTTATGCAAATAATTGATTATCATTTTTCCCCTTCTTTTTCCAGCATGTCCTGTTCCTCCTGCCCGCTACGCGAAATGACACGCACATTGCTCACTTTACCGAAATCCGTAGCCAGCTTTATCTTCAACAGATACGACAGCCCGTCATGAGAATCGGACATATCATCGACCGTCCCTACCATAACCCCTTCGGGGAACACCGTAGAGTAACCGCTTGTCACTACCGTATCACCCAGGTTAAATTCCGCGTGACGAGGCAAATCTTTCAGATAGGCGAAACGCGAATCTCCGCCTTCCCACTTTAAATAGCCGAAATAATCACTGCCCACAATCTTGCAACTGATGCTCGACTTGCTGTTCAGCAACGGAATAACCAGCGAATAGCGGGGAGAAGTCTTATACACGATACCTACTACCCCGTTTGCATCCACTACACCCATCTCCGGACGAATGCTGTCTGACGAGCCACGGTCTAATGTAATGTAATTATCCGCCCTGTTCAGGCTGTTCTTAATGACATTCGCCTTGAATATGCGGTAATCATCCGGAGCAAGACGGGCCATGCTATATAACTTTACCGAGTCCAGACCTCGTTCCTGCAAGCTTCTTTCAAGAAAAGCCACCCGTTGTTCCAGCCACATATTCCGGTCGAGCAAATCCTCGTTGACCGATTTCAAATGGAAGTAAGAACTGATGCCTCCCGATATCTCATAAACTTTCCCTGCCACTCCGTTTGCCGAGGTGAAATACACACTCTGCTGATAATGATTGAAGCGGAACAATAAAACAAAACTGGTAACCTCCAACAGAAGAAAGAGGAACCAGTAATTGTATTTAATAAGAAAGTTCAGTAAATTTCGCATACCTATCTCATCAGGAATGAGAAGCGGTCAACATTCTTCAATGCAATGCCCGTACCTTTGGCAACGGCATGCAAAGGGTCTTCCGCAATGTGGAACGGTATGTTAATTTTATCGGTCAGACGTTTATCCAATCCGCGAAGCAACGCACCGCCACCGGCCAGATAGATACCGTTGTGCACGATATCGGCATACAATTCGGGCGGCGTATTCTCCAATGCGCTCAAGATAGCGGTCTCAATCTTAGAGATAGACTTCTCCAGACAGTGCGCCACTTCCTGATAGCATACGGGTACTTCCATAGGAAGCGCCGTGATACGGTTCGGGCCATGAACGATATAATCTTCGGGAGCATCCTCACCCAATTCAGTCAAGGCTGCGCCTACATTAATCTTGATACGTTCCGCCATACGCTCGCTGACCTTCACGTTGTGCTGGCGGCTCATGTACTCCTGAATATCGGCAGTCAGATCGTCACCGGCAATACGGATAGAGTTATTGGAAACAATACCGCCCAATGAGATAACGGCGATTTCCGTAGAACCGCCACCTATATCCACGATCATATTACCCTCCGGCGCTTCCACATCGATACCGATACCGATAGCGGCAGCCATCGGCTCAAATATCAGGTAAACATCGCGTCCGCCGGCATGTTCGGCAGAGTCGCGCACGGCACGAAGCTCTACTTCCGTACTCCCCGAAGGAACGCCTATTACCATACGGAGCGAGGGAGAGAACAGACGATTGCGGTTGTTCACCATTTTAATAAGTCCGCGTATCATCTGCTCGCAAGCATAGAAGTCGGCAATTACACCGTCGCGAAGCGGACGGATAGTGCGTATGTTCTCGTGGGTCTTTTCGTGCATCATCTTTGCCTTTTCACCCACGGCGATCATCTTGTCCGTACGACGGTCCAAAGCTACTACCGAAGGCTCATCCACTACTATCTTGCCATTTGTGGTGATGATAGTATTGGCAGTGCCAAGGTCCATCGCTATTTCTTGTGTAAAAGAGAATAATCCCATGTTTCTTAAATGAAAAATTAGGAATGAAGAATTAAGAATACTATGCGGAATACCAACGTAAGCAAAGACAGCGCAGACAATTCCTCATTCTTAGTTCTTCATTCATCATTAATATTAGTGTTTAAAGTGACGGAACCCTGTTATCACCATTGCAATGCCATGTTCGTTGCAATAATCAAACGAGAGTTCATCCTTGATACTTCCGCCCGGCTGAATTACAGCCTTAACGCCTTCATTACCTGCAATTTCCACGCAGTCGGGGAAGGGGAAGAAAGCATCGCTCGCCATTACGGCGCCGTTCAAATCGAAGCCGAAGTTCTTGGCCTTCTCAATGGCCTGTTTCAAGGCGTCCACACGGCTGGTCTGACCTACACCGCTTGCCAGCAGCTGCTTGCCTTTAGCCAATACAATAGCGTTGGATTTGCTGTTCTTCACTATCTTGTTCGCGAAAAGCATATCTTCGATTTCCTGTGCAGTCGGAGCCTTGGTCGTCACGGTTTTCAAGTCTTCGGAAGTCTCGATCTTCAAGTCACGGTCTTGAACCAAAACGCCATTCAACAAAGAGCGGAACTGTTTCTTAGGCAGAGCAGCCTGCTTGCGAACCAGAATTATACGGTTCTTCTTCTGACCGAGAATTTCCAGTGCATCCACGTCATAATCGGGAGCTATGATAACTTCAAAGAATATCTTGTTGATTTCTTCGGCAGCCGCCTTGTCAATCACGGCATTTGTGATGAGCACACCGCCGAATGCAGATACGGGATCACCTGCAAGCGCATCGTTCCATGCTTCCAGCACAGTAGAACGTGAAGCCAAGCCGCAGGCATTGTTATGCTTCAGGATAGCGAAGGTCGTATCCGTAAATTCATCAATCAAATCAACGGCGGCATTGATATCGAGCAAGTTGTTATAAGAGATTTCCTTACCGTGAATCTGGTCGAACATAGCATCGATATTTCCATAGAAATAACCTTTCTGATGCGGGTTTTCACCATAGCGCAAAGTCTTCTGGTTATTGGCGGATTGGCGGAAAGCAGACCCTTCTTCACCATCGAAATAGTTGAAGATAGCCGAATCATAATGAGAAGATACGGCAAAGGCTTCCTTAGCAAACCAACGGCGTTCTTCGAGCGAAGTAGTGGCGCCATGCTCCATCAGTATATCGCGAAGCGGCTGGTACTGGGCTTGGGAAGCAACGATAACAACGTCATTGTAATTCTTGGCTGCAGCACGAATCAATGAGATACCGCCTATATCGATCTTCTCGATAATAGCCGGTTCTTCGGCACCGCTTGCAACAGTCGCTTCAAACGGATACAAGTCTACGATTACGAGGTCTATTTCGGGTATTTCATATTTTTCTATTTGCTGCATGTCTTGTTCCAGTCCGCGGCGGCAAAGGATACCTCCGAATATCTTCGGATGCAAAGTCTTTACACGTCCACCCAGAATGGAAGGGTATGTGGTAAGGTCTTCCACTGCCTTGCAGGGATAGCCCAAAGATTCGATAAATTGACGGGTTCCACCGGTTGACAGGAACTCTACACCTTCTTCATGCAGTTTGGTAATGATTTCGTCCAAACCTTCTTTATGGTAAACGGATACCAGAGCTGTTTTGATTCTTTTAGTTTCAGACATGGATTTGCGTATTAAAGTAATGCGTACATTTTACTATTTGATGTGCAAAGTTACGAATTTTGTTTATTCATACATACATTCATACACAATAAATTAGGTATAATTAAAAAAGGAAGTTATTATTAAATCCGGCACCTTCGCACAATGACATAAAAAAAGCCCCGCTGAAAAGGCATCCATACCTCTCCAGCGGGACTGAAATCTTTTATGGCAACCGGTCTGTTACCAGATGGAAACCCGTTTTTCTACCGGTACAAACATCGGATCATTTTCCGTCACATTGAAAGCTTCATACCAAGCGCCTATTTGCGGCAAAGCGCCGTTTACACGCCATTTACCCAAAGCATGCACATCGCTCTTAGTACGGTTCAGCACTTCTTCCGGACGGATATTGTTTCCCCATACGCCCGCGTAGGCAAGGAAGAAACGTTGTTCGGGAGTGAAGCCGTCCATTACAGGCAGCGGATTAGCGGCCGTAGCTTTCTTGAATGCCTGATAAGAAACCTGCAAGCCGCCATGGTCGGCAATGTTTTCTCCCAAAGTCATACGGCCATTGCCATACACACCCGGAGCGACTTCAATGCTGTCGAATACATTCACCATAACCTGGGCACGTTCGTCGAAACGTTTGGAATCCTCTTCAGTCCACCAGTCTTTCAAGTTTCCGTCCTTATCATATTGGCGTCCCTGGTCGTCGAATCCATGAGTCATTTCATGACCGATCACCACTCCGATGGCGCCATAGTTGAAAGCGTCATCCGCATTCATATCGAAGAACGGATATTGCAAAATACCGGCAGGGAAGCAGATTTCATTCGTTGTAGGATTATAATAGGCGTTCACTGTTTGCGGGGTCATCAGCCATTCGTCTTTATCCACCGGTTTGCCGGCTTTAGCCACCATCTCCGCATGACTCCATTCATTGGCACGCTCCATGTTCGCCCAATATGAATCATCTTTGATTTCCAACGTAGAATAATCCTTCCAGGTATCAGGATAACCTATTTTCACATGGAAAGTAGCCAGTTTTTCCAACGCCTTTACCTTTGTAGAATCACCCATCCAAGCAAGATTTTTGATGCGTTCACCCAAGCTTTCCTGCAAATTCTTCACTAAAGTCACCATACGCGCTTTGGCAGCGGCAGGGAAATATTTCTCTACATACATCTGGCCTACGGCTTCACCCAAAGCGGAACTTACAGTACCGACTGCTCTCTTCCAACGGGGTTGCATCTCTTGTGTGCCACTCATCGTACGTTGGTAGAAATCGAAATTTTGCTCCGCCATGGCATCATTCAAAGTACCTGCGGCGGCGTCAATCAATCTCCATTGCAAGTAAAGCCCTTGTTCGTCAACAGGCAGAGTATCCAGAATATCAGCGGCGGCTTTCAAAGAAGCGGGCTGTCCAACGATAATTTCCTTCACATCTTTCAAATCCAGAGCAGAAAGATAAGCGTCCCAATCGAAGGTAGGATAAGCTTTCTTCAACTCTTCCATGCTCATTTTATTGTAATTGGCATGCGGGTCGCGCAATTCCGTACGCGAACGGAAAGCCTTGGCAAGACGTGTTTCCACATCCATCACGACATCCACACCTTTTTTGGCAGTAGCCTCATCGAAACCTGCCAACTGATACATCTTCTGTACGTGCGTACGGAAAGCGTCACGAATCTTAGCGGTAGCCGCATCATTTTCCAAATAGTATTCACGCTCACCCATACTCAGACCCGTTTGATAGGTCTGTACAGCATTCATGCTACTATTCATTTCATCCGCCCCTACATACAGAACGTTATAGGAAACAATACCTTTCTTCTGCATCTCGCCCAACAAGGCATAAAGTTCTTTTTTGTCTTTTAAAGCCCCCAGCCTGTCGAGTTCAGCCTTAATAGGAGTTATACCATCCTTATTCAGCTTTACACTGTCCATTACGATTTTGTACAAATCACCGACTTTCTGCGCTACACTTCCGGCTTCATGCTGAGTGGCAGCCAGTTCTTCGATAAGCCCCTGAATCTGCTTACGGTTATTTTCCGCAAGAATGGTAAAAGAGCCATACTGTGAGTACTCGGCAGGAATCGGATTGTTCTTCATCCAACCGCCGCAAGCGTATTGGTAGAAATCTGTTCCGGGCAAAGCCGTTGTGTCAAGATCGGCAAGATGAATGCCGGCTGTAAGTTCAGCCTGGTTCTTGCCAGTACCGCAAGCACCTGCCATCAGGCAAAATGCTGCAATGGGTAAAAAATGAAATACTCTCATACTTATATAAAATAAATGTTATTACGTTATCACTCCTTTTTCATCTCCTCCAGTTCACAGGAAGCAGAATCCCATTCTTCCATTACACGGTCTAACTGGGCTTTCAGTTTCTGGTGCTGTTCGTAAAGCGTCATATCCGAAGCACCTTCCGGTGTAGCCATCTTAGCTTCCAGAATAGCAATAGCCGCCTCCGTCTGCTCTATCTCCGCTTCACAATCCGCTACACGACGTTCCAGTTTTTTGAGCTTCTTATTGAACTCTTTTTGTTCCTCATAAGAAAGCTTCGCGGCGGAAGGTTGCGCTGCTTCAGCATTACCGCCGGCAGCCGCTTTCCCCGCAGCCGGTGAAGCAGATAATGAAGGAGACTTCTGCAAATCGTTCAAGCTCTCTATCTGCTTTTTCTGCAAGAAATCATAGATACCGCCAAGGTGTTCTTTCACCAACCCGCCACCGAACTCATATACTTTAGTCGCAAGTCCATCCAAAAAGTCACGGTCATGGCTGACAATTATCACCGTACCGTCAAAATCACGGATGGCCTCCTTCAGTACATCTTTCGAACGCATATCAAGATGATTCGTCGGTTCGTCGAGAATCAGGAAATTCACAGGTTCCAGCAACAGCTTAATCATGGCGAGACGGGTACGTTCGCCACCGGAAAGGACTTTTACCTTCTTGTCCGAAGCCTCTCCGCCAAACATGAATGCTCCTAAAATATCGCGTATCTTCAGCCGGATATCTCCCACCGCCACCCGGTCGATGGTATCGAAAACCGTCAGGTTTTCATCCAGCAGTTGCGCCTGATTCTGCGCGAAATAACCAATCTGCACATTGTGCCCCAAAGTAAGCTTCCCGGTATAATCCGTAATCTCATCCATGATGCACTTTACGAGTGTGGACTTACCTTCGCCGTTTTTGCCGACAAAAGCCACTTTCTCACCGCGGTTAATAGTGAGATTTACATCGTGAAATATGACATGGCTTCCGTACGCTTTGGCAACATCTTCACAGATAACGGGATAGTTACCGCTACGGCTGCTGCACACAAACTTCAACCGTAAAGAAGAATTATCCTCTTCGTCCACTTCGATGCGCTCTATCTTCTCCAGTTGTTTGATACGGCTCTGTACCTGTACAGCCTTAGTGGCCTTATAGCGGAAACGCTCGATAAAGTCTTCCGTATCCTGTATCTGTTTTTGCTGGTTTTCGTAAGCACGAAGCTGCTGTTCTCGGCGTTCCTTACGGAGTACCACAAACTCATCGTACTTCACTTTATAATCATAGATACGCCCGCAAGTTATTTCAATCGTACGGGTAGTGACATTATTCAGAAAAGCGCGGTCGTGACTGACAAGCACCACTGCGTTGGCACGGGTGGAGAGGAAGTTTTCCAACCACTGGATACTCTCAATATCGAGATGGTTCGTAGGCTCATCGAGCAGCAACACATCCGGACGGCGAAGCAACAACTTGGCAAGCTCGATACGCATACGCCAACCACCGGAGAACTCACTCGTAGAACGGTCAAAATCCTCGCGGCTAAAGCCCAGTCCCTGAAGGGTACGTTCTATTTCGGCACGATAGTTTGTACCGCCCATCATCAGAAAACGCTCGTTTTCATGGGTAAAACGGTCTATCAATTTCTGATAATCTTCACTGTCATAATCGGTGCGTTCAGCCAACTGCCGGTTCATACGCTCTATATCAGCCTGCATCTCAAAGATATGCTCAAAAGCAAGTTCAGCCTCTTGCATGACGGTACGCTCATCACTGAGTATCATCACCTGAGGCAAGTACCCGATCGTACATTCGCGGGGAACGGCCACAACACCGGAAGCGGGTTGCTGAATGCCGGCCAATATTTTGAGCATGGTGGACTTACCCGCCCCATTCTTACCGACAAGAGCTATGCGGTCTTTCTTATTAATAACATAAGAAACGTCTTCGAACAGAGGGGTAGCGTTAAATTCCACCTTCAGTCCTTCTACAGATATCATAGTGTCAATGAATTAATCGTTTAAGGCTGCAAAGGTAGCGATATTATTTTTATTCTCACGCAATCGTGTATTCAAAGCATACAACTACATTCATTTAAATTTCAATACTTGCTATATGACGTATCAAATGATATGGCGAACGGTCTGTCGAGGATTTTATAGTTACAATGCGTGTTTATCGCATTCAGATGTATTTTGAGGCAAGCTCAGTCCCATACTCAGGGTACCTCAGTCGTATACTGAGACAGGCTCAGTCTCATACTTAATCACGCTTTATAAATCAAACTGATAATCAATTAGTTACAAAAGCCCTCTTACAACTCATAAACCTTTACAAAAAATCCCCTCTCTCCCTTTCCATCCAACCAACCTGGAGAACAAAAGAAGGAAAAGAGGGGATATTTTTATAAAGTAAACCGCTCGGATATTCCCTTAGAACAACTTAGCGGGATATTCTCCGGCATCTACCAACGCCTGAATCTTATCAACCACACTCTGACGGTCTTCCGGATAAGTCACGCCGAACCATTTACTGTTCGTATCGAGTACCTCTACCGTAGCAGTACCGTCATTAATCAGTTTATCCACCATCAAAGGAATAAAGAATTCGCTCTTCAAATTTTCCATATTCTTCGGATCGCTGAGGAATGTCTTAAAGAACTCCTGGCTATAAGCAAAATAGTCGGGAGTAAAACCCCAGAAATTCATGCTGACCGGAGTAGTGTCAGGAGTAGCAGTCCACTCGCCATTATCATCGATATACTTCACCTCACCGTCCATACGTTGAATCTTGGTACGTTCTACAACGGAAGTCAGCAGATTATCGGTATCCGTACCGCAAAGACCGCGAGATACCGTGCCGCTTTCACTTAATGTATTTCCAATACGGAAACCCACCATCGAATATTTATTTTTGGAACCATCGGGAAGTTCTGACAAGAATTTACCCATTACCCGGAAAGAATCGCGACCGTAGAAATCATCGCAATTGATAACGGCGAACGGCTCCTTTATCACATCGGCACCCATCATTACGGCATGGTTAGTACCCCATGGTTTGGTACGGTCTGCCGGGCAAGTAAATCCTTCGGGAAGCGCATCCAGTTCCTGGAACACCAGTTCGCACGGAATATGTCCTTCGTATTTGGAAATGATTTTATCGCGGAAGTCCTGCTCAAAGTCTTTACGGATAACGAAAACGAGCTTACCGAATCCGGCATTGATAGCATCGTAAATAGAATAATCCATAATAGTTTCGCCATTGGGGCCCAGTCCATCTAACTGTTTCAAGCCACCGTACCGGCTGCCCATACCGGCTGCCAATAAGAATAAAGTTGGTTTCATATTAGTTATTATTTAAAAAGGTTAGTGTATCATGGTTGATAACAGATGCAAAAGTAGTAAAATTTATATCAGAAAAGGGGAGATTTTAGTCCATTCTTTTCTATAATCGTACAAAACTCCACCTTATCGACCGGTACTTCCGCATTGAGTCCGTTTTTGGGCAAATACGATTCACTATTGTCTGCAAAGCCGACAGAATCTCTTAGAACGGATAACCGATAGCGAAATGCAAAGCAAGACTGTCCTTGAACTTAGGAATATTGTAGTATCCCGACTTACCGGTATCATACGGGTCATGCAGTCCTACTCCGCAGTCCAAACGGAACACCAGAAAATCCATATCATAGCGCAAACCCGCTCCCGTACCCAAAGCCACCTGCTTGGCAAAGTTCTTTAAAGTAAGTTCTCCACCGGGGCGGGAATCATCCTTACGCATCAGCCACACATTACCGGCATCCAAGAACACCGCTCCATGCAAGTCGCCGATGATACGGAAACGATACTCAACATTAGCTTCCATACGTATGTCGCCCACATGGTTGATGAAAGAATACTTACTTTCCTTATCCGGAGCATAACCGCCCGGGCCTATGCTGCGGGCGGAGAAAGCACGTACGCTGTTGGCGCCGCCGATATAGAACTGCTCGGTATAAGGAGCCGACAGCGCATTTCCGTACGACCATATCACTCCTCCGGCAATGCGTGAAGCGATCATCTGGTTTTTATCTATCTTATAGTGATAGCGGAATTCACTGTTAACCTTCAGGAACTGCGCAAAAGGTACACCCAGCAGTTTTTTATCCTTCTCGCTGAACGGTTTGCCGAAGACACGATAAATACACGAAGTCAGATTACCTGCCGAGCTTACCGTCGTCTGCCACCAAATGGGATTGCGCACACGCTGTAAAGAAGCGTTATCATACGTGTACATATATTCCATGACAGGGATAAACTGGTCGCGCAGACTGACGTAGAGCGCAGGATTCTCCGCCTGCAATTCCTTAAAGGCTTCCGTCGGGTTACGAAGCACATTAAACGTAAGTTTAAACGGCGTGAAACTATGTTTGGTCGTACGCTTCGGCTGGAAATCATACGTAGCGTTTCCACCAAACGCCAACAGTTTATAATACTTGGCGCGGTTCAACTGGTCGATGTACAACTTGAAGGTGGTAGTGGCCGGAAAGTCGTACTCCTTATCGCCGAAACGGGGAAAGACCACACGTGGGAACATCAGCGAAGTAGACAATCCCACCTCATAACTGTTCATCAATGAAGACCGGTCTTTACCCGTCTGCCACTCATACGAACCGTCCAGCTTCACATTCCATGCCTCACCGCCGCCAAACACGTTGTTTTTCGTTACGGTGAACGAAGCTCCCGGTCCGGTCTGGTTATTACTTTTCATCTTCACGTTGAAATCCAGTTCGGCATCGTAGGGTTTGTCGAGAGCCGCATGGATATTCACATCCAGCGTATCACACGCGAATGTCGTATCGCGCGGAGTATACTGCATTTCGAGATAGCGGAAGATGCCCACATTATTCAAACGCTCCTGCACACGGGTCTGACGATATAAACTGTAAAGGCTTTGCATGGAACGTCTGCGGGAGATACCCGTACTGTCCTGCACCTGGCGTTTCTGACGATATGCCTGATAGTTGAGCCACCTGTAAATCATGTTGGGACGTACCCGCAATTTATCATGATAATAGATGCGCAGTCCCTTATAATCCATGCTGTCGTTAGGAGCCTCTCCATGCTTGCCATAGAGGTGGAATGCTTTACTGCCCACATAAAACGGTTTTTCGGCGACAGAAGGCATACCGGGAGCAGGCACCATACGCATCACGACATGGCCGCCGGGCACTAAAGTCGTATCAGCCTGATAAGTCAGATAGTCGGGACGGAAATAATAGCACCCTACATTGCGCAGCAAAGTACTGATACGAGTACGCTCTCCGTCGAGGTCGGTCACATTAAACTGTTCTCCCGGACTGATGAGCGAACGGCGGCGGCTCATATTCATAATGCGCGACGTACGTTCACTGAAACCGTGGTAGTAGACCGTATCGATAAAATAAGGATTACGCATGTCCACCGTATATTGCAGCTTCGCCTTTAATGAATCTTTCGGATTTACAAACGTCTTATAACTGACCGTACCGTTGAAGTAGCCGTAGTCCCGCAACAGATTAGCAGCAGCCTTCTGCCTGATATCAGGATTGACGGACGACATCAATACCGGCTTTGCAGCAAAGCGGTTGAATATCCACTTTCCAAACCCCTTCTCATATTTCACAAATCCATTGTAAATCCATAATCCCACAGGGAACGGTATGCGGATACTGGAACTGCCCAACAAAGAGTTGTTCGGAGCAGTGGCCAGCGCAGCTTCCACCTCTTCCATGGCGGTTTCGCCTACCGGAGTCTTGCTACGGTTCTCGACAATCATCGTTTTTTGTCCCGTATACAGGATTTCACCTTCCGGCAAATGCTTGGTTGTGGAACATCCTGCCAGAAACAGTATACCCGCTATATATAATATCAGTCGTTTCATATCATTCTACAGTTTGTTTCTTCTTTTTCCTGAAGATAAAGAGTTCGCCCAGACGGTCCATCTTACGGCGAAGCACAAGACCGACTCCGGTTTCCGTTATTTCCCCGTCGAGCACGCTTTCGTAGTTCTTGTCATAGAACACACGGACATAGCGCGTACCGGACGTATCCAACCTGTACTCCAGCGAAATATTATCGATAAACGATTCCGCATCATTCGTGGCATTGGCGCCCGTTGTTACTTTACCGCCGATAACAATCTGCACACGGTCGTTGAAAAGGCGTTGCGAATAGCGGAAGCTATAATCCGTTTGCTTATCTCCCGTTTCGGCAGCCGTACGGTCTTCCATACCCATCGTGAAACTTGCATTAATGCTTTGGAAAGCCGAACCTGCCAATGAGTTGATCTGACTTTGGATAACGCTATTCAGAGCGCTACCCATAGAGAATCCGCCACCTTTGACACCGCTATTCATATAAACACCGGTCGCCAGCATGGCAATGGCCTGTTTGCTACGCTCCTCAGTACCCATAGCCTGCAACTCGTTCTCGATGGCGGCGTCATCCGGCGCCGTTATATCGAAGATAAGTTCGGGAGCGTCAAGCCGGTTCTTTATGGCTATGGACACATCGAAGTTTACCACGCGCGAACCGCCGTCGTCACCGTCGGCTACCGAAGCGCGCATACGCTCCGTCGCTTTCAGGTTCAATGTCGGGTTCATCGGATCGCCGCGCCAGTCCACATAACTTCCGTTGTTAATCTGGAATTCCTTCAACGGAATGATAGGAAGCGAATACTTCATGATTCCGCCCGAAAGCGTATAGCGTCCGGTAAGGCTTATATCGCCTTGCGGAGTGTATTGCATATTCAAATCCCCACCGCCTTCCAGTTCTATAAACTTACTGCGGTCGGGGCTCAAATCGGCACGAAGGCGTACGGCATTGTCTATATGCACGGACATAATCATATCCATACCGCCCAAAGACATGGCAGGGGCCTCATCCGCACTCACCGAGGTCGTGTCCGCAAAGGAAGTAAAAGTAACCAGGCCTTCAAGACGGTCTTCCACCGTCAGCGGCGAGTCGGTGAGCACATAGGTCACATCCGTGTTTCCCAACAGATTCATATTGCCGCGCATGGTCAAGGCATCCAAAGGCCCTCGTACCGTTGCGTTCAAATCGACAAATACCTTGCCGTAAATGAGACTTTCGCGGGTACGCGGTGCATCCAGCAGCGTATAGTTCTCTGCCAGCAATTTCAAATCCGCCGTAGGGCGTTCCAGATTACGGAAATCCACCTTACCGTTAATGGTGAACGGATTCTTACTGGTGGTATAGATAGCGAACTTATCGAATATCAGTTGATTGTCCTTAATCTGTACGGGGCGGTCGTCGAACCAGTAGCGGGCTCCTGCCTGACGCGCATATACCGATACGCTGTCCAGTGTAACATCTCCGTGCATCTTGGGTTTCTCCAACGGTCCGTAGATATACATTCCGCCGTCAAGGTCGCCGGTGAAGGAAACCATTTGGTCGGGAATAAAGGCATTGGCAATCTTCATCGGGAAATGCTCAAAAGAGGTGGTCACTTCCAGCGTATCCCTGCCATTCTTTTGCGTCAGTATACCGTCTGCGGTCAGCACTTCCTGATTGTCGTAACTGAAATACGTATTCAGATAATGCGTAGCGCCTTTATCTCCCGGCAGCCATGTGGCGCCCATACCGATGTCTCCTACATGTTGCCGCTCGTAAGTCAATTCATTGATGCTGGCTTCGGCGGACACTTGTAAGGAAGTAGGAGTCTGTATATACTGCGCTTCGGCGGAGAACAAGCCGGTCAGTCGGGGCATATAAGGAAGCACTTCGCTTAATTCTCCCAACTGGAAGCGGCTTAATTCCACGTTCATATTCTGCAACGAGATACTGTCGTTCTTGTCCGACTGCATACGGAAACATAAGCCGTTGTCGCTATCCATATCGATATTGGCATAGACACGCATATTCTTATGCAGATATATCCAGTTACTGTTATCTACGAAATGGAACTTACGGTATGCAATAACCGGTTCGGCAGGTGTCAGATTCAGCAATACTCCGTTGCCTTTGCCGTGTCCTTCGGTCAGCGGGCGGGCATTTATACCGAACAGCACTCCTGTCTGCCCCTCACCGTCCACATAATTTACGGTCAGTTCGGCGTCTTCACTCCGAATCTCGCCTGTCAGCGTACTCCGGAACACAAACTGCGGGTTCTTCGGCCCGTTAATCACCCCGCTTTGCAACATCATCCGGGAGGTATCCTGCTTCACGGTAAAGAAAATCGTATCGAGTTGCAACGAGTCCACACGCAATCCATGCACAGCAGTCCGCCCGTTGATGCCCCGCGTCGGCGTGGTACCGAAACGAAGGGTAAAGTCATTGAACGTCACATCTTTTGTTTTCAGGAAATAGCTGACCGGATTAGACTGTCCCGCCGTCAGCTGCATGCCTGCCGAAGGCAACACCCGACGCAAAGCCGCATGGTCCAGCCGCCTTTCATCTATCTGCTTCATAAAAATGGCGACGAACTCGTCCGATTGTTCCAACAGCTCCTTCAAAGTGCTGCGGGCACGGAACTGCAAGTCCATATCGCCGGCATTCATCCGCAACTTAATGGAATCGTGGCGCGCTTCCGCACCCAGATTAAACGCAACCGAATGTTCTAAAGGCTTGGGGGCAACGCCCAGTTTATATAAGTCCAGCTCCTCGACATTCATATTCAGCTTGCCGTCCATGTATTTGCGGTCGAGGCGTAAGTCGGCCTCGGACTGCATCTTCAATAACTCATTATCACTCGTCAGTCGCACTGAAGCCACCGATGACTTCAAGCCCGCGTTCAAATCCACGCCCGATATATTCCAACGGGCATACTGCAATTCCGCCAGCTTGGCCTCTATGCGCGCCATTGTCTTATGAGAAGCGATATCCACTCCCTGGCCTTTGGCGGAAACATGGGCCGTAAGTGTATAAACAGAGTCTTTAGGCAGGAAATGATGGAGTTGCAAAGCATCTATGGCGAGGTCTGCATGATAGGCCTCGGTAGACAAGTTGTAGGCGGCATCCAAATCCAGACTGCCTTTGCCTTCCTTTACTTTCAGAAGCGCGTTGCATTGCGGCCCGTCAAGACCGAGACGCGCCACGAGATTCATACTGTCGGGCACAACGATAGAGCCGTCGGGAGTTACCCCGGTAAGTCCGGTCAGGAAATTAAGGTCTTGCGTCTGCATTTCAAAATCAAGCTCTCCGCTACGCCTCAAGCTGTCCGTAAGGTTCCACAACTCACCGCCGCCGCTCAACGAGAAAGCGCCCGGCAATTCAGCGGTGAAACGTGAAATCTGCATTTGCTTCAAGTTCCCTTCCGTACCGGCATGAATCACCAGCGGCCGGAAAGGATAAGCCTCTTTAAAGGTTTCGGGCAATCCGCCTGCAAAGAGCAGTACATCCTGTTTGCCGATATTGGCATTAAAGCGGGCAGACAGACGTCCGGTAGTAGGTATATCGACAAGTTTCCAATAGGTCTGCGCCGTCAGGTTCATTTCACTATGCGGGGTCGTAAGTTGCAAATGGGGCACGCGGATAAGGGTTGAATCGGCAAACAGGCGTCCGGTCAGAGAAGTTACAGTCAGTCCCGAACGGTCGTACATGGAGAACTCGCGGATAACGGCGTTCATGTCGCGGCCGCAGGACATCACCGAATCTATGCCGATACGGATGTCGCGCAACGCGATATGCGAAGCGTCAAAACCCTCGACGGGAGCGGCTGTACCCGAATCGTAATTTACGGCAGTACCCGTAAGCGCGAACTTACGCCAACCGTAGAACTGACGTTTGAGGTCGGCATTGGCATCTTCTATGCTTGCATCTCCTATATTGGCAGCCAACGTCATGGAGTCGAGCGGCATCTGCAAATCCACCGAAACATTCTTCAGTTTCAGGCTGTGCAACGCTATCCGCCAGTTCAAGGCGGTTTCAACAGTATCTTTCGGAGCCTCGGCAGTATCGGCAAGTATTACTTGCACATGGGTATTACTCAACTCCACGCTATTCAGCACGGCATTCTCTTTTTTCAGGTCGATGCCGTGACTCTCGAGGAAGAACCGTCCGAGCGTTCCTTTGATGTGCATACCTTCCAGCAAGGTGGAAGAGTTTACGGCTACCTGCTGCAAGGTAATATCGTCCACCTCTACCCTGCCTTGCAACAAAGGCCACGCCTGCACGCGCACGTTCAGGCTTCCAAGGTTCAGCAGGGTATCGGGATGTTGCATATCGACGGCGTCGTTCTCCGACTGCACCACCTGTACGCCACGCACAAGCAGATTCAAGGGAAAACGAAGGTCAATCCGTTCTACGGAAATATTCATGCCCGTAGCATCCGACGCTATCACCGTAGCCTGTTTCCGTATAAAATTCTGCACGGGCGGCACATACAGCAATATCATCAATATTACAAATAGGATAATAGGAGTGAGCAGCACCCAAAGTGCTCCCTTTAACCATTTTCTTCTCATTGGAACGTCAAACTGTCATCTATTAAAAGTTGTACAAAGTAAACAATTAATTTCGAGATAAAGTTCCTAAAGAATAAAAATACTGTGCCACACCGGTGTTTATGACCACTTATATCGACCACTTACCCAAATCGGTCTGTGCCGGTAAACGAACAATATCCTCGATAAGAGCAAGCGAACGGAGCGCACGCTGTCCCTGTTCGGCAGTGAAGGGAGCGCCGCGCAGGCTTTCCAGTATCTTAAGTTCCGACACCAGTTCCGTAGCGCCAATCAGCGTAAAGAGAGGAATCATTTTGTGCGATACGGTAGCCACCCCGTCCATGTCCGCCGCATCCACCGCCTGCCGCAAACGTTCGGCATTGAGACGGGTTTCAGTGACGAAACTCTCAAGAATGGACTTTGCCGCTTCCGGATCATCACCGGAGAAAGCGGTAAGCGCCGAGAAATTATAAGGAAGCTCCGGAGATGAAGCCTCAGCCGCAACCGCTTCTTCACATTGCGGGGCAGGAACAGGCTCTTGTCCGATACCCTCCGCATTCAGTTCCCGGAAAAGCTCCGCTACCGTAAACGGTTTGTGCAAACAACCGGCAAAACCGTGTTCCTTAATCTCCTCCCGTTTCATGTCGCTACGGGCTGTAACGGCTATCACAGGAATGGTCTGAGCTTGAGGAAGGTTCGACGCCCGCAGCAGTTTCAGCAGGTCGAAGCCGTTTATGGCAGGCATCTGTACATCGGTAAGCAGTACATCGAAGGTATCGGAACGCAAGGCATCCAACAATTCATCCAATTGCATGCACGACACCGAAGCGATACCGCTATGTTGGAGCATGGCCGCGGTGAGCGTAAGCTGAATACGGTCATCATCAATCAGAAGTACGCGAAGCGAGCGTTGTGAAGAAACGGATATTCTCCCGGAAAGAGCGGCAGAAGCTTCAGTTTCCGTCTCCTGACGCTTCTCGCCGGCATTCTCCGATACCCTCACGGGGAACAAAGGGATACGTAATGTAAACGTACTTCCCTTACCCGGCACACTGTCCACATCAATCGTTCCTTCCAGCAACTGTACAAGCATGCGCACGATGGACAATCCGAGCCCGAAGCCCTCTTTGCCCTGCGCGCCGGGCAGACGGGTGAACTCCTGAAAAATCCGTTCCCTGTCGGCAGGTTCCATACCTTTGCCTGTATCGGCTATGGCAACGACCAGCCGGCGGTTCTCGTAACGTGCCGTTATCGTTATGCCGCCCTCGTCCGTAAACTTCACGGCATTGGAAAGCAGGTTATTGATAATCTGGCGCAACCGGAGCGGGTCGCTGATATACGTGCTCTCCAACTCGGGAGCAATATCGCAATGTAAGCCCAGTCCCTTGGCGGAAGTCAGCGGTTCGAAGCTGACATGGATTTCTTCCAGCAGACGGGCGGGATGGAAAGTAACCCGGTTTATCTCGGCCTTATGAAGGTCGAGCCGATGAAAATCAAGCAAATCGACAACCAGTTTCAGCAGATGTTCCGATGAGGTTTTCATGTTATCCAGATAGAAGCGCTGCCGTTCGTCCACCGTCAGACGGGAGAGCAGGTCGGCATAGCCCATGATGGAGCCGAGCGGCGCCTTAAAGTCGTGGGTAATGGCAAGCATCATCTTCTCCCGCGTAGCCAGCAAGTCTTCGGCACGGCGGCGGGCTTCTTCCAGTTCGCGGCGATAACGGTTGCTGCGCGTAATGTCACGCCCGATGATTATCAGGAAAAAGGCGGAAAGCAACACAGCGCCGGCCGCGATACCGCTGATTATCTTAATGGAGTGATGGCGCACGGATTGCTGATACTCCGCCTCTTCGCGGGCGCGCTGCAAGGTTTCCTGTTCATAACCTTTCAACAGACTGTCGATACGGGCGGTCAGCATCCTGTCCATGCGCTGCAAAGTGCGCCTGCGGCGTTGTACGATGGCATTATTCTCTTTCTTCTGCTGCGCCACGGCACGCAGCTTTTCTTGCAGGGAGTCCACCGGATTGTAGACATCAATCACCGTATCCGTAGCATATTCGAGGGAAGTCTTTACCTGTATAGCAGTATCTTTTTTAGGCGGAACGAACACCTCTCCCAAACGACGGAAGAAGCCTTTCTTCTTGGGCTTGGTAACCACCGTGTCGCGATGCGTAATGATACGGCGCTGCACCCGCCGGTTGGTAACGACCGAGTCCTGCCGGGTAGCGATGATGCTCTCTATCTCCCGGGTAGAAACCATACTGTCGCTCGTTTCGCTCAGCACACGCAACATGTAAATGGTGTTCGCGTCCTTCTCCCTGAGAAGCGTGATGAGACTGTCCGTCCACTGCACATCCTGATTATCGGAAAGCATAAGATTCTCCATTTCCCTATGCACGAAGAACAGGGAAAAAAGCAACACTCCTAACAACAGAGTGTATCCGACAGCTATCTTTACTTTCGATACGCTATTCATAATAGGTGATAAAAAGGTGATAGAGTGACAGGACGGCGAATACCGCCTCTTTTATCATCTCGTTCCCGTTTTATAGCGGAAACGCAGCCACAGCATTAGTCCGGCGCTGGTCAGTCCGAACGGGAAAGCCATCCAGACACCGACCAATCCCCAGCCCAGCACGAAACCGCAAAAATATCCTACGGGCAAAGATATAATAAAATAAGAAATAAATGCAATAATCATCATCGGCTTTACATCCGATATGCCTCGCAGCGCATTGGCAAAGTTGATTTGCAATCCGTCGCCAAACTGATAAATCAGGAAGGGAAAGAACAAGGACGCCACCAGCGCCGAAGCCTCGGCGCTATCCGTGAACCAACCGCCCACCTGTCCGCGCATCACAAAAACAATGCTCATAAGCACCACTTCCATAGCCATTATCAGGTGGAAGCCCGCAAATGTGGAACGGCGTACATTCTCCATATCGCCCTGCCCCTTAAAGTTACTGACACGCACCGCTACCGCAGCCCCCATACCGTAGTACATCATGAAGGTGAATTGCGAAATGGTCAGCATTATCTGATGGGATGCCAAAGCGATGGTACCCAGCCAACCCACCATAATGGCGCTAAGGCTGAAAGAAGCCGTCTCCATTCCCATCTGCAAGCCGACAGGCCAGCCCAACGCATTGAGCCGCTTAAACACCGGAAGCGACCACCCCATGCGGAAAAACCCAAGCCGGTAACGAATGAAGCGACGACCGCGAAGTACAATCAGCGCGAAAACCACGACCATCATAATACGCGAGAACAGCGTACTGATACCTGCTCCCAGCAAACCCAACTCCGGAAAGCCCAGCTTACCGTTGATAAGAATATAATTACCTATGATGTTCAGCGCGTTTCCGCCCAGCAGTATCCACATGGCGGTCTTGGTGTCGGTGATACCGTCCGTAAACTGCTTGAAACCATTGAACAGCATCACGAAAACCAGCGAAGCGAGCAATACCAGATAATAAGGTTTTATCAAAGGCATCAGTTCCTCGGGCTGCCCCAAACGCTCCACATTGAAGTAGACCACCGTCATGATGAAAGTAAGAAGCAAAGCCACCAGGACATTCGCCACCAAACTGCACCGCAACGCCTGCCCCGCTTCCGCAAAACGGCGGTTGCCGTAAAGACTGCCTACAATAGGCGTCAGTCCGTAGCTGAAACCGGTACTGAAAATGATGCAAAGCGTAAATACGTTGTTTACGAAAGAAGCCGCACCCAGTTCCTCGGTACTGTGATGCCCAATCATCAGGGTATCCGCGAAACCGAGAACAATTACGCCCACCTGCCCGATAACAATGGGAAGTCCCAGAAATATCAACGCTTTATAATGCTGTTTATAGCCGGCTATCAAATTCATCATCTTATTATCTAAAATTTGTTTCATCGGACGAAATCCACAGTCTGTCAGACAGATGTTCCACACATCCTCACTGTTCTCTTTTAATGTTGTTTATCACTCTTATAATATAATACTACGGTATTGTTCTCGCAGAAAGTATGCTGCGCCACAGTGTGCAGTTGCTCCGTCGTAACGGAGCGATAGCGCTCTACTTCAAGGTCAATATCTTCCGCCTTTCCCGTCAGCTCAAACCAGGCAAGATTTGTGGCTACGTTCAGGTAATTGATATTGCCGAATATTTGGGTAGATTCAAACTTATTCTTGACTTTCTCCAGTTCCTGTTCGCCTGCCGGAGATTGCCGCAACTCTTCCAATTCCTTACGGACAGCGGCTTCCGCCTGTTCCAACGACACGCCTGCCGCAGGCTTACCGCTGATTTGCAACAGCCCCGCATCGCGCGTACCGCTGATGTATGCGTCGATACCGGAAAACAGATTCTGCTCCTGCACCAGACGGCGGTTCAAACGGCTGGAGCGTCCGTTGCTGAGAATATCGGACAGGATATCGAATGCGTAATAATCCGCGCTCTCACGACTGCACATGTGATAGCCCATGAACAAGGCATCCAGCGGCACGTTTCTTTCCACCGTCAGCCTGCGTTCCCGCGTTTGCTCCGGTTCCTGCGGCAATTGCCGCGCCGGAACATCCCGCCGGGGAATGGGCGCAAACCATTTCTCGGTGAGCCTGACGGTTTCATCCCATGAAATGTTCCCCGTCACTGCCAGTACGGCATTATTCGGGGCGTAGAAGCGGTAGAAGAAGTTCTTCACTTCGTCCAGCGTGGCCTGCTCTATGTGGGAGAGTTCTTTGCCGATAGTAGGCCAGCGGTACGGATGCACCCGGAACGCCAACGGGCGGAACAAATGCCCCACATCACCATACGGCTGGTTGAGACAGCGTTGCTTAAACTCCTCCATCACCACGCCGCGCTGTACTTCGAGGCTTTGCTCGCTGAAAGCCAGTTCCAGCATCCTGTCGGACTCCAGCCAAAAGGCTGTCTCTACGTTCGGTTTCGGAACGGTCAGGTAATAATTAGTAATATCGTTATTCGTCCAGGCATTATTTTCTCCCCCCGCCAATTGCAAAGGCGTATCATAATCGGGAATATGCACCGAACCGCCGAACATCAGATGCTCGAACAAATGGGCAAAGCCGGTATGTTCGGGATGCTCGTCGCGTGCGCCGACATCATAAACGATGTTCAGTGCCACCATTTGCGTACTGGTATCCTCGTAGTGCACCAGTCGCAGGCCGTTGGGGAAACAATGCTTATTTATCTTCATTCGTTAATCGATCACAGTCACCTTTTCAATCTTCACATCCTCTTCCGGACGGTCACTGCGGTCTGTCTTTACTTGTTGAATCTTATCTACGATATCCATGCCCTCAACCACTTCGCCGAATACGGTATATTCACCGTCCAGATGCGGTGTACCACCGACAGTGGTATAGGCCTTCACCTGTTCCGGCGTGAAACGGAATTCCGGTTCATCAGCCACCTGAGCCTCAGCCTGCGCGATAAGCGTATCCTGCAGGTTCATCAAACCTTCCTGGTCGCCGTCCTTACGCATCTTGTAGATTTCTTTCATGTGCTTCTGCGCCAAAGCATTGAAAGCATTGTTCAAACGCGCCTGATTCATCTGATGTTCCATGCCGAGAAGCGTAGAGTCGTTATACACCTTTCCGGTCACGATATAGAACTGGCAACCGGACGATTCCTTCTTCGGGTTCACGTTGTCTCCCTGACGGGCGGCAGACAGCGCACCTTTCTTATGGAAGTATTTAGGATAGACAAACTCCGCAGGAACCGTGTATCCCACATCACCCGCTCCCAGCATCTTGCCTTTCGGGGCATTCTTCGATTCGGGGTCGCCCGCCTGTATCATGAAGTCCTTGATGACACGGTGAAACAGAGTACCCTCATAAGTACCGTCCTCGGCCAGCTTGATAAAGTTATCGCGATGCTTCGGCGTCTCGTTATACAGTTTCACGATGATGTCACCCGCACTTGTTTCAATCTTCAATTTCGTTTCTTTTTCCATATTTCCGTCTTTCTTTTGTCCCGGTTTGCAGGCCGTCAGACCGCAAACCAGTATGGTTAATAATACTATGAGATTTCTTTTCATCTGTCTTTTTGTTTAATTTAAGTCTGCAAATATACTAAAATCGAACAAAACGATTTACCTTTGCATCATAAAAGAGATAAAAAGCAGAAGGGATGAAATCCATATTAATCGTAGAAGATGACATCACTTACGGTATGATGTTGAAAACATGGCTCGGCAAGAAAGGTTTCCAGGTCAGTTCGGTCAGCAGCATATCCCGTGCCCAAAAGCATATCGAAGCCGAGACAGTAGACTTGATACTGTCCGACTTGCGCCTGCCCGACCGTGACGGCATAGACTTGCTGAAATGGCTGGGGGAACATTCCTTGCATATACCTCTTATCATCATGACGGGCTATGCCGACATACAGTCCGCCGTACAGGCCATAAAGCTGGGTGCATGCGACTACATCGCAAAGCCCGTAAATCCCGATGAATTATTGAAGAAAATGGATGAAGCCCTGAAGCCCTCGTCCGCCGCACCTCAACAGGCGGCGCATTCATCCGGGACAGATAAAGCATTTGCCGCCGACAGCACGGTGGACGCATCTTCCGACTACCTGGAGGGCGAAAGCGATGCCGCCAAACAACTTTATAACTATGTAAATCTGGTTTCTCCCACCAATATGTCCGTCCTCATCAACGGAGCCAGCGGAACAGGTAAGGAGTATGTGGCGCAACGCATCCATAAGTTGAGCCGCCGCGCCAGGCAGCCGTTCATAGCCATTGACTGCGGAGCCATCCCCAAAGAGCTGGCCGCTTCCGAATTCTTCGGTCACGTAAAAGGTTCCTTTACCGGTGCGCTGACCGACAAGACCGGCGCATTCGCCGCAGCCAACGGCGGTACCATCTTTCTGGACGAAATAGGCAACCTCAGCTACGAGGTACAGATACAATTGCTTCGCGCCCTGCAAGAACGTAAGATACGTCCCATCGGCTCTAACAAGGAGATACAGGTAGACGTGCGCTTAGTATCCGCCACCAATGAGAATCTGGAACAAGCCATCGAGAAAGGTACATTCCGCGAAGACCTCTACCACCGTATCAATGAATTTACCCTGCGTATGCCGCAATTGAAAGACCGTCGCGAGGACATCCTTCTCTTTGCAAACTTCTTCTTAGACCAGGCCAACCGTGAACTGGACAAGCACCTCATCGGCTTTGACGAAAAAGCATCCAAAGCCTTATTGGAATACCAATGGCCGGGCAATCTGCGCCAGATGAAGAATATCGTCCGCCGCGCCACTCTTCTTGCTCAAGACAAATTCATTACCTTGAATGAGCTTAGCGAACTGCAAAATCAGGTCACTCCGTCCGCAGGCATGCCGCTCCGTAACGAAGAAGCCGAAAAGCTGCAAATCATCGAAGCCTTGAAACAGACAGGCTACAACAAAAGCCGCGCCGCACAACTGCTCGGCATAGACCGGAAAACGCTCTACAACAAACTTAAGCTATACGGCATAGAGCTGTAATTGTGGAAAAACTCCACACCACGTTCCACACTTTCCACACAAATCCACACATTTCTACGATGCGGCATTCTGTCACGACCAAATTAGCGTACTAATTACCAGTACCTTATCATTTCCTTATCAATTCTGGCACATCATTTGACATACATTACACGTGGATATCCAATCCACAGCAGTATCAAAGCAAAATCTACCTAAACTAAGACTGAACCGAATATAAACCTATTAAAGTAAATGAAAAACAAAAAGATTAGTATTAGTAGCAGCCCTGTTTATGTTTGTTTGTGACGGATCGTTCTTGGCCTGAGCACAGATGCAAATGGCCAAGAGCATCCCAAGCACAACTTGAAGTGGCCGAATAATAGTAAGCGCACTAACAACAAAAAAGCCGTTTCCTCCTTGTCTATTCCGGGAAACGGCTTTTTTGTTACCTTTCATTTACCAATGCCTTTCCGGGTAAAGGTCATTCCACCATGCCGGACTGTCCTGCAACCAACGTGCAAACCATGCCATGATAGAGTTGTGCCACAGCTCGCGCTTGGGATAATCACTGATGAAGTGGTTCTCGCCATCCACCGTTATAAACTCTACCGGCTTGCCCAATATCTTCAATGCATTGTACAACTGGATGCTTTCGCCGACAGGCACATTCGTATCGACCGTACCGTGCAGCAACAGCAGCGGGGTCTTGATTTTATCCGCATTGAACAAGGCCCCGTGTTTTGTAAACAGGTCGGGATTATTCCACGGATAGCTCCCGGCAGCGGCAACGGAGTTATAGGAATAGCCCCAATAGCCCTCGCCCCAATAACTGGTGACGTTACTGATGCCCGCATGCGAAACGGCAGCGGCGAACAAATCCGTCTTTGTCTGCAAGTACATCGTCATGAAACCGCCGTAAGACGCTCCGATACAACCGATACGCTTATCGTTGACAAACGGATGAGCGGCGCAGAACTTCTTCGTTCCCTCGATAATTTCGTCAGCGGTACGTTCCCCCCACGCATTGACATGGCGGGCGGAGAATTCCTGACCGTAACCGATAGCCCCACTGGGCTGGATAACATAAACCACATAATCGCGTGACGCGAACAGTTGCGCACAATAAGGCGAAGTGATGCCGCGTGTGGTAGGTGTAGTCCCGCCGTAGTAATAAACGATAAGCGGATATTTCTTATCCGGGTCGAAATCCGGCGGCAGGCATATCATACCTTTAATCTCCGTACCGTCTTCCGCCGTGAAGTTCCATTCCTTCATGGCACCCATATCTATCTTATCCAAAACGGGTTTCATCGGGTTGGCAAGCAAGACAGACGTTTTCTTCTTCACATCGTACGTATAGGCAACTCCCACACTGGTATTTCCACCGCCGACATAGGCGGCAACCGCAGGATTGTATTCCGCCAGGTCGAAGGAAGAAATCACATCTTCCTGCAGCGGCAGCATTTCAAAACTGTCCGTCTTCGGAATATAGCGGTAGATATGTCTGCAATCTTCGTCCGTTGTATTGAAGTAAATACAGCCGTCTACACGGTTCCACTGCAAGAAGTCGACGGTGGGATTAAAATCGCGTGTGATAGGACTGACCTTTTTCGTTGCTTTGTCCATAATGAACGCCTGGGTATCGAAATCATTGGCGACAGGATGCCCGCCGCAATTCTTCCCTATTCCGTCAAAAGCCATCGGACTGCCTATTACCAGAAGCTGTCCGCCGTCGGGAGAGTAAGCCGCCCTGTTGACATAAGAGCTCCATGTCACCAGCGTATCCGCCCGCAACGTAGCCAAATCCACCTCGAAGATGGAAGTGAGGGAGAAAGGACATTGAGTGATATTCGATTTAGAAGTGGAGCATAAAAGCTTCCTGCCGTCAGAAGATATATCATTCAGATAGACGGCATGGCTGCCATAAGTGAGTCGTTCGGAAAGACCTGTGGCAGGATCGTACTTAACGAGATAGTTGCGGGAACGCGCATCGGGAATACGGTCGTCGGGATGCAGCAGCCGTTTCAAAGGACCGCTGACCGTTTCCCCCTTATCATCGGGAGAGTAGATAAGATAATCTTCCGCGGGCGACCATGCAAAATATCCTTCGGGAACATCTTTCAGCAACACTTCCTCGCGCATGGTAACCGGGTCGAACACAACCAAATCATTCCGTTGCCTGCCGGTTACGGTATAATAAAGCTTATTGCTGCGGGGCATCCAGCGCATTTTCTCATCAGCAGCGGGCAGTATCACCCTGCCCGTCTTCAGTTCGGTCAACTCACAACGTGTCCTTGAACGCTTCAACGAATAGTTATCCGCATAGCAGGTAAGCAGATACTTGCCGTTCGGAGAAAGACTGACCGAACGCACGCGGCTTCCGAAAGCCGTATTGTGCAACGCGAAACGCCTTTTCAAATCGGGTGCAATCCGATAGCCGACATCGGTAAACTCCTTATCCTTCTCAAACTCGCACTTCAATGCGGGAACGGCCTTATCGGCAGCCGTCGACAACAATTTAACGACTATCTCATAATCCGCTTCCGGCTCCAGACGTAAGCCAAGTACCGAAGGGGAAACCTGCGACAAGCTATCTTCCGCAGTCGTCTTGGATTGTTTGGAAACGCCATTCACAAACACCTCGAAACGTGCGGGAGAGTAAATATTCAGCTTTCCTTTCATAAAGCGTTCCGCACGCAGGTTGGTGGCAAACAGATAGAACAGATTATCCTTATCCGCTTTCTCCACACGTACATACCCTGCGGTATCCGCCGACATGCGTTCGTAAGGACGCCCGTCGAAGTAAAGGCTGATGTCGGTCTTCAGCAGGTCATCGACCGTGAATTTCTCTCCTGTAAAGTTGATGCTGTCACCTTGAATGGGAGTACGCACCGCAACGGCAGGACGTACATTGTATTCGGTCACTTTATCCTGCGCCCGGACTGCGAGCGCCGCAAACAGGGACAGTCCCGAAAGAATCAGAATCTTTTTCATTGAATTTGTTATTAACAGATTATCAAATCATTTCAAAGCCATTCCACAGATTACCGCCAGGAACAGGGGCTTCCACCTCTATCAGTTCCTTGGACACCGGATGTACAAAGCGCACAAAGCGCGCATGCAGACAGATGCTTCCGTCAGGGTTGGAACGGGGAGAGCCGTATTTCAAATCCCCTTTAATGGGACACCCCATCTTTGCCAACTGGCAGCGTATCTGGTGATGCCGCCCCGTTTTCAGGTCTATCTCCAATAAACAGTAGTTTTGTGACTTGGCTATGAGCCGATAATGCAAAATCGCTTTCTTGCTGTTCGGCACTTCCTTATCATAGGCATAACTCTTGTTTTGCTTCTCATTACGTACCAAATAGTTCACCAGCTCGCCTTCCTGCTCCCGAGGCCGGTTCTTCACCACTGCCCAATAGGTTTTCTTCACCTCGCTGTTTTTGAACATCTCGTTCAGACGGGTAAGCGCCTTACTGGTTTTGGCAAAAATAACAAGACCGCTTACGGGGCGGTCCAGACGGTGCGTGACACCGATAAAGACATTGCCGGGCTTTTGGTATTTCTCCTTGAGATACAGCTTTACGGTCTCCGAAAGCGGCGTATCGCCCGTTTTGTCTCCCTGAACTATCTCGGAAGCGGTCTTGTTTACTATAATGATATGATTGTCCTCGTATACGACAGTCATCTATTCAGTGATTTGGATGTTACATATTCATACCACCGTCTACCTGAATTACCTGTCCTGATACATAAGAAGACATATCAGAAGCCAGGAAGGTAGCAATGTTGGCAACGTCTTCGGGTGTACCGCCGCGACGCAAAGGAATCTTCTTGCACCATTCGGCCTTTACTTCTTCGGACAG
>OGDQ01000546.1_pt1 | contig 28981 bp, 28 predicted proteins | sample 1570451 | NCBI WGS metagenome assembly OGDQ01 (sample SAMEA2582171, study PRJEB24529) | metagenome | biome: Human gut stool | place: China | collected 2011 | reverse complement strand
GAAGGCAAAAATCCCATCGGCGAAGCCGATCTGGAATGGATTTTTGCGCGTAACAAAAAATGATCATTCAGCCATGCGGAAATTTTCAGAATAGGAAGAAGACCGTCTATGACTGAATCGTTGTATAAGGAGAAAAGAGATGAAAGACGGATTTATCCGGGTGGCGGCGGCCACCCCAGATTTAAAGGTTGCGGATCCGGTATTTAACCGGGAACAGACCTGGAAGATGATGCAGGAAGCGGCGGCCAGGGACGTGAAAATCCTCGTATTCCCGGAACTCGGCCTTACCGGATATACATGCAGTGACCTGTTTTTGCAGGATACGCTGATCGACCAGGCAAAGGAAGAACTTTTATGGCTCCTGGATGCCTCAAAAGATATGGACATGCTGACCTTCATCGGACTTCCGTGGATGAAGGACGGAAAGCTCTACAATGTGGCGGCTGTCATCAAGAGCGGTGAGCTTTTGGGTCTCGTTCCGAAGAGACATCTCCCGAACTATTCTGAATTCTATGAGCTCCGCCATTTCAATCCGGGGCCGGTAAAACCGGATGTGGTAGAGTGGGGAGAGCGCCTGATCCCGTTTGGAAGCAAGGTGCTGTTCCGCTGTACAAATATCCCGGAACTCGTGGTTGCCGCGGAGCTCTGTGAGGATGTCTGGACGATGGATCCGCCGAGTGTTTCCCACGCAAAAGCGGGAGCGACCGTGATCGCAAACTGTTCTGCAAGCGACGAGACGACCGGAAAGGCCGGATACCGTGAGATGCTGATCGCAGGACAGTCTGCCCGCCTTGTCTGCGCGTATATTTACGCGAACGCAGGGGAGGGCGAGTCCACCCAGGATCTTGTATTCGGAGGACATGACATTATCGCAGAAAACGGAAATATCCTCGCGGAGTCCGAGCGCTTCAAAAACGGAATGATCACGGCGGATATCGACCTTGTCAGACTGAAAAACGAGAGAAGAAGAATGACGACCTGCCAGCCGGGAACTGAGGCGGATGGATATGATTATATGGACTTTACCCTGGAACTGACAGACCTCACGTTAAATCGTTATATCGATCCGGCTCCGTTCGTTCCGTCGGATGAGCGGGAGAGAACAGCACGGTGCGAGGAGATCCTGACGATCCAGGCGATGGGCTTAAAGAAACGTCTTGCCCATACCGGCGCAAAGAGTGCGGTGGTCGGAATTTCCGGCGGACTTGACTCTACACTCGCTCTTCTCGTCACAGCGAGAGCATTCGACATGCTGGGGATCCCGAGAGAGAACATCCTCTCTGTCACGATGCCGTGCTTCGGAACGACAGACCGCACCTACAACAATGCGGTCACCCTTACAAAGAAGTTAGGTGCGACATTAAAAGAAGTAAACATCCGGAAAGCGGTCTCCATTCACTTTGAGGATATTGGACATGATCCGGCGATCCACGATGTGACCTATGAGAACGGACAGGCGAGATACCGCACCCTGATCCTCATGGACCTCGCGAACAAGACAAACGGCATGGTTATCGGAACAGGAGATATGTCCGAGCTGGCGCTCGGCTGGGCAACCTACAACGGCGATCACATGTCCATGTACGGAGTGAATGCCTCTGTCCCGAAGACTCTGGTGCGCCATCTGGTCCGCTACTACGCGGATACCTGCGGTGACAAGGCACTTGCGGACGTCCTCTATGACGTTCTCGACACACCGGTAAGCCCGGAGCTCCTGCCGCCGGAGGATGGAAAAATCTCCCAGAAGACGGAGGACCTTGTGGGACCTTACGAGCTCCACGACTTCTTCCTCTACTATATTCTCCGCTGCGGCTATCATCCGGCGAAGATCTACCGCCTTGCAAAGATCGCATTTGCGGGAGTTTACGAGGACAAGGTGATCTACAAGTGGTTAAATACCTTCTACCGCCGGTTCTTTGCACAGCAGTTTAAGCGCTCCTGCCTGCCGGACGGCCCGAAGGTCGGTTCCGTGGCTGTCTCCCCGAGAGGCGATCTGAGAATGCCGAGTGACGCTGCGAGACGGATCTGGATGGAGGAAGTGGAGAAACTTGATCCGGAGGCAGGAAAATGATCACAAGCACAAAAAATGACCAGGTAAAGGCGGTCATTGAGTTAAAAAAGAAGGCGAGAGCGAGGAATGAGCAGGGACTTTTCGTTGTGGAAGGTGTGCGGATGGCCGCGGAGCTCCCGAAAGACCAGGTGAAAAGTGTCTATGTTTCTGAAACTTTCGCGAAAGATCCGGCAAATGCCGCGTTCCTTGCGGAATATCCGGGATATGAGCTGGTCAGTGACCAGGTGTTCGCTGCGATGTCTGATACCCAGACGCCCCAGGGAGTGCTGGCACTTGTCAGACAGTTCTCCTACGGGATGGACGAGATCTTAAAGAGCGACCGTCCGGCCCACCTGATGGTCCTGGAAAATCTCCAGGATCCGGGAAATCTCGGTACGATCTTAAGAGCCGGAGAGGGAGCGGGGATCACGGGACTCATCATGAGCCGCGATACCGTGGATATCTATAATCCGAAGGTGATCCGCTCCACGATGGGATCGGTCTTCCGCGTTCCGTTCTTCTATACGGATGATCTGGAGCAGACTGTGCTGGATCTGAAGGCGCGGGGGATCCGGGTATTCGCGGCGCATCTCGCCGGGAAGAATAATTACGAGCAGGAAGACTATACTGGTAATACGGCATTCCTGATCGGAAATGAGGGAAACGGACTGACAGAAAAACTTTCGTCCATGGCGGATACCTGGGTAAAGATCCCCATGGCCGGAAAAGTGGAGTCATTGAATGCCGCGATCGCGGCGTCGATCCTGATGTTTGAGACGGCAAGACAGCGGCGCGCGTAAAAGGAGTGATTTTATGGATATGATCGGATGGATGGCGGCTTTTGTAATCCTGATCGGAATTGAGGCGGCAACGATGGCGCTCACGACGATCTGGTTTGCGGGAGGTGCGGTGGCCGCATTTTTAGCCGCGGTGCTGGGTGCTTCCGTGCAGGTACAGCTTGTGGTGTTCCTGATCGTATCGTTTATCCTTCTGCTCTTTACAAGACCGCTCGCTATGCGGTTTGTCAACCGGGAGACCGTGAAGACGAACGTAAACGGGCTGATCGGGCGGAGAGCGAAAGTGATCGCAAAGATCGACAATAATGATCCGTCCGGAGCCGCCGTGATAGACGGACAGGAGTGGACGGCGAGATCCGCGGATGACGCGGTGACGATCCAGGTCGGGACTCATGTCCGGATCAAAGAGGTCCGGGGCGTAAAACTTATCGTGGAGCCGATCCCCGATACGGAAAAATAAGAATGACCCAGGTAACTGTGAGGATGCTGAACGGTTATCGACCCGGAAAACATCAGAACGGTCGGTGATATCCGGGCGTTCTGTGATAAAAAAGGGATCATGATGATCCCCCCAATGAAAAAAGGAGGAATGAATATGCCGGCATTATTAGTATTAGTACTGATCTTCATCATTCTGCTGATCCTCGTCTCCTGTATCCGCATCGTGCCGCAGGCACAGGCGATGGTAGTGGAGAGACTCGGCGCGTATCTTGAGACATGGAACGTGGGTGTCCATTTCAAAATGCCGTTTATCGACCGCGTGGCAAAACGGGTTCTCTTAAAAGAGCAGGTCGTTGACTTTGCACCGCAGCCGGTGATCACAAAGGATAACGTTACCATGAAGATCGACACGGTCGTGTTCTTCCAGATCACGGATCCGAAGCTCTACGCTTACGGCGTTGAGAATCCGATCATGGCGATCGAGAACCTGACAGCAACCACACTCCGGAACATCATCGGTGACCTGGAACTCGATCAGACCCTGACTTCCCGTGAGACGATCAACACAAAGATGCGTTCGGCACTGGACGTTGCGACGGACCCGTGGGGCATCAAGGTCAACCGTGTGGAGTTAAAGAACATTATCCCTCCGGCAGCGATCCAGGATGCGATGGAGAAACAGATGAAGGCGGAGCGTGAGCGCCGTGAGGCGATCCTCCGTGCGGAAGGTGAGAAGAAGTCCACGATCCTCGTTGCGGAAGGTAAGAAACAGTCCGCGATCCTCGATGCGGAGGCGGATAAGCAGGCAGCGATCCTCCACGCTGAGGCGGAGAAGGAAAAACGGATCCGCGAGGCGGAAGGTCAGGCGGAGGCGATCTTAAAGATCCAGCAGGCGAATGCCGACGGTATCCGCATGATCAAGGAAGCAGGAGCGGACCAGGCAGTTTTACAGCTCAAGAGTCTTGAGGCATTCGCAAAGGCGGCGGACGGAAAGGCGACAAAGATCATTATTCCGTCCGAAATCCAGTCCCTGGCCGGCCTTGTGACAAGTGTAACGGAGATTGCAAAGAAGAGTGAAACTGAGAATTGATCTTGAAAAAGAATATGGGATCGTCTTAGAGGGCGGCGGAGCCCGGGGTGCGTACCAGATCGGCGTCTGGAAAGCGCTCCGGGAAGCCGGCGTGAAGATCAGGGGAGTCGCGGGAACGTCAGTAGGGGCGTTGAACGGCGCACTGATCTGTATGGATGACCTGGAAAAAGCGGAGGAGATCTGGGGGAATATGACCTACTCCACGGTATTCCGGGTGGATGATCCCATGATCGCAAAACTAAAGAAATTCGGCGTTCGATCCATGAAAATGACCGACGCGGCGGCAGAATTCAAACGGCTGTTTTCAGACAGGGGGCTTGATATCGCCCCACTCAAAAAACTTCTGGAAGAGACGGTGGATGAGGAGCGGATCAGGCGCTCACCACGTGATTTCTGTGCCGCGTCATTTTCAGTCACGGACCGGAAGGAAGAGGACTTTGATGTGAAGGAAGCGCCGCCGGGGACCATGAAGGACATGATGATGGCCAGTGCTTACTTTCCGGGCTTTAAGCAGGAAAAGATCGGCGGAAAGACGTATCTGGACGGCGGCAGCGTCAACAATGTCCCGGTCGATCTTCTGACGGACCGGGGATACAAAGATATCATCGTGATCCGCCTTTACGGGATCGGCGTGGACCGGAGAAAGTTTATGGATATCCCGGCGGACGTGACGATCCATGAGATCGCACCGGGGAGAAATCTTGGCGGGATCCTGGAGTTTGACAGCGCAAGGACGAAGAAAAACATGAAGCTCGGCTATTTCGACGGGCTGAGATTTCTTTACGGACTCTGTGGGCGGAAATATTATCTTGACATGCCATATTCCGAGGCGTATTATTTTGGCAGGATCATGTCGGAGCTTGACCTGTTTAAGATCTGGCTGAGACCGTATGTGAAAGAGGACGAATTCGCGAAGCTCACGGGTTACCGTGTCTACACGGAAAAGATCTTTCCGTTTCTCGCAAAGAAGCTGAGGCTTTGCACCGAGTGGGACTACAGGGATCTTTACGGTGCGGTCCTTGAGTTGTTTGCAAAAAAGATGCAGTTGGAAGTCTACCGTGTATACACGCCGGATGAGATCGTTGGGAAGATCCATGAACTGCTTTCGGATAAGCTGACGGTAGGATAGAGATATGAGGAGAACGCTGAAATATGGCGGAAAACAATAAAAGAAGAAAGGTCAGGAGCGAATCCATGGCGCTTGATGCCATGCATATCATCATCGGGATCGCCGTGGTGGTCATGTCCGTCATTTCGTTTCTTGACACGGAGAGGTACATGTTCCTCTTTCCGGTGATCTTTTTCCTGGCGGCGGCTTTAAATCTCGCCACAGGAAAATACTGGCTCTCCCGGACAAAGCGGGAGCGGCGGAGAAGAACTGCGGCGGTGTTCCAGATGGGATTCGGAACGGTCCTGCTGATCTTCATGATCTTAAGCGCGGTTAGCATTTGGTAGGAACTGTTGGAGGTAATGAGATGAAGGGAGAAATCCTGAAATTATTAAAAGAGACAGACGGCTATATTTCCGGACAGGAACTCTGTGAGAAGTTCGGTGTATCGAGGACAGCAATCTGGAAGGTGATCAATCAGCTGAAAGAAGAGGGCTATGAGATCGAAGCGGTCCGGAATAAAGGATATATTCTGAAAGGATCTGCGGATGTGCTCTCGAAGGAAGAGCTGGAAAGTACGATCCATACGAAGTGGGCAGGAGCGAATGTCGTATTCTTTGAGGAGACAGTCTCCACAAACAACGAGATCCGGAGCCTTGCGGAACAGGGCGCGCCCCACGGGACTCTGGCAGTTGCGGAACAGCAGCTTGGCGGAAAGGGAAGACGGGGCCGTGTCTGGACATCCCCTGCGGGAGTCGGGATCTGGATGAGCATGCTGTTGAGACCTCAGATCGATCCGCTGGCTGCGTCGATGCTGACGCTGGTCATGGCTCTTGCGGCGAAAAAGGGAATTGAAATATCGACGGGACTGAAATCGGAGATCAAATGGCCGAACGATCTTGTATTGAATAAGAAGAAGATCTGCGGGATCCTGACGGAGATGAGCACGGAACTCATGGAGATCCAGTATGTGATCCCGGGAATCGGCATTAACGTAAACCAGAAGGATTTCCCGGACGACATTAAGGCTACCGCAACCTCCCTCTACATAGAGAGCGGAAAGATCCAGAAGAGAAGCGAGATCATCGCAGCGATCATGGAGGCCTTTGAGGGATACTATGACACGTTTATCAAGACTCAGGATATGTCGGGACTCATCGAGGAGTACAATGCGAATCTCGTAAATCTCGGCAATGAGGTGTGCGTCCTGGACCCGGCGGGCGAGTTCCGCGGCGTTTCCGAGGGGATCAACAAGGAAGGCGCATTGCTTGTACGTCTCGCTGACGGCACGTTAAAGGAGATTATCTCCGGGGAAGTTTCAGTCCGCGGAGTCTATGGATATGTATAAGGATGAAATGAATGTTTCGGGGGCGGATCTCTATTCCGGCCTCCAGAAAATCTTTCCGGATGAGAAGAACCTCACCCTGACGGAGCGTCTGGATGCCGCGAGAGGACCGCTCCTTTCGTGGTATCGGGAAAACAGGAGAGATCTCCCGTGGCGTGAGAACCGGGATGCCTACCGGATCTGGATCTCGGAGATTATGCTGCAGCAGACGAGAGTCGAGGCAGTAAAACCGTACTTTGCCCGCTTCATGGAACACTTTCCGACCGTGCAGGCGCTGGTGGATTGTGAGGAAGAGGAACTTTTCAAGTGCTGGGAAGGTCTTGGCTATTACAGCAGAGCGAGAAATCTGAAAAAAGCGGCAGAGATCATCGTCTCCGAATACGGAGGAGCGCTTCCGGCAGACCACGCGGCGCTTCTCTCACTTCCCGGGATCGGAAGTTACACGGCGGGAGCGATCGGCTCCATCGCGTTTGGTCTTCCTGTCCCTGCAGTTGACGGAAATGTTATGCGGGTCCTGTCAAGAGTGGCGGGAAGCTATGAGGATATCTTAAAGCAGGCAGTGAAAAAGAAGATGGAACTGGCGGTGGAGGAGACCCTGAAAACTTTAAAAGAAGGAGAAGCCGGGGACTTCAACCAGGCTCTCATCGAGACGGGAGCGATCGTCTGTGTGCCGAACGGAGCGCCGCTCTGCGGAGCACCATGCCCGTTCTATACCGTCTGTGAGGCGAGAAAAAAGGATCTGACCGCAGAGATCCCGGTGAAAACACCGAAAAAGAAAAGGAAAATAGAGGAAAAGACCGTATTATTAGTGGAGTGCGGGGATAAAATAGCCATTAGAAAGCGGGATGACACAGGGCTTCTGGCATCCCTCTATGAGTTTCCGAACCTGGAGGGAAAACTTTCCGGGAAAGAAGTGCTGGAACAGATGAAATGCAGAGCTGTGATCGAGAAAGAACTCCCGACGGCAAAGCATATTTTCAGCCATGTGGAATGGCATATGAGCGGATATCTGATCCGTGTAACAGAAGAAATTCCGGGACTGCTGTTTGCAGATCGGGAAGAGCTGAAGGAAAAGTATCCGATCCCGAATGCGTTTGCGGCTTATAGAAAGATTGCATCTGCGCAGACAATGGACAGCTGCGAGAGCTAGTTGAAAGTATGGAGCGTGATCATGATGAAAAAAATGATATTTCTTTTTAATCCCCGTTCAGGGAAGGAAGCCATTAAAAATCAGTTATCCGATATCCTCGGGATCTTCTGCAGGGCAGGTTATCTGCCGTCCGTCTATGTGACCCAGGAGCCGGGAGATGCGGCAAAGATCGCTGAGGAGTATGGCAGTGAGGTGGAGCTTTTTGTCTGCAGCGGCGGGGACGGCACATTAAACAGCGTGATCTCCGGCATCATGAAGTTAAAAAAACGACCGGAGATCGGGTATCTCCCGTCCGGTTCCACGAACGATTTTGCAAGAAGCTTAAAGATCCCTGCAAACCTCACGGAGGCAGCGCGGGATGTGGTGAGCGGTAAATCCTACGGTGTCGATATCGGAAAATTCGGGGATCAGAGGTATTTTGTGTATATCGCAGCGTTCGGAGCGTTTACAGAGGTTTCCTACAGTACGCCGCAGGATGTCAAAAATGTTCTCGGACATCAGGCGTATATCCTGGAATCAATCAAGGCGCTGGGAAAGCTGAAGTCTTATAAAATGCATATTGCATGGGATGACGGCGAGGCAGACGGGGAATTTATCTTCGGAATGGTGACAAATACCACGAGTGTCGGCGGATTCAGCGGACTCGCTCCGAAGGATGTTTCGTTCCATGACGGTCTGTTTGAGGGCTTGTTTATCCGGACACCGAAGTCACCGGTGGACCTTCCAAACATCTTAAGCGGACTCCTCCTGTTCCCGGAACAGGAAAATAAGGATATGATCCGGTTCAAGTCATCAAAATTCACGGTGACTGCAGATGAGGATGTCCCGTGGGTCCTCGACGGTGAGTTCGGCGGGGCGGTAAAAGAGGCGAAGATCGAGAATGTGAAGGAAGCAGTCACTCTGAGCTGCAGCCCGGAACCGGAAAAAAAGGAAGAGAAGACGGAAAACTGACCGCAAAGCGGCATGAGATGTTTCGAATATGCTAAAAATCAGTGAAAAATTCAAGGAAAAAAGTTGAAAAATGTCGCTGGATGGTATATAATGAACTATCGTGGAGCAGTTTGAGCAAGCCCCAACCTGAAAGGACGTTATTCAGTGGAAAAAGAAGTATTTTTAGACAAACTTAAGAAACTTGTCGCACTCGGCAAGTCAAAACAGAATGCCCTTGACGCGACGGAGATCAACGACTTTTTTGCCGGAGATAACCTCGGACCGGAGCAGATGGACGAAATTTATAATTACCTGGAGCATAACAATATTGATGTTGTGCCGGTAATCGATGACGCAATGCTTGCGGATGATTCCATGCTTCTGGACGATCTGGATGATGACTACCGTGAAGACAAGGACGGAGAGGACATTGACTTAGACGCCATCGACCTTCTGGAAGGTATCGGAACAGAAGATCCGGTCCGCATGTATTTAAAGGAGATCGGTACTGTGCCGCTTCTTTCCGCGGATGAGGAGCTTCGTCTCGCGAAGAGAAAGGCAGAGGGAGATGAGTCTGCGAAAGAGCGCCTGATCGAGGCAAACCTGCGTCTTGTTGTAAGTATCGCAAAGCGTTATACAGGACGTGGAATGAGTTTCCTGGATCTTGTTCAGGAAGGAAACCTTGGTCTTATTAAGGGCGTTGAGAAGTTCGACTATACAAAAGGATATAAGTTAAGTACATATGCAACCTGGTGGATCCGTCAGTCCGTGACGAGAGCGCTTGCAGATCAGGCGAGAACGATCCGTGTTCCGGTTCATATGGTAGAGACGATCAACAAGATGTCAAAGATGCAGAGAAAGCTGACCCTGGAACTTGGCTATGAGCCGTCCGTGACAGAGCTTGCGGAAGCGCTTGATATGTCAGAGGACAAGGTCATGGAGATCATGCAGATCGCGAGAGAACCTGCATCCCTGGAGACTCCGATCGGTGAGGAGGATGACTCCAACCTGGGCGATTTCGTTGCGGACAGCAACGCGGTTACCCCGGAGGGAAATGTAGAGTCTGTAATGCTGAGAGAGCACATCGATGCATTATTAGGCGATCTCAAAGAGAGAGAGCGTCAGGTCATCGTGCTTCGATTTGGTCTTGAGGACGGACATCCGAGAACACTTGAAGAGGTAGGAAAAGAGTTCAACGTAACGAGAGAACGTATTCGCCAGATTGAGGCGAAGGCGCTCCGGAAACTCAGAAATCCGGTCCGCAGCAAACGGATCAGGGATTTCCTGTAGAAACTCGTTTCAAAAAAGATGAAAGCGGATCGCAGGTGCGGATGTGTCTGGTGGATCCGAAAAAGAGATACAGGCAGCAGGAGAAGATCCGGCTGCCTTTTTTCTCTTCCTTTATTTACGCGAACAACGAGCCAAAGTCTGCGCTTGCGCAAGACTTTGGCGACTGTCACGATAACAAGGGGGAAACTCGCGAAGCGTGTTTTCGCTTGTTATCATTGGAGAATTTATGAATAAACGAAATTATCAGAAAGAATTAGAAAAAAAACTGGAGGAACTTCAGAGCGGGGGAGGGGTGCCGACGCTGTTTCTCCATAGCTGCTGTGCACCTTGCAGCAGTTATGTCCTGGAATACCTCTCCCGGTATTTTGAGATCACGGTCTTTTATTATAATCCGAATATCTATCCGCCTTCTGAGTACGAGGAACGGACTTCGGAGCAAGAGCGCCTGATCCGGGAATTCAACGGAGAGTGGGAAAATGAGGCGGACCGCCATCCGATCCATTTCGTGGCGGGAACATATGTGCCGGACGATTTCTACGCGGCGGCAAAAGGCCTGGAACAGGAGCCGGAAGGCGGCGCACGGTGTACGGAATGCTTTAAACTCCGCCTTTCTGAGGCTGCGAGGGAGGCAAAAGCCGGCGGGTTCGGTTTCTTTACAACGACACTCACGATCAGTCCGTTAAAAGATGCGGAGCGGCTGAACCGGATCGGGGAAGAGATGGGAAAAGAGTACGGCGTTGAATTTCTGCCGTCGGATTTCAAGAAGAAAAACGGATATAAGCGATCCACGGAGCTCTCCAGAGAACACGCGCTGTACCGGCAGAATTACTGCGGGTGCGTGTTCTCGAAGAGAGAGGCGGAGGAGAGGACCGGGCGCAGCGAATAGGTGTCACCGGAGAAACCAGTACAAAACTCCGTCCTGTTCCGTGCGATCAATCACACCGGTCTCGAAAAGCCAGTCGAGGCAGGAAAAGAGCTTTGGCCAGGTGTGGAGATAGGAGAACAGGAAGGAGTAGCGGTAAGTCTGCATGCGCTGGATGTAGAGCGCCTGGTCGAGTTCCAGGAGAGTCATCGGGCGATTACTCTCTGCAAGTGCCTGACGGAGCTGTGTGCAGCGCTCCCCGTATCCGGCGATGATCCGGTCGGTCTCTTCTTTGATCTCTGTGAATTCACCGTAGTGCCCCGGGAGAAAACGGTATCCGCTGTAATCAGATGCGAGTTCCCTGAGGGAAGCGAAGTATTCGGTGAGGAGATGCTGATCCTTTCCTGAGGTGATGACGATGGGAACAAGGCCGAGGATCACCTGGTCGGCGCAGAAGAATAACTTTGCATTTCGTTCAACAAGTCCGCACTGACCGGAGGTGTGTCCGGCAAGGGAGACAACTTCGAAGTCGTAACCGCCGTAAGAAAGACGGTCTCCGGGGGCGATGGGCGTGAATGGAAAATCGAAATTCACGTTGTTATCCCTGGCGAGCTGGTCGGCGCCTGCCATAATCTCCTGCCATGCGTCCGGAGTCCGTTCTTTTGTGACTCCGACTTCACTTGTGTAGGAGCGGCGCATATCATTGTCCTCATAAAAACGATGGTAGCGGTCGGAAGAGGCTGCGATCTCTACCGGATTCATGAACGCCCGGGCGCCGCGGTCGGTGAAAAAGGAGACATAGCCGCTGTGGTCTACATGATTGTGGGTCACGAAGATGTCGAGATCCCTGCAGTCGATGGAGAGCTCGTTCAGGGCTTGTTCCATCTCCGACAGACACTCCGGCACGTTCCAGGAGGTGTCGATCATGAGGCTTCGTTCGCTGCCTTTTATAATATAGAGGTTTCTGGATGAAGTCCTCATGTTTTTGTTCGTCAGGATGATCTTATATAAGTCTGGGGCAAGTATTTTCATTGGGAAAACTCCTCGTTGGATATCTGGACGTGCCGGCATTCCAGTCGGGACAGGATCGTGAAGGCTGGCCGGACACGTTGCTTGTGCACGATATTGTTTTGATTGTAGCCCGGTGAGGGGAAAATGTCAAACGATTCCGGGGGATGCTCCGTTGACATTAGGGGAATTGTAGTATACAATGAAACTGCCTGGTCATGAATAAAAACGTCGTAAATGAGGAATGGTCATTTGGGACGGTTTTTGCGTTTATGAACTTACAATCAGAATAGGAGGAATTAGGTAATGGTAGAAAGAAAAGTTACAGTCGTAAACCCGACCGGTCTTCATCTTCGCCCGGCGGGACTGCTCTGCCAGACATCCATGAAGTTCGATTCTAAAGTGATGATTTTTTATAAAGAAAAGGAAATCAACGCGAAGAGCGTATTAAACGTAATGGCATCCGGGATCCGCTGCGGCGATGAGATCACCGTCCACTGTGACGGACCGGACGAGAAAGAGGCCATTGAAGCAGTCTGCAATCTGATCGAGACAGGACTCAAGGAATAAGATCCGGAGAGCAGTACAGGACGATCAGGTTATGCTCTGTACATAAAATGCAAGTCAGAATGTAAGCCTGAATAACAGTAGAGAAAGTGAGAGAATAATGAGCGAAACAGCAGAAAATTGTACCCATAACTGCGGAACCTGCTCCGCAAACTGCGGAAGCAGAACGAGTGAGCCGCAGAGCTTCCTTGAGAAGTTAAATCCGGCGAGTTCCGTAAAAAAAGTGATCGGCGTAGTCAGCGGAAAAGGCGGCGTCGGAAAATCTTTAGTTACATCCTTAATGGCATGTCGGATGCGCGCGACAGGTGCGAAAGTCGGAATCCTCGATGCGGATATCACAGGACCGTCGATTCCGAATGCATTTGGGATCCATGACGGTGTGACCGTGACACAGGACGGAAAACTTCTTGTTCCGGCGACATCCTCCACGGGAATTGATGTGATCTCCTCCAACATGCTTCTGGAGAACGAGACAGATCCGGTGATCTGGCGTGGTCCGGTGATCGCCGGTGCGGTAAAACAGTTCTGGAGTGAGACACTCTGGCAGGATATCGACTACATGTTTGTTGATATGCCTCCGGGAACCGGCGATGTGCCGCTGACCGTATTCCAGTCTCTTCCGGTCAACGGGATCATCATCGTGACATCCCCGCAGGAGCTTGTCTCCATGATCGTTGAGAAGGCCGTCAACATGGCGAAAAAGATGAACGTTCCGATCCTCGGACTCGTTGAAAATATGAGCTATCTCGAATGTCCGGACTGCGGAAAGAAGATCGCAGTATTCGGAGAGAGCCGTATCGAGGAAGTTGCGAAAGAATACGGAATTCCGGTTCTCGCGCAGATCCCGATCCGTCCGGAGATCGCAAAGTCTGTTGATGAGGGAACGGTCGAGTATGTGAAGGCAGATTTCCTTGATCAGGCTGTGAAGGCTGTGGAAGAAGCGTAAGAAAAGAGAAATAGATCAGAACATGAAGTACAGGGCGGCGAACATGGTTGCTGCCCCGTACTTTTTTGTGTGGCGGGAATTGACCTCGCGAGGTGCCTGAATGTGCTGAGGCACAGTCTTTTGGCGTGTCGGAAAAATTTGGAGTAATTCCTAAGGCGCACAAAAAGGTGGCGATCGGCCATGAATGTTCACCTGGTAAAGACAGATGAATGTCACAGCCGGAATATTTGATAAAAAAGGCTTTGTTATAGAAAAAACCTATAATAACTTATTTCTTATCTATATTGGACGAATAGGTTAAAACGTGGTATCTTATTAGCACACACAGAGATTAGAAAATGTACGGCTGGCACGTACATGGGAGGATAAAATTGATTCAGTTAGACCATATTACAAAGACGTTTGATACCGGTGCGGAAAAAGTCCATGCGGTCTCTGATGTCACACTCCATATCAGGAGTGGTGAGATCTTCGGTATCATCGGATTCTCCGGTGCCGGAAAATCCACACTGGTGCGATGTATCAACTTACTGGAACGACCGACGAGCGGAACCGTCGCGGTTGACGGAAAAGTTCTCACGGATCTTCCGGCGAAAGAACTCAGGGAAGCGAGAAAGAAGATCGGAATGATCTTCCAGCATTTCAACCTGATGAGATCCAGAACAGTCGGAGAGAATGTCGCTTACCCGTTAAAGGGAAGCGGACTTTCCAAAGCACAGATCAAGGCGAAAGTGCGGGAGCTTTTAGAGCTTGTCGATATCGCAGAAAAAGAGAATGCGTATCCGAGTCAGCTTTCCGGCGGACAGAAACAGAGAGTCGCGATCGCGAGAGCGCTTGCGAATGATCCGAAAGTCCTCCTCTGCGATGAGGCGACGAGTGCCCTGGATCCGCAGACGACGGGGGCAATCTTACAGCTCTTAAAACACTTAAATGAAAAGCTCGGCATCACCATCGTGATCATCACTCATGAGATGGCGGTCGTCAAAGAGATCTGTGACCGCGTAGCCGTCATGGAACACGGTAATGTCGTGGAGGAAGGCGATGTCTACTCGATCTTCGCAGCACCGAAGGCGGGGATCACGAGAGACTTCATCCGCACGACATCCAACCTTCAGAAGATCGAAAAGCTGGTCGAGGAGAAGTCACCGCTTGTCGCGTTAAAGCCGGGTGAAAAGATCCTGCGGCTGAATTACATTAAGAAGAATACGTCGGAGGCCCTGATCTCCGAAGCTTCCAGGAGATTCAGCGTGGATCTGAATATCATCTTCGCTGATATCGAGATCGTTCAGGACGCCCCGATCGGCGGAACTGTGGCGATCGCAAGCGGAACGAAGGAGAATATCGAAGCCGCGATCGAATATCTGAAGGAGAAGAACGTTGGAGTGGAGGTGATCGAGAATGCTTGATTTCTTAAATGCGATTATCCCGAATGTCATGTCAAAGCCGGATGAGCTTCTCGAAAGCTTCGGTCAGACGATCTACATGGTCATCGTGTCAGGTGCGATCTCCATGGTGTTCGGTCTTTTCTTTGGGATCATCCTCACTGCGACAGCTCCGAAGGGTGTCCTGAAAAACAAGGTGATCTTTAATATTTTAGATAAGCTGGTCAACATTTTCCGTTCGATCCCGTTCGTAATCCTTCTGACAGCGCTGATCCCGCTGACCCGTATGGTCGTCGGAACAGCGATCGGTACAAAGGGTGCGATCTTACCGCTTATTTTCGGAACGGTCCCGTTCTTTACGAGACAGATCGAGAGTGCGCTCGCAGAAGTTGACTACGGTCTGATCGAGGCGGCGGAGAGCATGGGAAACAGCCCGTGGGAGATCATCTTCCGGGTATACTTAAAGGAGAGTGTTCCGGGGATCGTCCGTGCAATGCAGATCACATTTATCAGCCTGGTCGGCCTTACCGCGATGGCCGGTGCGGTCGGCGGCGGCGGACTCGGCGATTTCGCGATCCGTTACGGTCATTCCAGAGGGCAGACCGATGTCACCTATGTAACCGTCATCATCATTCTGATCATGGTAAGCCTGATCCAGAGTACCGGTTCCTATGTGATCAAAAAGACGACTCACTAGAACGGTGGTTTCAGATTAAAATTGCTTGAAACGGAGCGGAACTGTTTCCGGGCCGTATCAATAAAAGGAACTGTCCGGTCCGCACAGCGAATGCGGATGAAAACGGGCAGCGACAAAGAAAGTTCAGGAGGAGAAATATTATGAAGAAAAGAGTTTTAGCACTTGGCGCAGCAGCAGTTTTAGCATTATCCTTAACCGCATGCGGCAGCAGCCAGAAGACAGAGACAACAGCGGCTGCAGCCGATACAACCGCAGCCGGTTCTGAGGCAGCAGCTGATACAACCGCAGCCTCCGGCGAGAAGACAGTCATCAAACTCGGTGTTGTAGGTGAGAACAACGAGCAGTGGCAGCCGGTCATCGACAAGCTTGCTGAGGAAAACATCGACCTTGAGCTTGTAAAATTTGCGGATTATCCGCTTCCGAACCGTGCATTAAATGACGGTGAGATCGATCTGAACTCTTTCCAGCACATCGCTTACTTTGAGGATGACTGCAAGAACAACGGTTATGATCTTTCTATCATCGGTGAGACCATTATGGCTCCGTTAGGCCTCTACTCCAACAAGATCAAGGACGTATCCGAGATCAAGGACGGCGACATCATCGCGATCCCGAATGACGCTACAAACGGCGGCCGTGCATTAAAGCTTCTTGAGTCCGCAGGTCTGATCAAGGTTGATCCGGCAGCAGGCTACACACCGACAAAGAAAGACATCACAGAGAACCCGTTAAACCTTGACATCAAAGAGGTTGAGGCAGCAAATACAGCAAGCCTTCTTCCGGACGTTGCAGCAGCAGTCATCAACGGCGGTCACGCAGTTGACAACGGTTTAAACCCGAAGGAAGATGCGATCTTCCTTGAGAGCGTGGAAGAGGGATCTGACAACCCGTACGTCAACATCATCGTTGCAAGAACAGCTGATAAGGACAACGAGCTTTACAAGAAAGTAGTCGATTATTTCCGTACACCGGAAGTTGCAAAAGTGATCGAGGACACTTACAAGGGAGCTTACATCCCGGCATGGGAGTAACTCCTGAAATCACGGCCATAAAATAAAAAGATGGGAAGGACAGGACAGGGTACCGAAAAGGGATCCTGTCCTTTTCTTGTTTAACAGGAAATTCCGAAGGAACTTCCTGTTAAACAAAAAGGCACTACGTGCCTAAGATGCACACTCGCGCGAAGATGAAGATTGTCGCAAGCGACCGCGCTCGGCGCGAGAATGTGCCGAGGCACATTCTTTTGAACAAGAGAGAAAAAGCCGGAGAAAGCTTCTGAAGGCGAAAAGAATGCCCGGGCAGACCAGAAGAACGGGGTACAAAAATCATGTGCCGGATACAAAAATTTCCTGTGGGATCAACAAAGGAGAACCGCTTGCTTTTTAACGGAAAATCCCGTATGATTTACATAGATATTACAGAATGACGGCAGATTTTACATATTTCGTACACATGAGATCGCAGAAAGGGACAAAAGAATGTCAAAAATTACATCCGGCAGAAAAAGCAATATCGATATGACACAGGGCGTGATCTGGAAACAGCTGGTTCTTTTTGCAATCCCGCTGATCATGGGGAATATCTTCCAGCAGCTCTATAATACGGTGGACAGCATTGTCGTGGGAAACTATCTCGGAACATCGGCGCTGGCTGCGGTCGGCGCGACGACGGCGATCTGCAATACGCTGGTAAACTTCTTTAATGGGATCTCGATCGGTGCCGGAGTTGTGATCAGCACGTGTTTCGGTTCCCGGAATCATGAAAAGCTCCACGAGGCGGTCGAGACGACGATCCTGTTTGCAGTGATCGTCGGATGTTTTGTCTCCCTGATCTCAGTCTGGGTTGTCCCGCTGATGTTAAAGTGGATGTCAACGCCGGATGATGTGATCGGACCGGCGGGAGAGTATTTAAAGATCTATTTTACCGGAGTTCCGGTCCTCTTTCTTTACAATATGAGCAGTGCGATCTTAAGGGCTGTGGGCGACACGAAGCGCCCGTTAAATTTCCTGATCATCAGCAGCTGCTTGAATATCGCTCTGGATATTCTCTTTGTTGCGAAATTTGGCTTGGGGATCAGCGGTGTCGCGATCGCTACGGTGATCGCCGAGGCAGTTTCCGCTGCTCTTGCGTGTTCGACTCTTATGAGGACGAAGGAAGCACATCGCCTTGTTCTTCGGGACCTTCACATCAATAAATCCTGCCTCGGCGAGATCTTCCGGATCGGTCTTCCGGCGGGAGTCCAGCAGGGGCTCACCGCGTTTTCCAACGCGCTTGTGCAGTCGTATGTGAATGGACTTGGTTCTTCTGTCATCATGGCGGGATGGAGCTGCCATTCAAAGATCGATCAGTTCGCGATCCTGCCTGCCCAGAGTATGGGACAGGCTGCGACAACGTTCGTGGGACAGAATCTCGGCGCAAAGAACGTGGAGCGTGCGAGAGACGGCGTCAAACAGGCAGTGTTCATGGGCGTGGGCGTGCTGATCTGTATTTCCGGCGCGATGGCACTCTCCGCAAGATTCCTGGTATCCCTTTTCAACCAGGATCCGGATGTGCTGCACTATGGAACCTTATTTATCCTGATGACGGTCCCGTTCCGCTTCTGCAGTTCCTTCAACCAGATCCTGGCGGGTTCCTTAAGAGGATCCGGGGATGCAAAGGGACCGATGTGCATCATGCTTTTCAGCTTTGTTGTCTGCAGACAGATCTATCTCTTCTTCGTGACAAAGATCGCATTCAACGAGTATACGGTCGGAATGGGATATCCGGTCGGCTGGATCGTATGCGCGATCCTTTCCTTCCTGTATTACAGAAGGACCAGATGGGAAGAAAAGGTAAAAGAAGATTAAAAAATCAGTATAAACGCAGAAAACGACCTCTGTGTCAGGATCCTGATGAAAATCATAAGGGCTTGACCTGAGGTCGTTTTAAATAATGGGTGGAATTTTCAGTTGTTTTGCTATGAACAGGCAGGGAAAGTGGGACGAATCGCCTTTCCATTGCCGGTGTCATTCGTCTGGCAGAATGTCGGGGAATGCCGAGACCGGAAAACTTGGAGATAGACGAAAATATGATTTTGTGATATACTTCAATTTGCATGTATACAGGCGATCATGGCACAGGAGAGGAAAATCGGTCTGCAGATTGCCGGAAAACAGCGAGTGCGGATCACGATCGCCGGATAGCGCAAAGAGTGTAAAAACTTCGGATCGTGATATCATGACAGAAGAAAAGAGACAACTATGTTTGGACTTGGAACGATCATCAACGTCACTGCGATCGTCGCGGGCGGCGTGATGGGGTTATTATTTGGAAAGAAACTGACGGAGCGTTATCAGAGCAACCTGATGATGGCGTCGGCGCTCTGCGTATTGTTTATCGGAGTCTCCGGCTGTATGGAGCAGATGTTAAAACTGACGGAAAACGGGCTTTCTTCATCGGGATCCATGATGATGATCGCCTGTTTTGCTGTCGGGGCTCTTCTCGGCGAGTGGATCGATCTCGACACGAAGATGGAACGGTTCGGGGAATGGCTGAAGGAGAAGACGAAAAGTGACGGCGACAATGCGTTCGTGGATGCATTTGTGACGGCTTCCCTGACCGTCTGTATCGGAGCGATGGCGGTCGTCGGATCGATCCGGGACGGAATTTACGGCGACTATTCGATCCTCACGGCAAAAGCTGTTCTCGACATGATCATCGTCGCGATCATGACGGCGTCCATGGGAAAAGGCTGTATTTTCTCGGCGATCCCGGTCGGGATGTTCCAGGGGGCGATGACGCTTCTTGCGAAGGTGATCGAGCCGTTCCTGACGAATGAAGGACTGGCGGACATGTCCCTGACAGGATCGGTCCTGATCTTCTGCGTCGGAGTGAACCTGATCTGGGGAAAAAAGATCAAGGTGGCGAACCTGCTGCCGGTCATGTTTCTTGCGGCAGTGTGGCCTTATTTCCCGTGGGCGTAATGCAGAAGTTGAGAAAAGGCAGAAATTCTGTGAAAAAGAGTAATCCTTTTTTCAGGACAACAATGAAAAGATTAACGGCGGATTTTTATGCATGATGGTGAATCGCGGAACTGTTGTGCGAGGAAGAAAAACGTCGTCTGGAAAAATACAGAAGCCGTATGAACGAAGAAAATAGCGGCTGTACAACAAGAAACAGGAGGATTTTATGATATTATCCTGCAGCAATATCTGCAAATCGTTCGGAAGCGACGATATTATCAAGAACGCTTCCTTTCATATTGAAGATCATGAAAAAGCGGCGATCGTCGGCATCAACGGCGCCGGAAAATCAACATTGTTAAAGATTATCGTGGGCGAGCTGGCACCGGATTCCGGCGAGGTCGTGCTGGGAAGCGGAAAGACACTGGGGTATCTGGCACAGAATCAGGATCTTTTAAGCCACCGGACGATCTATGAGGAGATGCTCGATGCGAAAAAGTCGGTCATCGAGATGGAAAACCGGCTGAGAGATCTGGAAAATTCCATGAAAACGGCCTCCGGGGAAGTGTTAGAGACCATGATGAACCAGTACAGCCGCTTGAGCCACGAATTTGAGCTCATCAACGGCTATGCCTGGAAGAGTGAGATCGTCGGAGTCTTAAAGGGACTCGGATTTACGGAGGAAGAGTTTTCCAAACAGATCTCCACACTGTCCGGCGGACAGAAGACAAGAGTTTCTCTGGGTAAACTTCTTCTCACAAACCCTGACATCATTCTCCTCGATGAGCCGACGAACCATCTGGATATGTCCTCCATCGCATGGCTGGAGACATATCTCTTAAATTACCGCGGTGCAGTCCTGATCGTTGCCCATGACCGGTATTTCCTCGATAAGATCGTAACAAAGGTCATCGAGCTGGACAACGGACATGCCATCGTGTACTCCGGAAACTATACGGCCTACAGTGAGAAGCGGGCGCAGATGCGCGCGATCCAGATGAAGGCGTATTTAAACCAGCAGCAGGAGATCAAACATCAGGAAGCGGTCATCGAGAAATTGAAGTCTTTCAATCGGGAAAAGTCCATCAAGCGGGCGGAGAGCCGCGAGAAGATGCTCGATAAGATCGAGGTCCTGGAAAAGCCATCGGAGGTCAACGATGCGATGGACATCCGCCTGGAGCCGAATATCCTGAGCGGAAATGATGTGCTGACGGTCAACGGACTTGCGAAGTCCTTTGGCTCCCAGACCTTGTTTACGGACCTCAGCTTTGATGTCAAGCGCGGCGAGCGCGTGGCGATTATCGGGGATAACGGAACGGGAAAGACGACGATCTTAAAGATCATCAACGGTCTCGTGAAGCCGGATGCCGGTGAGATCATCCTGGGTTCCAGAGTCCACATCGGCTATTATGATCAGGATCATCAGGTCCTGCACATGGAAAAGACGCTGTTTGAGGAGATCTCCGACGCATATCCGGGAATGTCCAACACACAGATCAGAAGTACGCTGGCGGCGTTCCTGTTCACCGGGGATGACGTGTTTAAACGGATCGGGGATCTGAGTGGCGGTGAGAGAGGACGTGTGTCGCTTGCAAAGCTCATGCTCTCCGAGGCGAACTTCCTGATCCTCGATGAGCCGACAAACCATCTGGATATCACATCGAAGGAGATTCTGGAGAACGCGCTGAGCCACTACAGCGGAACCGTGCTCTATGTCTCCCATGACCGTTATTTTATCAACAAGACCGCGACGAGGATCCTGGATCTCACCGGAAAGCGGATGATGAATTATATCGGAAATTACGATTATTATCTGGAAAAACATGACGCGATGATGACGGCCCATTTCGGAAACGAGGCGCCGGAGAGTGCCGGCGGGATCGTCGGATTCGGCGCGTCGAAGACCGGAGCGGCAGCGGAGACTGCCGGAAAGCCTGCGGAGAGCAGCGCAGCGGATGCCGGCGGAAAGCTCGACTGGAAGGCTCAGAAGGAAGAACAGGCCCGCCAGAGAAAACGCCAGAACGATTTAAAGAAGGTCGAGGATGAGATCCACAAGCTGGAGACAAGAGACGGGGAGATCGACGGCCTCCTCTGCGATGAGAGCGTCTTCTCCGACGTTGCGAAACTCATGGAGTTAAACAAGGAAAAAGAGGAGATCGCAGGAAAACTGGAAGTTCTCTACGAAAAGTGGGAAGAACTTGCAGAATGATCATGACTGTCTAACAGCCCGCGCTGCAAAAGGGGCAGGCTTTTATACAGAGTGAGTGCTCGGTCCTGTGGGAATGCAGGATTGAATGCTTACGAATACAGACATACTCAAAGGAAAATGCTTCGTCCGGTCTGGGGAGATTTCGGGCGGGGCATTTTTCTGTCTGGGCAGTTTGCGCATTTTACTGACAAAGATTTGACAAATAATATAGATATAGGTATAATAAAAGACAGCGTTATACTGAGAAGGTGGAACTAGAAAATGACAGACGAGAGACAGATCTCAAAGGCGGTAATCTCAAGACTTCCGCGTTATTACAGATATCTGGGCGAACTGATGGAGGAGGGGATCGAGAGGATCTCTTCCAACGAACTGAGTGCCAGAATGAAGGTGACGGCGTCCCAGATCCGTCAGGATCTTAACAATTTCGGCGGCTTTGGACAGCAGGGATACGGATACAATGTGAAATATCTCTACACCGAGATCGCAAGGATCCTGGGGATCGACAGACAGCACAACCTCATTATCATCGGCGCCGGAAACTTAGGTCAGGCGATCGCCAACTATACAAATTTTGAGAAGCGCGGCTTTATGATCAAGGGAATGTTCGATATCAACCCGCGCCTGATCGGTCTTGTGGTCCGCGGAGTCGAGATCCGTGGGATCGATGACCTGGAGCAGTTTATTGTCGACAATGAAGTACAGATCGCGGCTCTCACGATCCCGAAGTCCAAAGCACCGGAGATCGCAGAGCGCCTGGTAAAAGCCGGGATCAAGGCGATCTGGAATTTTGCCCATACAGACTTAAATGTGCCGGATGATGTAGTCGTTGAGAATGTGCATCTTTCCGAGAGCCTGATGCGTCTTTCCTACCGTGTCTGCAGCATGCAGGATGAGCGGGAGCGGAAAGCAAAGGAAAAAGCAGAACAGACGGGAACCAATGAGACATGTTGATTGGAGTTGGCTGTGATTTGATCGAAATTGAGCGTGTGAAAAAAGCCTGTGAAAAAGAGGCTTTTTTGACGCGTATCTATACCGAGCGCGAGCGCCGGCAGGCAAAGGGTGATCCCCGGGTCCTTGCCGGCACTTTTGCGGTTAAAGAAGCAGTAGCGAAGGTGTTTGGAACGGGATTCCGGGACTTTATGCCGGTCCATGTGGAGGTCTTAAGGGACCCGCTTGGAAAGCCGTATGTCGAACTTCATGCGGGAGCAGAGATGAAGGCGGAGGAGCTCGGGATCAGGACGATCGAAGTGTCGATCTCTGACACGAAGGACCATGCGATGGCGTTTGCCGTCGGAGAGGGGGATGCCGGATGAAAGCAGTTCTGAGCGGAAAAGAAATGAAAGCGTTTGACACCAGGTCCATCAGGGGGTACGGGATCCCGTCCCTGGTGCTGATGGAGCGGGCGGCTCTTGCCGTTGCGGAGAAAGCGGAAGAGATCCTTAAGAAAGAACAGGCAGAGACAGTCTGGTCCGTCTGCGGTTTTGGAAATAACGGGGCAGACGGAGTGGCCGCCGCCAGGATGCTGTTCTTAAAGGGATATGATGTGAAGATCCTGTTCCCGGGACGGGACGGAAAAGGGAGCGAAGAACTGGAAGCCCAGTTAAATATCGTGAAACGGCTGGGGATCCCGGTGATGACGGCGGAAGAACTGCCGGATGCAGAAGAAAAACGATCCCCGGCGCATCCGTTTGCAAAGACGGAGACAAAGGCGAACGCATGCCGCGGCGTGATCCTGGATGCGGTCTTCGGGATCGGTCTTTCGAGAAATGTGGAAGGTGCATACAAAAAGCTCATTGACTGGATCAACCGCAATGAGGATATGAAGACGATCGCCGTGGACATTCCCTCCGGCATCAGCTCCGACACGGGAGAAGTCATGGGGGACGCGGTCCGCGCGGATGTGACGGTCACTTTCGGAATGAAAAAGCTCGGACAGGTGCTGTTCCCGGGAAGAGAATACTGCGGAGAGCTCCTGGTCAGGGACGTCGGTTTTGTGCCGGAGAGCAGCGCGGAGCAGGAAAAACACGTGCAGATGCTGGATCGGGAAGACCTTTTGAGGATCCCGGAAAGGACGCCGGATTCCAACAAGGGAACATACGGAAAAGTCCTCGTGATGGCGGGGGCAAAGAACATGGCGGGAGCAGCCTGCCTCTCCGCGAGAGCGGCATACCGGATGGGAGCCGGACTCGTGAAGATCTTTACACCGGAGGAAAACAGGATCATCGTCCAGGAAAAACTCCCGGAGGCGATCCTTTCCACCTACGATGCGAGAGAAGCCGGAAAAGATCCGGAGAGCTTTGCGAGAAAGATCGCAAGGGAGACGGAATGGGCAGATGTGATCGTTCTGGGGCCGGGGATCGGCATGGAGGATCATGCGCGGCTCATGGTGGAAAACGTCTTAAAGGACGCGTATGTGCCGATCATTCTTGACGCGGACGCGCTGAATCTCGCCGCGGAGTACCGGGAACTCACCGGTTATTTTACAGAAAATATCATCGTGACGCCGCATATGAAGGAAATGTCGCGGCTCACAGGAATTCAGATAGAGGAGATCAAGGAAAATCCGATCCGTGCGGCGAGAGAGTTTGCGGATCAGTACGGAGTGGTCTGCGTCTTAAAGGACTCGGCGACCGTGATCGCGGGAAGAGACGGAAAGACCTTTGTCAATGGCAGCGGGACGCCCGCTATGGCAAAAGGAGGTTCCGGGGATGTTCTGACCGGTGTGATCGCGGGACTGATCGCGCTGGGGCTTGAGGAGAGCGATGCGGCTTCCCTCGGAGTCTATGTGCACGGTCTGGCAGGGGAAAAGGCGGCGAAGCGCTTTGGTGTTCACGCAGTCCTTGCCGGGGAGATCGCGGATTGCCTTTCGGAGGATAGAGAAAATGGAATTTGACAGAATTTATACAGAGATCGATCTGGGTCATATAGAGGAAAACATGGAGGCGATGGAGAAAAATCTTCGCCCGGGGACAAAAATGTACGGAGTCGTGAAGACGGATGCTTACGGACACGGCGCCGTTCCGGTCGCGAAGACGATCGACCGCTTTGTATGCGGATATGCGGTCGCGACCGTTGAGGAAGGCGTACAGCTGCGGAAACACGGGATCACGAAGGAGATCCTGATCCTCGGTCCGGTCGCTGCTCCGAGATACGAGGAGTGCATCCGGCAGGAGCTCTGCATGCCGGTCTTTGAACTGGATAAGGCAGAGGGAATGTCAGAAGCTGCAGAAAAGCTGAAAAAGACAGCCCATGTCCATATCGCGGTGGATACCGGAATGAGCCGGATCGGACTCAGACCGGACACGGCGTCCGTGGAGATGGTAAAAAAGATCGCGGCGCTTCCGGGAGTGAAGATCGACGGCATGTTCACGCATTTTGCGAGAGCGGATGAGGCAGATAAGACTGGTGCGAGACAGCAGTATGACCGGTTTAAGAACTTCTGTGATGCTGTGAAGGCAGCAGGCGTGGAAGTTCCGGTCTGCCATTGTTCCAACAGTGCCGGGATCGTGGAGATGCAGGAGATGAACATGGATGCAGTCCGCGCCGGGATCACGATCTACGGTCTGTACCCGTCGGATGAGGTGAGAAAGGATATCCTCACGATGAAGCCGGCGATGGCACTGAAGAGCTTTATCACGTATATCAAGGAGATCGGGCCTGGAACTGAAGTCGGCTACGGAGGAACGTTCAAGGCAGACCGGACGATGCAGATCGCGACAGTCTCCGCCGGTTACGGGGACGGATATCCGAGAAACCTGTCCGGACGCGGGGAAGTGCTGATCCACGGAAAGCGCGCGAAGATCCTCGGCCGCGTCTGCATGGATCAGTTCATGGTGGATCTTACCGGGATTCCAGAGGCCAAAGAGGGAGATCTTGTGACCCTAATCGGAAGAGACGGGGAGGAAGAGATCACGATGGAGGAGATCGCAGAGATTTCCGGCGGCTTCCATTACGAGATCCCGTGTCTGATCGGAAAGCGGGTTCCGCGTGTGTATGTGAAGAACGGAAAGGTCCTCGGGATCAGGAACTGCCCGGATGAGGAGTATGTCGGATTCTGACCGGCACGCCGCCGCGATTTCTGAATAAAATATCATAAGTGGGGAACACTCTGAATACGGAAATGTCAGGGAAGCTGTCAAAAAAGATACCGTTATGGCTTTGACAGCAGCCCCGGACTCTCCGCAGAAATTCAGACGGAGCGTGAGACTTGTGATCATCAGACGGGGCGATATTTATTATGCGGATCTAAGACCGGTGGTAGGTTCTGAGCAGGGAGGTGTGCGCCCTGTGCTCATCATCCAGAACGATGTGGGAAACAAACACAGTCCGACTGTGATCTGTGCGGCGATCACATCGAGGATGAATAAGGCGAAACTTCCAACTCATGTGGAGCTATCCGCGAGGGACTGCGACATGATGAAGGATTCGGTGATCCTCCTGGAACAGTTGAGGACCATCGACAAGCAGCGATTAAGGGAAAAGATCTGCCATCTTGACGGGGACCTGCTGGACCAGGTAAATGACGCATTGAAGGTCAGTCTGGAACTTGGCGGTTTTTGAGGACCGTGCGGGGAGAGAAAACTGCTACATAATCGCAGTTTGGCGCTGCAGTACACGGGTATTTCAGCCCCGGACATTGTAACAGTCTGGCAGCTGTGAAAAGGTTGCTTTTCACGGGTAGGAATTTTCTGAACTGAAAATTCCGTACGATACAGTTTGGGTCGCGGATTTTGCCGATTCGGAATGCGGAGCATCGGCAAAATCCTGTTACAGTGCGCGGGCATGGAGAGCCCGTGTACTGTAACGTGAAAAGTGATACGGCGGAATGATTCCTTGACGGGCATGAAAATAGATGGTATAGTGGACGAAATACGGAAAAAGTAACTGAAAAAATAGGATAGTTATGGAAAGATAAAGGAGTGTTGGAAAATCTCATGGACGATGGTAATTCATGGATAGGAATTGTTCTGTTTGCCGCATCAGTGATCCTGTTTGCGGTGATGTACGGATTCGGTGCGGCCGTTCAGGCCCTGAATACCAGTGCGCTGGAGGATGAGCGCGACGAAGGAAACAAGCGGGCGGAAAAACTTTTAAAGATCCAGGAAGACCCGTATCTCTTCATCCGCACGAACCAGCTCGCGACGAGCATCCTGACGCTTGCGATGGGCGCGTCCTCGCTGGCGTTTGTGGTAAAAAAACTCACGGCTTTAATCGGGACGCATACACAGATCCCGCATCCGGCAGCGGTGGGGATCGCCTACATTGCGGGACTCGTCGGGATCGCATTTCTGCTCACGGGGCTCGGGATCGTGATCCCGAAGCGCATCGCGGCAAAGAGCCCGATCCGCTTTTGTTATAAAGTTCTGCCGCTCGTGGAACTTGTGACAAAATGTCTCTTTCCGTTTGCGTGGCTGATGGACCAGTTTGCCTATATTTCCTTAAAGGCAGTTGGGATCGATATCCGCGAGAAGGATGACAACGTGACTGAGGAAGATATCATGTACATGGTCAATGAAGGCCATGAACAGGGCGTTCTGGAGGCCAGCGAGGCGGAGATGATCACGAACATCTTTGAGTTCGACGATAAGGTGGCGGCGGATATCATGACGCACAGGACCGCGGTCATCGCACTCGACGGGGAGATGACGTTAAAGGAAGCGCTCGATTTCGTTGTGAAGGAAGCAAATTATTCGAGATTTCCTGTTTATTCCGAAGATATCGACAATATCATCGGCATCCTTCACATGCGCGATATGCTCCACTATACGGATTCCAAGGACCATCTGAACACGCCGATCGCAAAGATCAAGGGACTTTTGAGAAGCCCTCATTTCATCCCGGAGACGAAAAATATCAACGCTCTTTTTAAGGAGATGCAGTCCCAGAAGATCCACATCGAACTTGTGGTGGATGAGTATGGTCAGCTTGCCGGTATCGTCACGATGGAGGACATTCTCGAGGAGATCGTCGGAAATATCCTCGACGAGTACGACAAGGAAGAGCCGGACATCGTATCCCGGAAAAACGGTACATATGAGCTCACGGGTCTCACCCTTCTGGACGATGTGGAAGAGACGCTCGGAGTGGAATTTGATAAGGAAGATAAGGACAATTTTGATACCCTGAACGGTTTTATGGTATCGAGGATCGGACATATCCCGAAGGTTGGAGAGAAGGGAAGTGTCAGGATCGGGGATTACCTCTTAAAGATCATGAAGGTGGAGAACAAGGTGATCCAGACCGTTCTCGCGATCCCGCTTCCGAAAGAGAAGAGCGGAACAGAAGCGAAAAACGGGAACGAGATGAATGAGAAAACTGACAGGAAAAAATAAAAAAACATCCTGCGGCCGGTACATTGGGTACTGACTGCAGGATGTTTTTTTGTTCAACAGGAAATTCCGATGGAACTTCCTGTTAAATAAAAAGGCACTGCGTGCCTAAGATGTGCACTCGCGCGAAGATGATGGTTGTCGCAAGCGACCGCGCTCGGCGCGAGAATGTGCCGAGGTACATTCTTTTTTATTCCTGGCTTCGGAAGTTAACGGTTCCGGTGGCCGGATCCATGGAATCTACGATCGCCAGGGACTCTAAGTGGTAGCCGAGATTTCGGATGACCTGTCCACCGATCTGGAATCCTTTCTCGATCGCGATGCCGATTCCCTCAACGGTAGCGCCTGCGTCATGGACGATCGAGATCAGTCCCTGAAGCGCGTAGCCGTTCGCAAGGAAGTCGTCGATGATCAGAACGTGATCGTCCGGGGAAAGGAACTTTTTGGAGACGATAACCTGATTCTTGCATTTATGGGTGAAGGATTCAACTTCCGCCACATACATTTCGCCGTCGAGGTTGATGCTCTGGGATTTCTTTGCAAATACGACCGGCACATGAAAATGCTGCGCCGCAATACATGCGATCCCGATTCCGGATGCTTCGATTGTCAGGATTTTGTTAATCTCTTTTCCTTCAAAACGCTTCTTGAATTCGCGTCCGATCTCATTGAACAGATCAATGTCCATCTGATGGTTCAAAAAGCTGTCCACCTTCAGTACATTTCCTTCTTTTACCACACCGTCTTTTGCGATGCGCTCTTCTAAAAAGTTCATGTTTTCTCCTCCGTCAATCACTCTTTTTGAGTATCTTTGTATTGTATCCAATTATAGCAAT
>OGDQ01000502.1_pt1 | contig 30563 bp, 20 predicted proteins | sample 1570451 | NCBI WGS metagenome assembly OGDQ01 (sample SAMEA2582171, study PRJEB24529) | metagenome | biome: Human gut stool | place: China | collected 2011 | reverse complement strand
GACGGTGGCTTTCAGTCCGTAGAAGCTCGACGTGGTGCTTCCTTCCAGATCGACCTTGAAACTCTGTTTCAGGGTCGGGGTACAGAGGATATTGCATTTCAGGTACCCTTCCCGCGTATAGCGGGTCTGCGTGGAATCGGCCGATGCTCCGATAAAGGAGACATAGTTGGTGACATCGGCACTCTGGGGCTGCTCCTCGAATTCGATTTTGGCGCTCTTGAAATACCCGAGCGACATCAGGTCGGTATACGCGCGGTTCACCTGTGCCGAATTGTAGACATAGTTCGGGTAGAGCGGCACCGCCTGCCGCAGGATCGCGGGTCGCAGGTTGGGGCGTTTCTCGTAGACGATATTCAGGCCGCGGTAATAGAGCGTGTCGAGCCGCTGCAGGAAGGTCGAATCGGCTCGGGCTACCGTAGGGTCGTAATTGGGGAAGACGTTGATCTGGTCGATACGGTAGACCATGTTGTTGTCCATGACCGGAAGGCCGCGCTCGTCATATCCCGTAAGGTTCTGCTTGACAACCAGTTCGAGCCCGACCTTATGGCCGCCGCCCAGCGTATCGGCCACATACTCGATGTTGTTGACCGTAAAGTTGTAATACCCCCGCTCCTTGAGGTAGGCGGCGATGCGCTCCCGCTCGGCATCGAGGACCGACACGTCGTAAATATCGCCCGTATGCAGCAGCGTATTGACGGTGTCGGGCAGCACGATCTGTTCGAGGAAGTTGTCCTGGAACTCGTAGGAAACGGAGTCGATGCGGTAAGGCTCGCCCTGGCGCGTGCGGAAGGTGACCGTCGCACGCTTGCGGCGCGAAACGGTGTCGACCTCATAGGTCGCCTGCGAGGAGAAAAAACCCTTCGAGTCCATGTAGACCTTCAGGTTTTCGGCGCTCTTCTGGGTCAGCCCCATGTCCAGCGTCACGGGCGCCTGCCCGATCTTGCGCTTCCAGTTGTTCCAGCGGTTGTCCTTCGCAGGGTCGGCCTGCTCGTAGAGCCAGACGTAGAAATTCGTCCCGAGGAAGCGTTTGTTGGGAGTCTGGCGCACGTACTTCTCCATGTCGGAAGCCGTGATGCGTTCCTTGCGGGGCGTGGACCGGTCGTCCTCGATCTTTACTTTTTGCAGAAAATACTGTCCTTCGGGAATGTGGCGCGTGACGCTGCACGCCGAGCACAGCAGGCCCAGCAGCGCGGCGGCGAGTATGCGACACGATCCCCGCACGGCGTCAGTTGTTGAAGAATCCCTTCTCTTTCAAAAGGGCGAAATAGGACTCCGAGATGGCGAGGTTGTCCTTGCGCACGTAACGCCGCTGGGTGAAGACCTGCGCCAGGTTCGGGAGGCCGTTTTCCGCCAGCAGACGTTTGGTAAGCTCCGACTCTTCGCGCTCGGCCCACAGTTCGTCGATCTCGGCGGCCGTGTAATCGGTGTACTTCTCGTAGTGGACCACGGCTTCGAGCGGCAGGCGGTCGGTCAGTTCGGGCGACTCGTCGGGATGCCCCACCACGATCGTCGTCACGGGAATCACCCCTTTGGGAAGATCGAGGATGCGGGCGATCTCCTCGGCCGTATAGATGGTCGTACCGAGGTAACAGATTCCCAACCCGTGCGCTTCGGCCTCGACACACAGGTTCTGCGCCGCCAGCAGCGCATCGGTCACCCCGTTGAGAAACCAGGCGAAATTATCGTAGCACGGCTCGGCATCGCGCTGTTCGCACCACATCGAAAAACGGTGGACATCGGCACAAACCGTAATCACGCAGGGAGCCTGCGTAACCATCGGCTGATTGAAATGACACGGGGCCAATGCCTCGCGCAATTCCCGGCTCTGAGTAACGATCAGACTGTAAAGCTGCATATTGCCGCACGTCGAGGCACGCGAGGCGGCTTCGAGCATGTCTTGCAGCACCTCCGGCGCAATAGGCTCAGAGCGGAATTTTCGGATCGAACGGTGTTTTGCAAGCAATGTTTTCATACGGATTATAAGTTACGTAACAAATTCACGCAAAAGTAGTAAAACTTTTAGAATTTTATTATTTTTGTCCGCGTTAAAGCTGGTTGGAACCTATTTTGCAGCGCCCCGGAAAAACCCTCTTCCGTCCCGGACATACACGCGTTTTCAGGATGCAAGAGAAGTGCCGAACGGCTCCGACCTCCGAACCGGAATAGCGACAAAGCCGATATTTCAGAACAGATGCAAATGCGATTCGCAAAATACGAAGGTGCCGGCAACGACTTCATCCTGCTCGACCTGCGGAACGGCGGAGCGACTCCCCAAAGCGCGGAGATCGCCCGTCTGTGCGACCGCCATTTCGGCATCGGAGCCGACGGTCTGATGACGCTCGCCGCTTCCGCCGTATCCGGCTGCGACTGTTCGATGCGCTACTACAACGCCGACGGCTCGCCGGGCGAGATGTGCGGCAACGGAGGCCGCTGCTTCGCCCTGTTTGCCCATCACCTGGGCATCGGCGGCGACATCAAGCGGTTCGACTCGACGGACGGCATCCACGAAGCCAGGATGCTTCGTATCGACGGGCTGCGAAGCACCGTAGAGCTGGGAATGATCGACGTCGAACGGATCGACCGGGGCGACGGATACTGGTTCCTCGATACGGGCGTTCCCCACTACGTCGAATTCACGGACGACCTCGAAGCCGTGGACGTCATCGGACGCGGACGCCGGATACGCTACGACAAACGCTTCGCCAAAGGCACCAACGTCAATTTCGTCAAGGTAGTCGGTCCCGGGCATATCGCCGTCCGCACCTACGAACGCGGCGTGGAGGACGAAACCCTCGCCTGCGGCACGGGATCGACCGCTGCGGCGCTGGTCACCCACCTCGCGGCCCAGCCTTCCGTCACAGCGTTCCGCATCGACGTACGCGGCGGACGGCTCGGCATCGCCTTCGACGAGCCGAAACCCGGCATCTACACCCGCATCCGCCTTTCGGGAGAGGCCCGCAAAGTATTCGAAGGCAGCTACGATACCGCCAACTTTCAATCCTAAATCTATTTTTTCTTCTCCGATCCATGAAAACGAACAAGGGATTCCGCGACGAAAACCATGCGGACGAACTTCGTAAGGCCAAACGGCTCGCGCCGATCCACAAAAGCGGCAAGGAACGCCACACCATCTACCGCGAACTCGACGACGAGGAAGACGATGCGCCCGCACGCCCCAAGCGGGAATCGGCGTTCGACTATTTCGACGACGAGGAAAACTGAAAATCCACCCGACAATGGTTGAAAAATTCATTACGGCAGGCGACACGCCCGTCCATGTGTGCGACTCCGAAAAAGGAGACCGGTGCGCGGTCCTGTTGCACGGTTATCTGGAGTCGATGCTCGTCTGGGACGATTTCGTCCCCTATCTTTACAAACAGGTACGCGTGATTACGCTCGACCTGCCGGGGCACGGGATCTCGGTGGTCAAAGGGCCTGTACACACGATGGAATACCTGGCCGATGTGGTGAAGGATACGCTCGATGCGCTCGGTATCGCCCGCTGTACCCTGGTGGGACATTCGATGGGCGGTTACGTCGCCCTGGCTTTCTGCGAGAAATACCCCGAACGGCTCGACGGCGTGGTGCTGCTCAGTTCGACGCCGGACGCCGATACGGACGAAAAGAAAGAAAACCGCCTGCGGGAAATCAAATTGGTCGAAGCAGGCAAAAAGGACGCGCTGGCCCGCGTAGCTCCCGAAGCGGGCTTCGCTCCCGAAAACCGGCCGCGAATGCGCGACGAGATCGAAGATCTGGTCGAACAGGTATTCGTCACCGAAGACGAAGGGATCGCAGCCCTGCTGCGCGGTATGATCGAGCGGCCCGACCGCAACGAAATGCTCCGCCGCTCTGCGGTGCGGCAGCTCTTCATCTTCGGTAAGCACGACGGCTATATTCCCCTCGAAAAAGCCGAAGCACTGGCGGCGGCCCATCCTCAGGCTCGCATCGCCTGGCTCGAACATTCGGGACACATGGGATTCCTCGAAGAACCCGAAATCACGGCTCGGGCCCTGTTGGATTTTATGGGAACGGAAAACGAACCGGAATCCCGATAGCGAAAGTTTCCTAAAAGGGAAACTTTTTCATTTTTATTTCTCCAGACGCAGATGCAGAATCGGAAACGGCCGGTCGGCATCGTCCGTTTCGCTACGCCCGACAACCGCAAACCCCATACGCAGGTAAAAACCCACCGCCTGCGGATTCTGTTCATTGACATCGACCGAATCAGCTCCCTGGCGGGCGACGGCCCACTCCACCAACTTGCGTCCGCAGCCTCTGCCCCGGTATTCGGGCCGAACGAACAACATGGCGATATGACTTCCGTTCAGACCGATGAACGCCACGATACGCCCCGCATCCCGCAGGCAGCGAAGTTCGACCGCCGGCAGGTAGCGGACAGGCAACAGAGAACGCAATTCCCGAATATCCGCCTCGGAGAGAAAATCATGGGTAGCCCGCACGGAAGCCTCCCACACTTCGGCCAGCTCTTCGAAATCGTCCGGTCCGACCTTTACAACGCTCATCTGTCAATGATTAAAATATATCCGACGATCGCTTATTCGCGGTACTGGCCGCGTTTATGATTCCGAACTGTTCCCAAATCCCTTCCTCCGAAAGAATCTGCATTGTTACGCCCGGCATATAAGCGAATTCATTATCAACCGATAAAAAAGACGATCCCCGCCAGATGCGACAACAGCGCCAGGTCGATAAACAGATGCCAGACCAGGTGGTGGTAGCGGAATCCCTTCTTCGCATAAACGATCGCTCCGGCCGTATAGAGGACCCCGCCCAGCAGGATCAGCAACAGCAGAGGCAGCGAAGCGTTCCGAATCAGCCGGGGCAGGAAAAAGATCGCCGTCCAGCCCATCACCAGATAAATCGTCAGGCTCAAAGCCGGGATGGAACGCCGGGCCAGCGTCTTATACAGAATACCCAGCAGAACGGCCGTCCCCTGCAAAACGGTGACGAAGACACCCTGCCAGCCGCCGATCACGAGCAGCGCTACGGGGGTATAGGTTCCGGCGATGGCGACGAAGATGAAGATATGGTCGAGCTTGTGGAAAACGGCCTTGTGCTTCGAATCCGGGCGCATCGAATGGTAGAGCGTCGAAGCGAGCAACATCAGAAAGATCGAAATGACGCAGACGCTTACCGACACCGACGCCAGCACGGGCCGGGCATCGTGCAGATAGGTCCACACCGCAGCGAAAGGCAGCAGACAAAGGGTCAGCGGCAGCATCACGGCATGCGAAACCGTGTTGGCCACCTCCTCGCCGTAGGTGGGTACGTAGGGCAAACGGACTTTTTCCTCTTTTTTCATAGACGACGTATAATTCTGTTCTACAAAGATACGTTTTTTATACAACTGCATCGGTTTTTGCACAAGATTATTCCGTGAAATCCCCGACGGCGCTTTGCGATGCCGAAGATTTTCGCTACTTTTGAAAAACAGTAAAACTTTCCGGAAAATGGATTTGACCCGTTATGACAAGCTGCGCAGCGCGATCCGCCGAACGCTCTCGCCCGACGAGGCGGCCGCAGCCGACCGCGCCCTGGAATATGCTGCCGAACATACCGCTTCGCAGGTACGACACGACGGCTCGCCGATGCTGGACCACGCCGCCGAAGTAGCGCGGATCGGGCTGGAGGAGATCGGGCTGGGAGGCGACTCGGTCGTGGCCGCCATTCTCCACGACGTAGTCCGCACAGCCAGTCGGCAGGACGAAGAGACATTCCTGCGGCTGACGGACGAGATCCGGGACCGCTTCGGCAAGGAGGTGCTCGGCATGACCGTAAGTCTGAGCCACATCTCCGATATTCGCCTGAAAGCCTCCCGGGAGCAGGCGGAAAATTTCCGCGAGCTGATCGTCTCCTATTCGGAAGATCCGCGCGTGATCCTGATCAAGCTGGCCGACCGGCTCGAGGTGATGCGCCGCCTCGAAATTTTCCCCCGCGAAAAGTGGCGCAAGAAGAGCTGGGAGAGCCTCAACCTCTACGCCCAAATCGCCCACAAACTGGGTCTATACAACATCAAGAGCGAACTCGAAGACATCGCCCTGCGCTATCTCGAACCCCAGGACTACCAGCATATCGCCGACAAACTGGCCGAGACCGAAAGCGAACGCCGGGCCTTCATCGCCCGCGTCCTCGAACCCATCACGCAGCGGCTCGACCAGGCGGGGCTGCGCTATCACGTCAAGAGCCGCACCAAGTCGATCTTCTCGATCTGGAACAAGATGCGCAAGCAGCACGTCCCGTTCGAGGGGGTATATGACATCTTCGCCATCCGTATCATCCTGGACTGTCCGCTCGAAGAGGAGAAGCAGCAATGCTGGACGGTCTATTCGATCGTCACGGATTTCTACACGCCCAATCCCGAGCGGATGCGCGACTGGATCTCCATCCCCAAATCCAACGGCTACGAATCGCTCCACACCACCGTCGCCACCAAAGAGGGACGGTGGGTCGAAATCCAGATCCGCACCGAGCGGATGGACGCCGTGGCGGAGCGGGGCATCGCGGCCCACTGGCGCTACAAAGGCGTAAACGCGGGATCGGACGGGAGCGAAATGTGGATGAAACAACTCCGGGAGCTAATGGAAGACAAGACCCGTCCGCTGGCCCAGAACTTCGACGCCAAGCCCTCCTCGGGCGAAATTTTCGTCTTCACCCCCGGCGGCGACCTGCGCAAGCTGCCCGAAGGAGCCACGGTGCTGGATTTCGCCTTCGACATCCACACCTCGCTGGGGCTCACCTGCTCGGGCGGCAAGGTCAATAACCGTCCGGCGGCGATCCGCGACGTACTCCACAACGGAGACATCGTCGAAGTGCTGACGCAGAAGAATCAGAAGCCCAAAGCCGACTGGCTGGGGTTCGTCACCACGTCGAAGGCCCGCACCCGGATCAAGGCCTCGCTGCGCGAGGAACACACCAAGAACGCCCGTCTGGGACGGGAAGAGTTGGAGCGCAAACTCAAGAACTGGAAACTGCCCCTGACCGTCGATGAAGGGGTCGGCATCCTCTGCAAGCACTTCAAACTCCGCACGGGAACGGAACTTTACGCCTCGATCGGCACCGAAAAGATCGACCTCATGCAGATCAAGGAGCTGCTTCAGGCCCATCTGTCGGGCGAAGCGGAGGAAGAGCGCCGGGCCGCAGCAGCAGCCATCGAGTCCGAAAAACGACGCAAAGCCGAAAAAGTTTCGACCCAGAGCAGCGGCGACGCACTCATCATCGACGAAAAGATCGGACAGCTCGACTACAAACTGGCCAAATGCTGCAATCCGATCCACGGCGACGAAATCTTCGGCTTCATCACCGTAGGTGCCGGCATCACGATCCACCGTACGGACTGCCCCAACGCACAGCGTCTCCGCAGAAACTACCCCTACCGGGTACTCGAAGCCCGCTGGCGCGACGAAGCGCAGGGCGCGTTCCGGGTGTCGATCCGCGTGGTGGCCAGCGACACGACGGGGATGATCAACCACATCGCCGAAGTAATCAACCGCGACCTGAAGTTGAGCATCCGCTCGATGAACCTGTCGCCGGGCGGCGGCCTGCTCTCGGGCGTGATCCACGTCGAAGTGCCCGGTACGGGCATGGTCGATATGCTGATCCACTCGATCCTGCGGATCAAAGGCGTGCAGAAAGCCTACCGCGTCAATAACTGAAAACGCCCCGAAAAGAGAAAGCCGCCTTTATCAGGCGGCTTCTTCGTCGCATCCGACGGGTCGGCAACCCGCCAGCGCATCATAAAAAGCAGTAAAAAAAGATACAAAACAGCCCGCAGAAAACCACCCTCGACCTGCAAGTGTATCCTGTCATAAAAAAGAGTGTGTTGAAATGAAAATTTCAGGCACGATCCTAAAGGGTGTCGGAATGGATGCAAGGCAAGGCATTGAGGGTAAGGGTGACAGTCTTTTACTATGGCAAATGACTTAACCCGTATCCCGATAATAACTACCGTTGTGTGTCATTCGGACACACCGCCATACACCTGTTCGGGTCCCATGTCCGGAAATTTACAACGGACCTCCGCCGATCGGACAATCCGCCCTCCCGCCCGGAAATCCGAGCCGAGCCGCAGAAAATCCAGACAACAGGTCAAAAATTCGCACGAGGAACCCGGAACCAAGCTGCACGGGCAACCGCTTCCCTACCGGTCCCGCTCACCGACATAGACACAGAGGTTGGCCAATGCGTCGCGGTATTCGGAAGGTTCGTATTCGGAGAGCACGGACATCGCCCGCGCGAGGTATTCCTGCATGACGCGGGCCGCCTTTTCCATACCGCCCTCGTTCTCGACGATGTGCTGCAAATATTCGACCGACTCATCCTCCTCGTGGCAACGGGCCAGCCGTGCCTGCAACTCCCTGCGGCGCTCCTCGCCGACCGACTCGAGCACCGTGAGCAGCGGCAGGGTCACCTTGTGTTCGCGCAAGTCGTTGTTGGAGGGCTTGCCCGTACGGGCCGTGCGGGTATAGTCCAGAATGTCGTCCTGAATCTGGAACGCCATGCCTATCGACTCGCCGAACTTGCGCATGAGCGCCTGTTTTTCACGGGACGCACCGACGGCCAGCGCTCCGGCCGAAGCGCTCACCCCGATCAGGCAGGCGGTTTTCTTGTAAATGATATCCAGGTACGACGCCCGCGTCATCTCCTGCCGGTTCGCCTTGTCGTTTTGCAGAATCTCTCCCTCGCAGAGCGTGGCGATGGCGCCGCAAACATGAGTCACCAGGTCGAACTGGCCGCTCTTGAGGCCGAGATCCATGTTTTTGGCCAGAATGTAGTCCCCGACCACGACCGCGTTGCGCGACTGCCAGCGGGCATTGACCGAAGCCCGGCCCCGGCGCATGTCCGATTCGTCGATCACGTCGTCGTGGATGAGCGAGGCCACGTGGATCATCTCGACCAACGTGGCTGCGAGCAACGTGCGCAGCCCGCCGCTGCGCTGCCCCGCCGGAGCGTTGAGCGCCGCAGACAGCAGCACCGTCATCGGACGAATCCCCTTGCCCCGCGCCGAGAGCGCATAATCGAGCATCTCGGAGAGCAACGTGCCGTCCGCCGTGAATTTCTGCCGGATGAACTGCTCGAAGGCCTCCAGATCGCCCTCGACCGGCTTGCGGATCATATCGAGTGTTACCATAACCGAACTTTATGTTTACGTCGAAAAAAGTTTTGCCGAATACAGACCGATCGTTTTCCCCGCCGGAATACAACCGTCCCGAGCCTGGGATCAATCCGTGCAAAGGTAGTGATTTTTCGCTGAGTCGGGGAGGAAACTCAATGTTTTTTCGTACCTTTGGCAATCGACAAAAACATTCCAGATGACCCGCTTCAAAGAGATTCTCCCGAAAGTGCTGCCGACGGGCGCGGCCCTGCTGCTTTTCTTCATCGTCAGCGCCCTCTATTTCGCCCCCCAGTTTCGCGGCGAAGTGCTGCCGCAGCACGACGTGCAGCAATACGAAGGCATGGCCAAGGAGATCTGGGACAACCGTGCCCAAACGGGCGAAGATCCCCAGTGGGCGGGGCGGATGTTCGGCGGCATGCCCGCCTACCTGATCAACGTGGCCTACCCGGCACAACTGGTCAAAAACACGGCAGGACAGATCGTTAAAATTATAAACACCCCTGCAGCCTTCGTCTTCTTCGCCATGGTTTCCATGTGGCTGATGCTCCTGATCGTCGGGGTGAATCCCTGGGTCGGCATCATTCCGTCGCTCATGTACGGCCTTTCGACCTACTTTTTCCTCATCATCGGTGCGGGTCACGTGACCAAAATGTGGGCACTGGTATATGCCCCCCTGATGATGGGCGGCGCATGGCTTACGCTGCGGAGCAACATGTGGCTCGGCGGAGCGCTCACGGCCCTTTTCGCCTCGCTCGAAATCGGCGCCAACCATCCGCAGATCACCTACTATTTCCTGCTGGCCATGGCCGCGCTGTGGATCAGCGAAGGAATTGTCGCCTTCCGAAAAAAGCACCTGCCTTCGTTCGCCCGCCGTACGGCGGTACTGCTAGGCGCAGGCATTCTGGCCGTCGGCTCGAACTTCGCGCCTCTGTGGTACACGATGCACCACTCGAAGCAGACCATCCGCGGAGGTTCGGAACTCGCCGCCGGCGAGGAAACCTCCCAGGAAGGGTTGGCACTCGATTACGCTACGGCGTGGAGCTACGGACGCGCCGAGAGCTGGAACCTGCTGATCCCCGACTTCATGGGCGGCGATTCGGGTCGGGCGTTCACCCGCGACGGCGAAATGGCCAAAGCCCTTAAACCATACGGTCTGGAAAGTTTTGCGGAACAGTTACCGGCCTACTGGGGCGAGCAGCCCTACACTGCCGGACCGACCTACTTAGGAGCCGCCGCCCTGTTCCTGGCTCTGCTGGGACTCCTGCTGGCATCGGGACGCAACAAGTGGTGGATCGCAGCCGTCAGTCTGCTGACGCTTTTGCTGGCCTGGGGACATAATTTCATGGGATTCACCGAATTCGCCTTCAAATACCTGCCCGGCTACAACAAGTTCCGCACCGTATCGATGGCCCTCGTGGTGGTCGAATGGACGGTTCCCCTGCTCGCGGCGTTGGCTCTGATGCCCCTCTGGCGGGGAGAAGTGCCGCGTCGAAAACTCCTGCGGGCCCTCGCCTGGGCCGGAGGCATCACGGGCGGTTTCTGCCTGCTCTTCGCCGTGGCCGGCAGCGCGATCTTCGACTTCGGCCGGACGGAAGCCGCCGATTTCATGAGCCGCCAATACTACCAGATGTTCCAAGCCGCAGGTATGCAGGAAGCCATCGCACAGGGCGCTCCCGAAGAGTTGGGAGAGGTGACGGCCGACGCCATGGCCGCCGACCGGGCCGCGATCATGCGCTCCGACGCCTGGCGTTCGCTGCTGATGATCGCCCTCGCGGCGGGCAGCGTGCTGCTCTTCGCCCTGGGACGGATCAGACGGGGCTGGCTCATAGCGCTGCTCGGCGTGATCGTTCTGATCGACCTGGTGCCGGTCAACCTGCGCTACCTGCCTCAAAGCCGCTTCGTCGCCGCACGACGCCAACAGATACAGCCTACGGAAGCCGACCGCGCGATCCTGCGCGACCCGGAACCCGGATTCCGGGTGCTGAACCTCACGGTCAGCCCCTTCAACGATGCTACGACCTCCTACTTCCATCGCTCGGTGGGCGGCTACCACGGCGCCAAACTGGCCCGCTACCAGGACTTGATCGAGCGTTATCTTACGTCGATGGACGAGGGCGTACTCGACATGCTCAACACGCGTTACCTCATCCGCTTCGACCCGGCGGGACAGCCCGTCGCCGAATTGCGGGCCACAGCCAACGGCCCGGCCTGGTTCGTGCAGGAGGTCGTCGATGCCGCCACTCCCGAAGAGGAGATCGACGCACTGGGGCGCATCGACACCAAAACGGCGGCTGTCATCAACACCCGTGAGTTCGATATCCGCCCCCTGATCGGCGGCGAAGGGGAAATCCGTCTGGAGGAGTACCGGCCCAATTATCTCCGGTACGAATACACGGCCACTGCGCCCGGTACGGCGATCTTCTCGGAGATCTACTACAAGGACGGCTGGACAGCCTATATCGACGGCATCGAAACTCCCTATTTCCGAGCCGACTACCTGCTGCGGGGAATGGAGCTCCCGGCCGGTACGCACACGGTCGAATGGCGGTTCCGCGCCCCCGGCTGGAACGTCGCCGAAGGCGTGACGCTCGCCTCGTCGCTCGCGATTCTCGCAGGCATCATTGCAACCGTTATACTCGTTTTACGCCATGAAAGACGACAAAAGACTCAAGCGTAAGGTACGCAATTCCTACATCGTTTCGAACATCAGCATCGCCCTGGTGCTCTTCCTGCTGGGATCGGTGGGATACCTCATGACGGCCGCCATGCAGGTGGCCCGCACGTTGCAGGAGAGCGTCACCGTCACCGTCGAGCTCCGCAACGGAGCGGACGAAAAACAAAAAGAATCGCTCCGCAAACGGTTCGAAGCCAACGAGCTGGTGAGCCATGTGGAATACAGCTCCAAAGACGATAAACTGAACGACACCGATTTCCGGCAGATGTTCGAACAGGAGTTCGAGGCGATCCTCGAAGAGAATCCGCTGCTCGACTCGTTCGAATTGACCCTGTCAGCCGATTCGGCGGACCCGGACAAGCTCGAAACCTTCATCGCCCAAATTGCCGAACTCGACGGCGTGGACCGGGTTTCCTATCCGGCACAGACCGTCGAGCGGCTGCATGCCACGATCGCGAAGATCCGGCTGGTGCTGCTGCTCTTCGGCGGAGCCCTGCTCGTCATCTCGCTCATCCTGCTGAACAACACGATCCGGCTGGCGATCTTCTCGAAACGCTACCTGATTAACACGATGAAGCTCGTAGGGGCAACCAAATGGTTCATCATGCGACCGTTCCTGGGCAGCAGCATCACGCAGGGCATTCTGTCGGGAATCATCGCCTCGGCACTCTTCCTGACGGCCGTTTACGGACTGAACGAGGCGGTTCCGGAACTGATGTCGCTGGCCGAAACCATGAAAATCGGAATCATCGTGGGCGGCATGGTGTTGGGCGGCATCCTGATCTCGCTCTGCTTCACGTTCTTCGCCGTCAACAAGTTCGTCAACATGAAATCCAACAAGATCTATCTCTACTAAAAATCCCCGTACCATGAAAAAATTCAAGGAGATCAACGATAAAAACGATCCGAAGATGCCGCTCTCGCTCAAAAATTACATCCTGTTGCTCGCCGGACTGATCGTCATCATTCTGGGCTTCGTCCTGATGGCCGGCGGCGGCAGCGACTCGCCCGACGAGTTCAACTACGCCATGTTTTCCTGGCGCCGCATCACGCTCGCCCCGATCCTGGTGATCGGCGGCTTCATCTTCGAAATTTACGCCATTCTCAAACGATTCTGAATCCGGACTTCTCCGACCGCCGGAAGCCGGGTTGAAACCCGCGCATCCCCCGATACCGAAATATCCCCGAGAACTGTAAAATGGAAACCATTCAAGCTATCATCCTGGGCATCGTCCAGGGCCTGACCGAATTCCTGCCCGTATCGAGCAGCGGCCACCTGCAGCTGGCCAAAGAACTGCTGGGCGTCGATCCCGAAGTGGGAGGACTCACCTTCGATCTCACGCTGCACGCCGCGACGGTCTTGAGTACGATCGTCGTGCTCTGGAGCGAAATCAAACGCTTGGTCGTGGGACTCTTCTCCAAACGATTCAACGCGGAACAGGCCTACGTGCTGAAGATCATCCTTTCGATGATCCCGGTGGTCATCGTGGGCTTCACGCTGGAGCCTTTCCTCCAGTCGCTGGTCGAGGATCTTCCCAACCACGGGATCCTGCTGCTGGTCGGAGCGATGCTGCTGGTCACGGCCATACTGCTGACTTTCGCCTACTACGCCAAACCCCGCCACAAGGAAACCATCTCCTACCGCGACGCCTTCATCATCGGTCTGGCGCAGGCGGTCGCCACACTGCCGGGTCTGTCGCGCTCGGGCACGACGATCGCCACGGGACTGATTCTGGGCAACCGCAAGGAGAGCGTGGCCCAATTCTCCTTCCTGATGGTGCTGGCACCGATCCTGGGCAAGATGGTTCTCGACCTGATGAGCGGAGAACTGGCCGCCCAAAGCATCGGGACCGCACCCCTGCTCGCCGGATTCGCTGCTGCGTTCGTAGTCGGCTGTCTGGCCTGCAAATTCATGATAAACATCGTTAAACGGGGAAAACTCAACTGGTTCGCCATCTACTGTACGCTGGTCGGAGGGCTGGCCATCATCCGCTATTTCGTGATCCAATAATCCGCACATGACGCAACAATCCGAACTGAACCTACAGGGAATCGACTTCGAAGAGGGCTACATCGCCGTCATCGACAAACCGCTGGAGTGGACCTCCTCGGACGTAGTCCGCAAAATCAAGTTCGCCCTGCGCAGGGCCGGTTACCCGAAAATCAAAGTCGGCCACGCCGGGACGCTCGACCCGCTCGCAACGGGCATCCTGCTGGTCTGCATCGGCAAGGCGACCAAAATGGCGGACGCCCTGCAAGCCGAGGAGAAAGAGTACGTCGCCGACCTGATGCTGGGAGCCACGACCCCCAGCTTCGACCTCGAACACCCCATCGACAAGACCTATCCCTTCGAACATATCACGCGCGAAGCGGTCGAGGAGGTGCTCCGCTCGCTCACCGGCGAACGACTGCAAACCCCGCCCCTCTATTCGGCCAAGAAGGTCGAAGGCGTCCGGGCCTACGAACTGGCCCGCGCGGGCGAGGAGGTGGAACTGCGCAAAGCCCTCATCAACATCTACGAAATGGAGCTCATGGAATACGATCTGCCCCGCATCCGCATCCGGGTCCGATGCAGCAAGGGAACCTACATCCGTTCGCTGGCCGGAGAGATAGGCCAGGCGCTCGGCAGCGGTGCGCCCCTCACCTCGCTCTGCCGCACCCGTAGCGGAGGTTTTCGGCTCGATGCGGCACACGAATTGAACTTTTTTCTCGAAAAACTGCAAAAAGCTGAAACAAAATAACTTATTTTTCGTATAAAATAAGTTGACGGTTTATCTTGCTCCGTGCCCGCAAAACTGCCCGCAGCGCTGCCCACGGACCGAAAAAAATGTTCGCAAATACTTTTAGCCATGAAACTATCGCAATACGGTTACGACTTCTCCGCCGACCTGTTGGCGAAATACCCGGCCGAAAACCGGGACGAATCCCGCCTGATGGTGGTCAATCGTGCCAAGGGCACCATCGAACACCGCATTTTCAAAGAAATCATCGAATACTTCGATGAAAAAGACCTATTCATCTTCAACGACACGAAGGTTTTCCCCGCCCGTCTGTACGGCAACAAGGAGAAAACGGGCGCCGAGATCGAAATCTTCCTGCTGCGCGAACTCAACCGCGAGCTGCGCCTGTGGGACGTACTGGTCGATCCGGCCCGCAAAATCCGCATCGGCAACAAGCTTTACTTCGGCGACGACGACCTGCTGGTAGCCGAGGTGATCGACAATACCACTTCACGGGGCCGCACGCTCCGGTTCCTGTTCGACGGGTCCTACGAAGAGTTCAAAGAAACCCTCTTCAAACTGGGCGAAACCCCGCTGCCCAAGTGGGTGCGCGAAAAGGTCGAGCCGGAAGACGCCGAGCGCTACCAGACTATTTTCGCCAGCAAAGAGGGCGCCGTAGCCGCCCCGACAGCCGGCATGCATTTCTCCAAGCACCTGTTCAAACGCATGGAGATCAAGGGGATCGAAAAGGCGTTCATCACGCTCCACGTCGGTCTGGGCAACTTCCGCACGGTCGATGTCGAAGACCTCTCGAAACACAAGATGGACTCCGAACAGTTCTTCGTGGACGAACCCACGGCCGAAGCGGTCAACAAGACCAAACGCGAAGGACATAAGATCGTTTCGATCGGCACGACGGTTATGCGAACGCTCGAAACGGCCGTTTCGACCGGCGGCATGATCAAGCCGATGGAGGGCTGGACCAACAAGTTCATCTTCGCCCCGTACGAATTTTCGGTGGCCGACGCCATGGTGACCAACTTCCAGCTTCCCTACTCGACCCAACTGATGATGGTTTCGGCATTCGGAGGTTACGACCTGATAATGAATGCCTACAAAATAGCCAAAGAAGAGGGCTACCGCTTCGGAACTTATGGCGACGCCATGCTGATTCTTTAGGAAAAATCACTATCTTTGCAGAGGACAGGGAGGCGGTCGGCGATCTTTGCGTGCAAACTCCGCGCGATTGCGCTCTTCCTCACTGTCTTTGCGAAAGACAAAACTCTCGTGAAGAGAGGCTCGGTAGCACAACAATGCGAAAACACGCATTGTGCCGGTTGCATTCTCTTCACCGCACAAACATAAAAAAACAACGGTTTCGATCGGCGAGGACCGCAACCGAACTTGTCTGAACGGGCCCGCATAGAAAACGAAGAAAAACATTCAACAATGGCATCGAACAGGATACTATACGTATGTCAGGAGGTCGCTCCATACGTCCCGGATACGGAAGGTGCGCTTCTGTGCCGGAAACTTTCGCAGGCGATGCAGGAGCGCGGCAACGAAATCCGCACGTTCATGCCCCGATACGGCTGCATCAACGAACGGCGCCATCAACTGCATGAGGTGATCCGGCTCTCGGGTATGAACCTCATCATCGACGACAACGACCATCAGTTGATTATCAAGGTCGCTTCGATTCCGTCGGCCCGGGTACAGATCTATTTCATCGACAACGACGACTATTTCGCCCGCAAGGCGATTCTCCGGGATGCCGACGAAAGCTATTTCGAAGACAACGACGAACGGGCCATCTTCTTCGCCCGAGGCGTGCTCGAGACGGTCAAGAAACTGCGCTGGACGCCTACGGTCGTCCACTGCCACGACTGGTTTTCGGGCATCGTCCCGATCTATCTGAAAAAGGTCTTCGCCGACGACCCGATCTTCAAAGAGGTCAAGATCGTCGTTTCGCTCTACGGCGACGGTTTCGACAAACCGCTGAACGCAGGAATGAAGGAGAAAATCGCCAACGAAGGCGTCAAAGACAAAAAACTGTCGATCCTCGACACCCCTTCATACGAAAACCTCTGCCGTTACGTTATGGAGTATGCCGACGGCATCATTCTGGCTTCCGATGCGGTAACCCCCGAAATTATCGAGTTGGTCCGCAACAGCGGCAAACCGCTCCTGGAATACCAGTCGCCCGACGCAGAGGACTTTTTCGACAACTACAACCGATTCTATGATTCGATCCAGTAAAATACGCCGGGCCGCCGAATTGGCCGCCGTTCTCACCGCAGCGGGCATGGTCTTCTTTACAGGTTGCACGAAAGTGGACGACCGGCTGGGCGCAGGCTACCAACCGGGGGATCAGCAGATGAAGATCGGTCTGAAAGTTTTCGCGCTCGCACCCGACGCCGAGCGGCCCTATTTCGAAACTCGACTCTACAAAACCGACTCTCTCAAGGCTTCCAACCTGGGAGAGGGGTATTTCGGTGTGATGCACGACGAAACTTTCGGGCGTCGCACGGCAGGTTTCCTGACCCAATACCGCGCCGTAGCCCTCTCCGATACGACCGGCTTCGGTTACCAGCCCATTTTCGACTCGATCGAACTCAAAATCAAAATCTCGAACTACGGAGGCGACACCCTCAAGCCGATGACGTACAACGTCTATGAGGTGATTTCGAACGATTACCTCAATCCCTCGCTGACAGCCCCGGCCGGAGCAGGCAGCGTCGCCGACACCCTTTTCTACCCGACCTTCGATCCGACCCCCTACCTCAACCCCAATCCGGTATTCACCTTCACCTTCCCCAACGGCACGACGACCGGACCGGCCACGGAGTACGTCACCCTGCAGCCTACGCCCGAAGGACGGGGGCTCATCAAGCGTCTGATGCTGCTCGAAGGCAAGTACAAGGGCGATATGACGATCTACCGCAATCCGGAGCTTTGGGTGGACTATTTCAACGGTATTTACATCAAGCCGGCCCAGGAAAATCCGTCGGGAGAAGGGAACCTGTTCGCTACGAACCTCGCGGAGTCGGGTCTTCTGATGTACACCCGCAGCCGGAACAGAACCGACCCGACGCTGATCCAGGATACGATCACGGCCAGCTACCTCTTCTACCGCGAAGACGATCCCTACGGCAATGTTTCGATCAATACCATCCGGCATGATTACACCGGCTCCAAGATCAATCCGGCCGACATCGACGAGCGGAACGAACAGCGGCCCCTGAACCCCAACGTATATGTCGAAGGGATGGACGGCGTAATCACGGAGCTGACCCTCACGGACGCCCTGTTCGAAGGAATCGAAGCCCTCTACAAGGAGGTTACGGACGAATCGGGCATGCCTTACACCTCGATCGCCATCAACCAGGCGGAACTGATGATCTACCTCGAAAAGAGCGATTACGACTGGGAAAAGATCGACGTGGGAGCCATCACTCCCCTGCTGGACGCATCATTCGAGCGCTTGGGCCTCTATGCCGATTACAAGCACGTACTGGGCATTTCGGATTACTATTACACCTACGAAAGGCTCTATTCAAGCCAGAACTTCCAGTTGCCGTACGGAGGTTACCTCAACCGCAGCCAAGGCTGTTATGTCATGGACATCACCAGTCACCTGCAGGAGGTATGGAACGGCTACCTGAAATCCCAGGGAATCGAAACCGGCGGCAGCCAAACGGAGAATCCCGCCCCCCGGACGATCTACATCGGACCCGAAGCCTACGGGCTCTTCACGATGCCCTATACATCGGCACAAGGCATGGAAAATACCGCAAACAACGCGCCGATCAAGCTGCGCCTGATTTACACGATGATAAAATAGCGAAGCACCTGCGGATAACCTAAGTACGAACTTAGGTTATCTTGCGTTAGTGAAAAGATACTGAATGTTATGCAGGAAAATTTAGTAATAGTCGAGTCCCCGGCCAAAGCCAAGACCATCGAAAAATTCCTGGGCAAGGATTTCGTCGTCAAGTCGAGCTTCGGGCATATCCGGGACCTCTCGAAAAAAGATCTCGGCGTCAATCTGGACAAGGACTACGAACCGGTCTATGAAATTCCGAGCGACAAACGCAAGGTTGTCGAGGAACTTTCGTCGCTGGCCAAGAAGACCAAGACCGTCTGGCTCGCGTCCGATGAAGACCGCGAAGGAGAGGCGATCGCCTGGCACCTCGCAGAGGTTCTCGGCCTGCCGATCGACCAAACCAAGCGAATCGTTTTCCACGAAATTACCAAACCGGCAATTCTGGCAGCCATCGAATCGCCCCGCACGATCGATATGAATCTGGTAAATGCCCAGCAGGCACGCCGCGTGCTGGACCGCCTGGTCGGATTCGAGCTATCGCCCCTGCTTTGGAAAAAGGTGCGGCCCCAACTCTCGGCCGGACGCGTACAGAGCGTCGCCGTACGGCTGCTGGTAGAGCGGGAGCGGGAGATCATCGCATTCCGCTCGACGCCCTACTACCGTGTCGTAGCACAGTTCTACGCCGCCGCCGATCCCGATAAAACCCTTTTCAAGGCGGAACTGTCCACCCGCTTCGATACCCGCGAGGAAGCAGAGACTTTCCTGCGCAGCTGCATCGACGCCCGGTTCACCGTCGCCAAAGCCGAGGAAAAACCGGCACAGCGCTACCCCGCGCCTCCGTTCACGACCTCGACGCTCCAGCAGGAGGCGGGCCGCAAACTCGGAATGTCGGTATCGCAGACGATGTCCGTGGCGCAGCACCTCTACGAGCAGGGTTTGATTACCTACATGCGTACCGACTCGGTAAATCTCTCGAAGCAGGCGATCGGCCAGTGCAAGGAGGAAATCATCAAACTTTTCGGTGAGAAATATTCGTCGGCACATAATTACAAGACAAAAACCAAAGGCGCACAGGAGGCCCACGAGGCGATCCGCCCGTCGTATATCGAGCGGCAGACGATCGAAGGCACTCCCGCCGAAAAGAAGTTGTACGACCTGATCTGGAAGCGGACGGTCGCCTCGCAGATGGTTCCTGCGGAGCTCGACCGCACCACGATCGTCATAGATATCTCCGGTTCGGATGCCCAGTTCGTCGCCACGGGCGAAGTGATCCGTTTCGACGGATTCCTGAAACTCTACTCGGAATCCACGGACGAGGAGCCGGGCGAAGAGGGATCGGGCATCCTCCCCAAAATGGCCCAAGGCGAGAGCGTCAATCCCGCGCAAATTACAGCCACGGAACGCTTCACCGCACCGCCGGCCCGCTACAACGAGGCTTCGCTCGTAAAACGGCTCGAAGAGCTCGGCATCGGACGTCCTTCGACCTACGCGCCGACCATCACGACGATCATCAACCGCGGGTACGTGGTCAAACAGAACAAGGAGGGCCAGAAACGCAGCTACGTGCAACTTACGCTGACCGGCAGCAAGATCGCCGAAAAAAGGCTTACCGAAACCTACGGCAAGGAGAAAAACCGACTCCAGCCGACCGATATCGGCATGGTGGTCAATGACTACCTCGAATCGCAATTCGAGCCGATCATGGACTACAACTTCACGGCCAACGTCGAAAAGGAGTTCGACCGCATCGCCGACGGAGAGATCACCTGGAACAGCATGATCGACGATTTTTACGGTCCTTTTCATAAAATGGTCGATCATGCGACCACGACCCAGACGACCAAAAACAACCAGATACGCATCCTGGGCACCGACCCCGCTACGGGGCATACGGTAAAAGCCCGCATCGGCCGCTACGGTCCGATGGTCGAAATCGAAGGCAACGAAGGGGAAAAGAGCCGTTTCGCATCGCTCAAGAAGGGGCAGTTGATCGAATCGCTCACCCTCGAAGAGGCTTTGGCGCTCTTCAGCCTGCCCCGCAACCTGGGGCCCTACGAAGGGGAAGATCTGGTCATCGGCATCGGAAAGTTCGGGCCCTACGTGCGGCACGGCAAATCGTTCGCATCGCTCGCCCGCACGGACGATCCCTATACGATCGGCTACGACCGCGCTGCGGAGCTCGTGCGCGAACAGCAGGCCCGCGCCGCTGCAGCGAACACTCCGCTCAAAACCTTCGCCGAAGAGCCCGAACTACTGATTAAAAACGGCCGTTACGGTCCTTATATCGCCTACAAAGGCAAGAACTACCGTATTCCCAAAGGGACCAAACCCGAGGAGATCACTCTCGAAGCGTGCATGAAAATCATTCAAACTTCTAAAAAATAACAAACCCCAAAATTACGATGAAAAAACTGCTGTTACTCGCAGGCCTGGCACTTATGGTGTGCTCCGCATCGGCCAAGAAACCTGCACAGAAGACCCAGGAGGAAGGCTACAAGTTCACCGACTTGACCACCGTACCGAACACTTCGGTCAAAGACCAGCACCGCAGCGGCACCTGCTGGTGTTATTCGGCTCTTTCGTTCCTGGAAAACGAAATTCTGCGGGCCGGCGGGCCGGAGATGGACCTGTCCGAAATGTGGATCGTCCGCAACATGTATTTCGACAAAGGCGTTAAATACGTCCGCCTGCACGGACATCTGAACTTTGCGGAAGGCGGTGCCGCCCACGACGTAATCGAAGGCATCAAGAAATACGGCATCGTACCCCAGGAGGTCTATCCGGGTCTGAACTACGGCACGGAGAAACCGGTCTTCGGCGAGCTCGACGCAGCACTGAAAGCCTACCTGGACGCAGTTATCAAGGCAAGAAACAACGGGGTGCTGACCACGGCCTGGCAGGACGGTCTGAATGCGCTGCTGGACACTTATTTCGGCGTGCGCCCTGAAAAATTCACCTACGAAGGCAAGGAATATACCCCCGAATCGTTCGCAGCGTCGCTGCCGATCAAAATGGACGACTATGTATCCATAGCCTCTTTCACGCACCATCCTTTCTACTCGGAGTTCATCATCGAAGTTCCCGACAACTGGATGTGGGAAACCGTTTACAACGTACCGCTGGAGGAGATGATGGCCGTCGTCGATAACGCCATGGCCAACAACTATTCGATCGAATGGTCCACCGACGTCAGCGAAAAGGGCTTCGACCGCATCAAGGCGATCGGAATCATTCCCGAAACCGACATCGACGGCATGGAGGGTACCGAGGCCGAGAAGTGGGGCAAATTGAGCGCCGCCGAAAAAGAGGCCGCCCTCTACAAGTTCGACAAACCCGTCAAGGAGAAGAAGATCACGCAGGAGATGCGCCAGATCGCTTTCGACAACTACGAAACTACGGACGACCACGGCATGGTAATCGTGGGTACGGCCGTCGATCAGCAGGGCAATCCCTTCTTCAAGGTAAAGAACTCGTGGGACGTACGTCCTCCCTACGACGGTTACTACTACTTCTCGCGTCCGTTCGTGGAGTACAAAACCCTGTCGATCATGGTGAACAAAAACGCCGTTCCGCAGGAGATCCGCAGCAAACTCGGAATTTAATCCAAAACACAAAATCCAAAACAGAGCCGGTGAATCACCGGCTCTGTTTTTTAATTACCGTAAAGCCTTTTTTTGCGCAATGTTACGACGACAACGTCCGGGGATTACCCGACGCGTCCTCGCTCCCGCCCCGTATTCGGAGCAAGTCGGACGCGTGCAACGATCCGTCCGAGAGTTCTGTCGTATTTCCCGGATCGAGCGAATGCCCCATCAATTCACCGAAAGAGTCTGTAATCGATATTTTCAAAAAACTCAGATACTCCGTTCCGCATGGGGCCGGTGTCTGAATTTACGAACCTGGTAGAAGAGCAGCACGGCGGCCAGCAGAGAGGCCGTACCGTCGGCAATCGGCATCGACATCCAGACACCCAGCGTACCGAAATGCGGCGGCAAAACAAGGAGCAGCGGGATGAGGAACAGCATCTGCCGCGTGAGGGAGAGGAAAATCGCCTTGTGCGGCTTGCCTATATACTGGAAAAAATTGGAGGTCACGATCTGGAATCCGACGATCGGGAAAACGCACAACACGATCCGCAGCCCCTCGGCCGCCGTAGAGATCATCCGCTCGGCCGCAGCTCCGTCCGCAGCATCGACGAAGAGCATCGCCACCTGCCGGGGAAAGAGCTGTCCCAGCAGGAATCCCGTCGTCGTCACGCAAACCGCACACACGACGGTCTGCCGCAGGACCTTCAACACCCGGTCGTACCGCCGGGCGCCGTAATTGTACCCCACGATGGGCTGCATGCCCTGATTCAGTCCAGAAACGATCATCAGGAAGAGCATCGCCACCCGATAAATGATGCCATACGCCCCGATCGCCACGTCGCCGCCGTACTCCCGGAGCGATTTGTTCACGACGATCACTACCGCCGAAGCACAGAGGTGCAGCAGAAACGAAGCCATACCGATAGAAAAGATCTTGCCCACGACCGACACCTGCAAGCGGAAAATCCCCCGTTCGAACCGGATGAAACTTCCCCGGGAAGAGAAGTGGATGAGCGAAACCGAGAGTGCTGCGGCCTGGGCCAGCACCGTCGCGGCCGCCGAACCGCGAATACCCCAGCCGAACCCGAAAATGAACAGCGGATTGAGCAGACAGTTCAACACGACGGCCGTCAGCATAATCGTCATGGCTCTCCTCGGATAACCCGAAGCACGGATCACTTCGTTCAGGCTCAAATACATATGGGTAACGATCGTACCGCCGAGAATGATCTGCATGAAATCGCGTGCATAACCGATCGTGGCATCGCTCGCCCCGAAGAAGCAGAGAATGGGGTCCAGCAGCAACAGACCTACGGCCGTAAAAAGCGCCGCTACCAGAAAATTGAGCAACACCACATTGCCCAACACCCCCTCGGCAGCCTCCCGGCGTCCCTGTCCCAGCCGGATCGAGGTGAGCGCCGCAGCACCGATCCCGATCAACGACCCGAAAGCCGACGCGATGTTCATCAGAGGCATCGAAAGCGCCACGCCGGAAATGGCGATCGGACCGACGCCGTGTCCGATGAAAATGCTATCGACGATGTTGTAGAGCGACGAAGAGGTCATCGCGATAATCGAAGGGATCGCATAACGGACGAGCAGCGACGAAATCCGGTCGGAACCTAAACGAAGCGGGGTGACAGCCTGTTTCATCGTTACAAAAATAACAATAACATTCGGAATAACGCCCCGACCGACCGGATTTCGTCGGCAAGAGGTTCGATTTCCGGCCGCCCGATACGAAAAAGGATTTGTGAAACTTCCGGCAAGGAGGAGGGTATTCGTCCCATTTCGGCAAGAAGAAGGTTCCGAATCCTCCGCAGCCGCCCGACATCCCTCCCCGGCGGCAAAACGGTCTGCCAACAGACGATCCGAAATTTCAAGAGCACCGAAGCCCCGCCTCGAAGCTGCCGGGCGGCATCCTTGCATCCGGCGCCGCAGGCACCGCCCCAAGCGTCCGAAAATCAACTCCTCGGCGGAACCTCCATCATAGAACGACAGACACCCCGAAAGTCCCGAACCGAATTACGCCTGCAAGCATAATCACACCAAGATATAGGCTGCAAGAAGCTCCTCCTCCCTCCGAAGTCCGATTTCCAATGCGGATTCCCCGCAAATACGACCCGTCATCCGGCCTTCGTCCGGATCGAAACGCTCGATCCGTAAATCCCGGAGCAGATCGAGGTTCCGCCGCCCCGAATATTTGTAAAGCGTCTCCTTGGCACACCAGAGGGCCGGCAACAACAGCGGACTGTCGGACAACTGCCGCTCTTCGGCAGAAGCAAAGCGGACTGCCGCCCGACCGAAATCGCGGGCAAGCGGCTCGATATCGACGGCACATGGACGGTCGGAGAAGCAGACCGCAACGTATCCGGGGCAGTGGGAAACTCCGATATGGAGAGGATAATTGCATACGACGGGAGCTCCGACCGCATTATATGCGATTTCGGCATCCGGCAGACGACGGTAAACAATCGACCGCCACATCAGAAACTCTTCGCGGCGGGAAGCCGGCTTCAACGCCGCAGCCAACCGAAGATCCCGTTCGGGAACCAGCCGCAGCAACCGTTCCCAGGACAAAACCTTTTCGATACAAAGGATATTATCCATGCAGACGGACTTTGATCTTGTCGATGCGGTGTCCCTCGATCTCCTCCACAGTGAACCGCACACCGTGAGCCGTTACCGTATCCCCCTTTTTCAGGAAGTCGCACTTCAGTTCGAGCATCAGACCGGCCAGTGTTTCGGCACGCCCCTTGACATCGGCGAAAGTACCTTCGGCAATCTCCACAATGCGTTCGAAATCGCCGATATGGGTCTTGCCGTCGAACAGGTAGGTATCTTTGTCCAAACGGGTATAAAACACTTCGTCCTTGTCGCTTTCGTCCGAAATTTCACCCACTACCTCCTCGACGATGTCTTCGAGCGACACGAGGCCCTGCGTCGAGCCGTATTCATCGACGACGATCGCCATGTGGATCTTCTGGTTCTGGAAATCGGCCAGCAGGTCGTTGATCTTCTTGTGCTCCGGCACGAAATAGGGCCTGCGGATCAGTTGCTGCCAGCCGAATTCGTCGCCCCGGTCGATATGCGAAAGCAGATCCTTGACATAAAGCGTTCCCTTAATATTGTCCAAATCGCCCTCGTAAACCGGAATGCGCGAGAAACCCGACCGGATGATGGTCTGCTTGACCTGTTCATAGGAATCCGTGATGGCAACGGCCGTAATATCCACCCGGGGTTTCATGATCTCCTGCACCTCGGTATTGACGAAGCTGACGATGCCCGAAAGCATCCCGTGCTCCTCCTTGGAGGCCGTGCGTGTCATATCGATCGCATCGGCCAGTTCGCCGATGGAAATTTCCTGATGGTGGGCAGCCCGCTCGCTGATACGGTTTCCGGTGCGCACCAGCACATACGACAACGGATAAAAAATCCATCGCAGCACCAAAAGGGGCCGCGCAGCGAAACCGGCGAACCGCAAAGGAATCGTCTGCGCCGCGACTTTAGGCAGAATCTCCCCGAAAAGCAGCAGCAGGAACGTCACGATCACCGTCTTGAAAAGAAACTCGAAACGGGCGAAAGTGAAAAGCGAATCGATGATCTCCGAAGAGAGGATAACGATACCGATATTGACCAGGTTATTGACTACCAGAATCGTAGCCAGCAGCAGATCGGCCTTGCCCAGCAGATTCAGCATCCGCCGGCAAACCGGCGTATCGTGCCGCCGGATCTTGCGCACATCGTTGCCCGAAAGCGAAAAAAAAGCGGTTTCGGAGCCGGAAACCAACGCCGAAACCAATAGCAGGAACAAAGTCACACAACACAGCACCACGACATGAAACGTCATGCCGTGATAGATGATGGCCGCAGCACTATCTTCCAAATCCAATCCGTTTTATGTTAATCGAACAGCGACTCGGAGCGGTTTTCCTCCGCACGCTCCGCAGCACCCTTCTCCTCCTTAAGCACCTCCTTGCGGCCCGCAGGCATCTCGACGATGAACTGCGCCTTACGCGACTGATAAGCCGGTTTGGCGAGGATCTGGTCGATATTGCTGTAACGGGTCGATTTCTCGCCCAGGATCACCTGCTCCAGAGGGCGTGTCTGCGGAGTGGCCTTGCCGGGCTTGCCCACCGGTTCCAACACCGGCTTTCCGGCAGGGTCGGCACCTTCCGGGACAGGCTTGACGATCCGTGCGGGCGGAATGACCGTCTTCATCATCCGCTTCTCCTCGTCGCCCTCGAATCCCGTCGCCACCACCACCAGCTCGATGGCATTGCCCAGCTGGGGTTTCTCGCTCGTACCCCAGATGATATTGGCGTTGTGAATATTGCCCGACTCATCCTCGACGCTGGCATGCGCCTGAATATACTCCAGAATCCGCACCACCTCCTCGTACATCAGCTCTTCGGCATTGGCCACCGAGATATTGAGCAGAATGTTGCGGGCTCCGGAAATCAGGTTGTGATCCAACAGGGGCGAATGCAGCGACGCTTCGGCCACCGCCTCGGCCCGGTTGTCGCCTTCGGCCGTCGCTACGCTCATGTGCGCGCGGCCGCTGTCCCGCATCACCTTCGACACGTCGGCGAAATCGACGTTCACCAAGTCGCTCTCGACCGTAATGATCTCGGCGATGCCCTTCGCAGCCGAAGCCAGGATGTCGTCGGCCTTGCCGAAAGCCTGCTTCAAGGCCAGACGGCCGTATATTTCAAGAATATTCTCGTTGTTGATAATCAGCAGCGAATCGACGTTCTGACGCAGCTCCTCGATGCCCCGGAACGCCTGTTCGTAACGGATCTTGCCTTCGACGGCCAGCGGCGAAGTGACGATGCCGACGGTCAGCATTCCCATCTCCTTGGCCAGCTTGGCGATCACCGGCGAAGCGCCCGTACCCGTACCGCCGCCCATGCCGGCAGTGATGAAGACCATCTTGGTCCCCGACGCCTCGAAACGCTGGCGCACCACATCGAGCGACTCGATGGCGGCCTTGCGGCCGTTTTCAGGGTCGTTGCCGGCACCCAATCCCTCGCTGCCGAGCCGGACTTTCAGTTCCACGGGACTCTTGTCGAGTGCCTGCTGGTCTGTGTTGCAGACCATAAAGTCCACGCCCTTGATCCCCAGGTTCCACATGTGATTCACGGCATTGCCGCCCGCACCGCCGACACCGACTACCATGATAATGGAAGGATTCGTGCGGGCAGCGGCCAACTGGGTCATTACATCGTCTGTCATATCGTTTCGTTTCTCTTGTCTTAATCGTTAAATCTCCTCGTCATCGGCGGCATTGAAGCCCTCGTTGATCTTGTCGAGCGTCCGCTTGAAAATACTCCGCCAGTTGCGCTCCTTTTTCACCGGCTCCTGCACGGGAGCCTGAGGCGCGGGATCCTCTCCGGCATCTTCCGCCTCGGGCTCGACCGCTGCGGATTCCGCACGGGCAGCCTCCCGACGCGCATACGCCGCATTGACCGTTTCCGTAGAAGGCCGTGTCGGCGCATAGGGCTGGGGTTGCGGCCGCGACTGGGGCTGCGGAGGCTGGAATCCCGGCACAGAGGTCGGCGGGACAGGGCGACGGGGCGAAAGGCCCGCCTTATCCTCGATCACGTTGCACGAACCCATGCCGGCCCCCTTGAGCAACAGTCCGACGACCGTGGCGAACGCAGGGTTCGCAACCGCCTCGCGCGAATCTTCGCTGATGCCTGTTTCGGCGCTTGCGATACGAACGTCCATACCGGTCACACGACGGAACAATTCGTCTATATCCTTGAGTCGGGCCGAGCCGCCCGTCAGCACGATGCCGTAGGCCAACCGCTCGGCATACCCCGAATCCCGGATCTCCTGCTGCACGAATTCGACGATGTCGGTAGCCCGGGCCTCGATGACGGTGGCCAGGTTGCGCAGCAGAATATCCTTGGCTTCGCGGGCCGTGCGACCACTCACGCGGATCAGCTTGTCTTCGGGAGCGAGCTCGGCGACAGCCGAACCGTATTTGCACTTGAGGCTCTCGACATGTTTCTCGGGAATGCTCTGCGAACGGATGTCCCGGTTGATGGCGCTCGCTCCCATCGGGATCGTCGCCACGTAACGCGGCACGCCCCGGTAATAAACCGCAACGTCGGTCACGCCTCCGCCGATATCCACGACGGCCACCCCCTCCTCCTTCTCATCGGAAGAGAGTACGGCTTCGGGCGTCGCCAGCGCATTGGGGAATACCCCCAACATACGGATACCGAGCCGCCGGAGAGCCATGTCGAGCCGTTGCAGCGGCGTCTTGCCGCAAAGTATGAAGTTGAAAGTCGAAGACAACCGCTTGCAGAACGAACCGACCGGATTGCGCACCTCCTCGGCATCATCCACCATATAATGCTGCGGAATACGCTCCATGATCGTTTCGTCGTCGGGGGCCTGGACGTTGCGCATACGATCGAACAGGGCATCTACATCGCCCTGGTTCACCCCGTTCTGGGGATCGTAGGTAAAGACGTGGTCGGTATGGCGGGCACAACGGACGAACTCGCCCGAAATGCCGGCATAAGCCTCCGTAATCCGAACGCCGAGCGTCGATTCCACCTCGGCGACAGCCTCCCGGATGGCATTGCCCGCCTGTTCGATATTATCGATCCGGCCGGCCTTGACCCCCTCGACCGGTTTGGAAACGACGGCTTCGATACCGAGCGTTCCGTCTTCGCGTTTCGACCCGACAGCGACCACCACGTTCGAAGAACCGAGGTCGATGGCTACCGTATAACTCTTTTTTTCCACTGTGCTCTATCTATTTTTTCATTGAATCGTTTCCCAGCCTCTTCCCTGCCCGGCATATTCCGCAGGCAGATCCGGCTCCTGCATCTCGAAAACCTTACCACTCCGTACAGACAACCTGCCCGGCGTACTTCACGTTGATCGTCCGATACCGGTCCCACCCGGCTTTTCCGAGTCCCTCCCGGTAAAACCGCAGCAACTTATCCAGTTTCTGCTCGGCATCGTCCAAGCGGCCGAAAAGGATGGTATAATTGCCGCTCCGGGGCGTAAGTTCCAGGTCGATAGCCCCGCTTTCAGTGGTGCGGGCCGTTATCTGAACGATTTCCGACCGCCAGAAATCGTCGTTTTCCATCCATTTTACAAAGGTAGTCAGTTTCGAGAAATCTTCGTACCTTTTCTCCAAAATTTTTTGTCGGCGACGCTCGGCTTCCTGTTTTTCGGAAATTTTGTCGATCGCCGACTGAATCACCTGAGCCTCATAGCGATATTTGCGGCGCAACTGCTCCTTGCGCTTGCGGAGTTCCCGCACCCGCTCGCCGAAGGACTCCGAAGATTCGAACCATCTCTTTTTAATCAGCATCCGCCGCAGCGAACGGATATTTTCATCGTTCTTCAGCTCCCGCCGGTAAAGAGGGTATTTTTCCCGTTCCAACTCCGCGATCTTATCGTCGATCTGTTGCATCTGCTCCCGCCTGTAATCCGCAGCATACCCCACATAGGAGGCCGGGAACGGGGGACGGTAGGTACCCGTAATCACCGGCACATAAACCGACGAGGCACGGGGCACTGCAAACAGATAGCCCTCCTCGGTCACGTACGAATTATAGCCGTCGATCAACAGCCGCATCAGAGGCGTCCGCTGCCAGACGGCGACATGCAGCACGCCCGAATAGGAAACCGTAACCCGGGCGTCGGCGACGAATCCATTGCGGGCGATAAGCCGCTCCAGCGCATCCAGCCGCACGGCGCCGATCTTCTCGCCGACGGTTTTGATGCCGCTGCGGGCGAGCCATCCCCGAACGGTAGCTTCCGACACCAGCCGCAACTGCGAGGTGCTGTCCACCACTTCGACCTCGATGCGCGTCACAGGCTGCTCCGCACGATGACGGCGCACTTTGCCTCCCGCATAGAGCAAATAAGCGGCCACACCGCCCCAAAGCAGTGCAAGAAGCGTATATTTCAGGTATTTCGGCATTCGTCAATGGTTGAATCTCATCCCGGCGTTTACTTCCCCCCCCCGGTACGGCCGCGACGGACACGGCCTCGAAAAAAACAGATCGTCCCCGGCAGACGGCGAATCAGGCTTTTTCCCGCAATTTTTCTGCCAGTGCCCCGCAGCAGGCGTCTATATTGCCCGCGCCGAAGCTGACGACTACATCGGTATCCATCGCAGCCACCTTTTCGGCCAACTCCGCACGGTCGCAGATCGTCCAGGGTACTGTCAGCAGACGGCCGATCATCTCGGATTCCACCCCCGGAATCGGCTCCTCGCGGGCCGGATAGATCGGCAGCAGCACCACCCGGTCGGCATGCGAGAGCGCCTCAGCGAACTCGCGGTAGAAATCCCGCGTCCGGGTGTAGAGATGCGGCTGGAAAAGCGCCGTCAGCCGCCGCCCCGGAAACATCTTCTTGACCGAAGTGATCGCCGCCGCCAACTCGCGCGGGTGGTGGGCGTAATCGTCCATATAAACCTGCCGGGGCGTATTGACATAGAATTCGAAACGTCGCTTGACCCCCTCGAACGAGGCCAGCGCCTCCCGCAGACGCTCCGCATCCAGCGGCTCGCCGTCCCGCTCCGACGCACCGCTGAGTTCACCCAGGACCCACAGAAATTGTCCCTTCGGTGACTTTTCCGTTTGTGTCA
>OGDQ01000441.1_pt1 | contig 33286 bp, 30 predicted proteins | sample 1570451 | NCBI WGS metagenome assembly OGDQ01 (sample SAMEA2582171, study PRJEB24529) | metagenome | biome: Human gut stool | place: China | collected 2011 | reverse complement strand
TGCTGGTTGAAGGTTTTCCGCCTTCACATGCCGGGACCATTACCGTCTATGAAGGTTCCAGACCAGGTACGCTGAATGATTTTCTCGGTGCCATGACGGAGGATGATGTCCGACCGGAGGCACTGCGCCGCTTTGAGCAGATGGTGGAAGAGGTGTCACGTAACGCCTCAGCGGTTGCACAGAATACGGCAGCCGCGAAAAAATCAGCCAGCGATGCCAGTGCATCAGCCAGCGAGGCGGCAACTCATGCAACCGATGCTGCAGCCTCAGCACGTGCCGCCAGCACGTCAGCCGGACAGGCCGCGTCGTCGGCTCAGTCAGCGTCTTCCAGCGCAGGAACGGCATCGACAAAGGCCCGTGAAGCAGCAAAAAGTGCTGCTGCTGCAGAGTCATCAAAAAGCGCGGCAGCTACCAGCGCCAGGGCCGCGAAAACGTCAGAAACGAATGCCGCAGCATCACAAAAATCGGCAGCCACTTCTGCATCCACAGCGACCACGAAGGCGTCAGAAGCTGCCACCTCGGCACGGGGTGCGGCGGCCTCAAAAGAGGCAGCGAAATCTTCAGAAACGAATGCATCATCAAGTGCCAGTAGTGCAGCTTCCTCGGCAACGGCGGCAGGAAATTCCGCGAAGGCGGCAAAAACGTCCGAGACGAACGCTAAGTCTTCTGAAACAGCAGCGGGACAGAGCGCCTCAGCTGCGGCAGGTTCAAAAACAGCGGCTGCATTATCTGCCAGTGCCGCGTCAACAAGTGCCGGGCAGGCCTCAGCCAGTGCCACCGCCGCCGGAAAATCGGCAGAAAGCGCCGCATCATCCGCTTCAACAGCCACAACGAAGGCTGGCAAAGCCACTGAGCAAGCCACTGCAGCAGCGAGGTCTGCTTCTGCAGCAAAAACCTCTGAAACAAATGCAAAGACTTCAGCAGACAATGCTGCTTCCTCTAAGGCGGCAGCCGCATCGTCAGCCAGTTCAGCGGCGTCATCGGCATCATCTGCGTCTGCTTCAAAAGATGAGGCGACCAGACAAGCGTCAGCAGCGAAAGGTAGTGCCACGACAGCAACAACGAAAGCATCAGAGGCGGCAGGCAGTGCGACGGCTGCATCTCAGAGCAAAGTTGCTGCTGAATCCGCGGCAACGCGCGCCGAGACAGCAGCAAAACGGGCAGAGGATATTGCATCCGCCGTGGCGCTGGAGGATGCGAGCACGACGAAAAAGGGGATAGTACAGCTCAGCAGTGCAACAAACAGCACCAGTGAAAAGCTGGCGGCAACGCCAAAGGCAGTTAAAACTGTTAAAGATAGTTCAGTTCAAAAAACTGGCGACACAATGGGAGGGCAGTTAAAAATCAGCACGATAAATGCTCTTCGAATATTCAACCAAGCCTTTGGCCTTATTTTTAGGCGTTCCGAAGATCATCTTCATCTTATTCCGACTAATGAAGGGGAGGGGGAAAATGGAGACATCGGTTCATTAAGACCATTCTCTATAAACTTAAGATCAGGGTTGGTGTCCATCGGTAATGGACTAAAAGTTGGTGGTAGTGTTACTGGTAATTTGACCGGAAACGCAGATACTGCGACCAAGATCAAGACAGCACGTAAGATTGGGGGCGTGGCATTTGATGGATCGGCAGATATCAACTTGCCTGGAGTCAACGCTACCGGTAATCAAAACACTACAGGTAATGCTGCGACCGCCACGAAACTTCAGGCAGCCAGAACGATTAACGGTGTGTCATTTGATGGTAGTGCAAATATCACATTGACCCCTTCAAATATTGGGGCATTGGCATTAACTGGAGGGACTCTTTCAGGTGGTTTAACTGCTGCTGGTGAGGTTATTTCAAGGTCAGCAAATGGTCTGCGTATTGCCTATGGCAACTATGGATTCTTTATCCGAAATGATGGATCAAACACATATTTTATGTTGACAGATTCGGGTAACAGTCTTGGTACGCACAATAGCTTAAGGCCGTTTATAATTAGTAACCATACTGGCAATGTTACAATTGCAACTAAATTAAACGCGAGTGGTGGTATCACTGGATCTTTATCGGGTAATGCAAGCACAGCAACCAAATTGCAAACTGCAAGGACAATTAACGGCGTAAAATTTGACGGCTCGGCAAATATTGAAGCGTTTCCGCCAGGTGTTCCGCTGCCGTGGCCATCAGATACACCACCTGCAGGTTATGCAATCATGCAGGGGCAGACGTTTGATAAGGCAGCATATCCGAAACTGGCTATTGCCTATCCTTCAGGTGTTATTCCAGATATGCGCGGCTGGACAATCAAGGGCAAACCCGCCAGTGGCCGGGCCGTATTGTCTCAGGAACAGGACGGCATTAAATCGCACACCCACAGCGCCAGCGCATCCAGTACGGATTTGGGGACGAAAACCACATCGTCGTTTGATTACGGCACTAAATCCACGAATAACACCGGGGCGCATACGCACAGTCTGAGTGGCTCTACGGGGTCTGCCGGTGTTCATACTCATGGTAATGGTATTCGTTGGCCAGGAGGCGGCGGTTCTGCGTTAGCATTTTATGATGGCGGTGGGTTCACTTATGTCCAGAATTCACAGTATCAAGTAAGCCCGGAGACTTCTTCCTATAGATCGTATTATCAACGTATTCAGACACAGTCAGCAGGTGCTCATACCCACTCGCTGTCTGGTACTGCAGCAAGTTCTGGCGCACATGCACATACTGTAGGTATTGGTGCGCATACGCACTCCGTTGCGATTGGTTCACATGGACACACCATCACCGTTAACGCTGCGGGTAACGCGGAAAACACCGTCAAAAACATCGCATTTAACTATATTGTGAGGCTTGCATAATGGCATTCAGAATGAGTGAACAAGCACGGACCATAAAAATTTATAATCTGCTGGCCGGAACTAATGAATTTATTGGTGAAGGTGACGCATATATTCCGCCTCATACAGGTCTGCCAGCAAACAGTACCGATATTGCACCACCAGATATTCCTGCTGGCTTTGTGGCTGTTTTCAACAGTGATGAGGCATCGTGGCATCTCGTTGAAGACCATCGGGGTAAAACGGTTTATGACGTAGCGTCAGGGGACGAGTTATTTATTTCTGAACTCGGTCCGTTACCGGAAAATGTTACCTGGTTATCGCCGGAAGGGGAGTTTCAGAAGTGGAACGGCACAGCCTGGGTGAAGGATACGGAAGCAGAAAAACTGTTCCGGATCCGGGAGGCGGAAGAAACAAAAAACAACCTGATGCAGGTAGCCAGTGAGCATATTGCGCCGCTTCAGGATGCTGCAGATCTGGAAATTGCAACGGAGGAAGAAACCTCATTGCTGGAAGCCTGGAAAAAGTATCGGGTATTGCTGAACCGTGTTGATACATCAACTGCACCTGATATTGAGTGGCCTGTAAATCCTGTCAGGGAGTAATCATTGGGATTATGCCGCAGCACGTCTTAAGCAAGAACGTGCTGCGGTTGGATGCTATTTTTTCCCTGAAGCGGAAAACATTACTACAGTACCTTGAACCTTGGTTTTAACATTCTCGAAATGCTCTGAGAGTATGTGTGTTAAGCCTTCTTCGGAATCTTTTGTGTTTGAAAAGATGCCTTTCTGATTGTAAATGCGCATCAGTTTTTGACCGAAGCTATTGTGCACAACTCCATCGCCAAGAATTGTGGCTCCGTATAGAGTTCCATCGTCAGTTAAGGCCTGCGCCGCATTGCGTATTACACAGCTTTTTGTAGATATATTTCCAGGCAGGCAGTGAAGAAGGTAAAACATGGAAATGGAATCAAATTGACCATGTAACGCCGCGGGATAAGGTTCAAAAACATCATGGCTAATTTTATGTTTAATTTTTGATTCCCCAGCCCTTGTAGATGCCGCGTTCAGGCTAGCTTCGTTCAAATCCATTAAAGATATCAGACTACTCTCAGGTACGTGAGTAAGGTAAAACCCAGTTCCAACACCAATATCCAGATGGTTGTTACCTACATGTTCCAGAAAGTGTGGAAGAAGGTGTTCCTTTGTAGGACATCCCCATGCAAGCCGATTTGATACTCCCAAAACCCACCAGTCATAAAGCTTTAGGGTAAGTGGTGTGTAAATTTTAGCCCCATCATCTGTGTTTTTTTTCATTGATTTCACCATGTTATAGTTTTATTTGTGAATTAAATCAATTATGGCGATGAATTACAAGGGGTTAAATGCTGCCGCAGCATAGCGATATTGAAATAGCCTGGTATGCTTCGATACAGCAGGAGCCGAATGGCTGGAAGATCGTCACCACACAGTTCTACATCCAGGAATTCAGTGAGTATATTGCGCCACTGCAGGATGCTGTAGATCTGGAAATCGCAACGGAGGAAGAAAGATCGTTGCTGGAGGCATGGAATAAATATCGGGTATTGTTGAATCGTGTTGATACATCAACTGCACCTGATATTGAGTGGCCTGCAAATCCTGTCAGGGAGTAATCATTGGGATTATGCCGCAGACACGTCGTATGCAGGAACGTGCTGCGGTTAGTTTGTGAGCTTTCGATAGTGGTTGTTATTTTTGCCCTTATTTGTTCCGGAGGCCATGGGTCAATGGTCCGTCTGCCCCCTGTGGTGATGTCAGCAAAATCAGCCACTGCGCGAACCACAATAGCCCGGGAAGATGCTGAAGATCACCAGGTAAAGCTATCAGCGCAGAAACTGGAAGAACTGCTCGCATCAATGGTTAAGGATGAGGTTGATCGCAATGATGGGATTTATTGACGTCAGCGAGAGCAGAAGGAAGAACTGAATAACCTGAATGATTTACGCTCAATCAGAGCGATGATGATTGGCAGTAATTAGCGGTCAATTTCGGTTTTTTTGGCTGTGCGCTCCCCGCCCAGCATTGCGCGTCAATTAGCCCCAAAAAAACGAAAAAGTTACAATCAAGTAAAAAATTCCTTCTGCAAAACTAAAAAAGATTTCAATAAAATCAGACAGTTAAAAACATAAAAAAAAGGTACAAAAAAACATCTCAAAGTCTTGTTTTTTGCTTCAAATACAATTGGTTATTGTGTTTTTTGAAACCTACCAGTGTGGTACATGGATATCGATACCACCGCCAATTATAAACTGGGCGGTGCACAGCAACACGATAGCGTACGCCTCGATCCGTGGGTGTTTATGTTCTCAGCAGGATATCGTTTTTAATTCCGCACAAAAACGACCCCGTAATATACGGGGTCAATAAGGACATGGTATAAAGGGTATTATTTCTTCGCTTCTACGCCATCAGTTTCAGAGCGAATTAAAAATTTCTCAGTTGTTTGCGGAATATGCTGAATCAGCCAGTCGGCCATTTGCTTTTCCTCATTTAAAATCGCTTCGATGGTTGGAATTGAAGCTGTATCACCGGCATTTTTTGCTGCTGCTAAGAGTGAGGTGTAACAGGCGATTTCAAATTGCTCGAAGACATATCCGCTAATAGAGCCTTTGACTATTTCATCAGAAGGGAATATACCACCGATTGACTGCCCAAGCGCAGCCATTTTACTCATGGAATCTTTAATGACTGAACGTGAAATGTCATTACGATCAAGAATAGTTTCCAGTTGAACAATCGGTTTTTGGTTTCAATAAGATGTTGTTCAATACGAGCGCGTAGTTCAGGATAATTATCTATACGGCTGGCCATGGATTAAAGCATAGATTCGGCTTGCTTTTCCATTGCGTGGGCGTCACGTAACCAGTCATGATAATGTTCAATACGATTCATGAAAATGTCCTCTTTATAAAATGACTAAAAGTTAAAGTTCATATTTCAGGCTTTATTTTCGGCTTTCTTATTTACGTTATTAAGGGCCAGATCAGTTAGTTTGATGTCGGTGGCCTTTTCTTCTTCAAGAGTTTCTTTCAGAAGCTTAGCTGCTTTACGGTAACCTAATTGTTCAGCCAGCGTCGCTAATGTCCCGTAACTGGCAATCTCATAATGCTCGACTTTCTGTGCTGCGGCAATCAGTGCGGCATCACGCACTTCGTTTTTCTCGGTACTTTCGATGACCTCATTAGCTTCTTCAATAAGACCTTCCATTGCCACACATTTCATGCGCTTAATTTTCAGATTCGATTCTGATTCCACAACTTGATCAATACGTTCAATCTGTCCATGTGTTTCCTCGAGGTGCGCATGAAAAGCCTGACTTAATTTTTCGTTTGATGTTGCTCTAGCGAGTTTTGCCAGTGCACGTGTTAATTGTTTTTCTGCACTGTAGGTGTCTGAAAGCAGGTGAATAAATACATCTTCAATGGTCTTCATATTCATATTTTTCTCCAGTGAAATCACTGCGAGCCATACGGCCCGCAGATGCAATTATCTTTATCAGCTGATATTAATAATGAACGGTGAATCAGGATTTTCCTGATTTATTACCACCGCTTTGTTGACCGCCTTTTTTACCCGCTTCAGATGCGCGTTGCGGATCATTTTTAAAATTACCGCCGCTATGCTGACCGCCTTTACGGCCTGCGTCGGATGCCTTCTCACGGTCTTCGGCGAAATTTCCTGAACCACCACGATGTTCGGCCATGTTATTTCTCCCGTTGCGTTGCGTTGCGTTGCATTGTTTGATTAATATGAGTGTTGTGTGTCGACACTCATTAAAATTAGTCGCAAATGAGTATTAGTCAAATTAAGCGTAACGAGAAAAAAGAGGGAAAATATATTTTGAGGAACATTCTGGATATATTAACAATAGCCTGAGGAATAAGTGACTTAGAGAAAATTATTGATTTTACTGGTGTTATGTTGCGGGATTAATTTGTTTGATTATATTACTGTTGGGCGGAAAAATGACGTAAGTTGACGTTCGACAGGGGTAAACGAAACGGTAGAAAGATAAATATTAAATGAATTTAGGATTTTTCCGGCTTCGTTAAAGAAAGTTAAAATGCCGCCAGCGGAACTGGCGGCTGTGGGATTAACTGCGCGTCGCCGCTTTCATCGGTTGTACAAAAGCTTTCAGTGCCGCCAGCATTTTCTCTGGCTCATTAATATGTTGCTCGATGATTTTAACGATGGCCGAACCAGAAATCGCGCCCGCAGCTCCTGCATCAATCGCTGCTTTTACCTGATCCGGGGCGGAAATACCAAATCCCTGCAATGGAGGCGCAGCATTGTATTCTTTCAGCTTCGTGACCAGATGATTGAGGGGTAACGCGGCGCGGTTTTCTGCGCCGGTCACGCCCGCACGTGACAATAAATAGGTGTATCCACGACCGTAGGAGGCTATCTGGCGCAGCAAATCATCGTCGGCATTCGGCGGGCAAATAAAGATAGGTGCGACATTATGACGCAACGCGGCCTGGCGGAAGGGCGCGGACTCTTCCACGGGCACATCGGCAACCAGCACCGAATCGACGCCGACTTTCTCGCACTCGGCATAAAACTCATCAATGCCTTTGTTAAACACCAGGTTGGCATACATCAAAAGGCCGATGGGAATGGTCGGGTGCTTCTGGCGAATGAGTGCCAGCATCTCAAAGCACTGCGCCGGGGTTACTCCCGCCGCAAAAGCACGCAGTGTGGCGTTTTGAATCGTCGGGCCATCCGCCAGTGGGTCGGAGAAGGGGATGCCTAACTCCAGCGCGTCAGCACCGGCTTCAATTAGCGTATCGATAATTCTCAACGACTGCTCAATGCCCGGATCACCGAGGGTGACGAAAGGAACGAATGCGCCTTCTTTGCGCTCCTTCAACTGGGCAAACAGAGATTCGTAGCGTTCCATCAGATTTCCCCTCGTGCTTTCAAAATATCGTGAACGGTGAAGATGTCTTTATCGCCGCGACCGGAAAGGTTAACCACCAGTAGCTGCTCTTTTTCCGGATTTTCGCGCATCATTTTCAGCGCATGGGCCAGGGCGTGGGAGGATTCCAGCGCCGGGATGATCCCTTCATGCAGGCAAAGCGTTTTGAAGGCTTCCAGTGCTTCATCATCGGTAATTGACACGTAATCAGCGCGTCCAGTGCTGTTAAGATACGCGTGTTGCGGGCCGACAGACGGGAAATCCAGTCCGACAGAAATGGAGTAAGATTCTTCAATCTGCCCGTCTTCGGTTTGCATCATCGGCGCTTTCATACCGAAATAGATGCCCACGCGACCATGTTTTAACGGTGCGCCGTGCTCGCCGGTTTCGATACCGTGACCGCCAGGCTCCACACCAATCAGGCCGACGTTGGTTTCGTTGATGAAATCTGCAAACATGCCGATGGCATTCGAACCGCCGCCAACACAGGCGATAACCGCATCCGGCAGGCGACCTTCTCTTTCCAGAATCTGTGCTTTGGTTTCTTCGCCAATCACTCGCTGAAACTCACGGACAATGGTCGGATAAGGATGTGGGCCAGCTGCGGTGCCCAGCATATAGTGCGCGGTTTCATAACTGCCGGACCAGTCGCGCAGCGCCTCGTTACAGGCATCTTTCAGCGTCGCGGAACCGCTATGTACCGGGATCACTTCCGCACCCATTAAGCGCATACGAAAAACGTTTGGCGACTGGCGTTCAACGTCTTTGGCACCCATATAAATACGGCATTTCAGGCCGAGCAGGGCGCTGGCAAGGGCCGACGCCACGCCATGCTGACCGGCTCCGGTTTCGGCGATGATTTCCGTTTTACCCATCCGCTTCGCCAGCAACGCCTGTCCCAGCACCTGGTTAGTTTTATGCGCGCCGCCGTGCAGCAAATCTTCGCGCTTCAGATACAGCGTGGTGTTCGTCCCGGCTGTAATGTTCTGGCATTTGGTCAGCGCGGTTGGACGCCCGGCATAGTTTTTCAGCAGGTCGTTGAACTGAGCCTGAAATTCAGGATCTTTTTGCGCACTGACAAAAGCTTCTTCCAGCTGGCGCAGAGCAGGCATCAGGATTTGTGGCACGTACATGCCGCCAAACTCACCAAAATAGGGGTTAAGTAATGTTGTCATTGTTCCTTTCCTTAATATGCGCGCAGCGTCTGGAAAACCGAGGCCAAAAGACGTGCGTCTTTGATGCCCGGTTGCGACTCTACAGCAGAATTAAAATCAAGTCCGGCGCAGCCGGTTTGTGCCGCTTCCACGCAGTTATCTGCGCCTAAGCCCCCCGCCAGCAGAACGTTGCCAAGCGATTTACCGTTTAACAGTGACCAGTCGAAACGTTGTCCGCTCCCGCCCTGACCGTTGTCGAATACATATTTATCGATGTGCTGAAAATCGCGCGCGGGAAGAGTTTCACCGACACTTAAAGCCTTCCAGATGGCGACGTGTGCTGGCAGAGCCTCACGCAGAGTGTCGATATACAGCTGATCTTCATTACCATGCAGTTGCACTGCCGCCAGCGATAACACCTTAGCTTTGTCCACCACATCGGCAATATCGTGATTGCGGAACACGCCAACATACTGCAACGGTGCCGCAGCCATCACTTCCTGCGCCTGTTCAACGTTGACGCAACGCGGTGATGTCGCAACAAAAATCAACCCACCGTAAATCGCGCCCGCGTCATAAGCTGCTTTAGCATCTTGCCCACGCGTCAGGCCACACACTTTATTCTCACCCAGCAACACCCGGCGCACGGCGGCGTTCAAATCGTCATGGGCCATCAACGCCGAACCAATCAGAAAACCGTTAGCGAAGTGGCTTAACTCGCGCACCTGGGCGTAAGTATTGATGCCGGATTCGCTGATTACCGTCACGTTGTGCCCAAGCTTCGGCGCAAGCTCGCGGGTACGGTTGAGATCAATCGACAAATCACGCAGATCGCGGTTGTTGATGCCAACGACCTTTGCCCCCAATGCAATGGCGCGCTCCAGTTCCTCTTCATTACTGACTTCAGTCAGCACACCCATCTCCAGACTGTGGGCGACAGCAGCAAGCTGGCGATATTGTTCGTCATCCAGTACTGAAAGCATTAATAAACAGGCATCAGCCTGGTAATAGCGCGCCAGATAGATCTGGTAAGGATCGATAATGAAGTCTTTACATAAAATCGGCTGCGGGGCGATTTGGCTGACGATAGGGAGGAAATCAAAGCTCCCCTGAAAATATTTCTCATCAGTCAGCACTGAAATTGCCGAAGCGTAATGTTTATAAATGGCAGCAATGCGTGCCGGATCGAAATCATCACGGATCACGCCTTTTGACGGCGACGCTTTTTTGCACTCCAGAATAAACGCCGTGCGTGCACCCTGTAGCGCATCATAAAAATGTCGCGTGCTCGGCTGAATCTCATTCTGAAAACTGGCCAGCGGTTGCTGCTGTTTGCGGGCTTCTACCCAAATCGCCTTGTCTGCGACGATTTTCGCTAAAACGGTTTGCATTATTTACCCTCGTGCCGCCAGTGCGGTGACTCTGTCGTAAGCGGAACCACTGCGCAGTACCTCAAGAACGGTTTGCGCATTGGCTTGCAGATCTTCATGGCCATGCAGGCGCATTAACATGGCGACATTCGCCGCGACGGCTGCTTCGTGAGCGGCGTCGCCTTTACCTTGTAACAAGCGTGTTAAAATGTCACGGTTTTCTTCCGGTGTTCCGCCTGCCAGTTGCTCCTGGTGGTAGGGTGTCAGGCCAAAATCTTCAGCGGTCAATTGATAGCTCTTAATTTCGCCGTCATGCAGTTCGGCAACGATTGTCGGCGCGTGTAATGAAACTTCATCCATCCCGCCGCTGTGCACCACCGCCGCGCGTTGATACCCCAGCACGCGCAAGGTTTCGGCAATCGGCAGCACCAGTTCCGGACTATAAACACCAATTAGCGCCAGCGGCGGATGCGCCGGGTTAATCAATGGCCCCAGCACATTGAACAGAGTGCGGGTTTTCAGTTGCTGGCGAACCGGCATCGCATGGCGGAATCCGGTGTGATATTTCGGCGCAAAGAGGAAACAGACGCCTAACTCATCCAGCGCCTGGCGCGATTTATCGGCGTTCATATCAAGATTAATACCGAACGCCGCCAGCAGATCCGACGAGCCGGATTTACTGGAGACGCTACGGTTGCCGTGTTTCGCCACTTTCAGCCCACAGGCCGCGGCGACAAACGCACTGGCGGTAGAAATATTGATGCTGTTACTGCCGTCACCGCCGGTGCCGACGATATCGGCAAACAGATAATCAGGGCGTGGGAACGGCGCGGCGTTTTCCAGTAGCGCGGTTGCTGCCCCGGCGATCTCGTTCGGGTGCTCACCGCGAATTTTCATGCTCACCAGCGCCGCCGCCAGTTGTTCCGGCTTCAGCTCGCCACGTACCACCGCTGAAAACAGCTGGTGGCTTTCTTGTTGGCTAAGCGTCTGTGCCTGATACAGTTTTTCCAGAATCGGTTGCAGCGTGTTGGTTGGCTCTAGTTTCTGCTGCGCCCAGGCCAGCGTTTGTTCCAGCAGGCGAGCGCCCTGGGTAGTAAGAATGGATTCCGGATGGAACTGGAATCCACAAACGCGATCCGCATCATGACGCACCGCCATCACCATGCCATTAAAATGGGCGTTGATGGTTAAACCGGCCGGAATATTACTGCCAACCAGCGAGTGATAACGCGCCACTGGCAGCGGGTTTGTTAATCCGGCAAACATCGCCTGACCGTCATGTTCAATGCTCGACGCTTTACCGTGAAGAATTTCGCCCGCCTGACCGACATAGCCCCCGTAAGCTTCGACAATCGCCTGATGACCGAGGCAAATGCCAATAATTGGCAGCTTGCCGCGCAGGCGGGTGAGGAGTTCCGGCATACAACCGGCTTCGCTCGGCACACCGGGGCCAGGAGAGAGCATCAGCACCGGATTGCTCATCGTCGCCAGGCGTTCAATTAAGGTCTGCGCCGGAATATGGTTGCGGTAAATCACCACGTTATGCCCATTGCTGCGCAACTGATCTGCCAGGTTGTAAGTAAAAGAATCGATATTATCGAGTAGCAGAATGTCAGCCATCAGAAAGTCTCCTGTGCATGATGCGCGGTGGCAATAGCGCGCAGTACAGCGCGGGCTTTATTACGGGTTTCGTCGGCTTCCGACTGCGGAACAGAATCAAGGACTACGCCAGCACCGGCTTGCACGGTGGCGATACCGTTTTCCACGAGCGCCGAGCGGATCACAATGCAGGTGTCGAGATCGCCATTTGCGGTGAAATAACCTACCGCGCCGCCGTAGCTGCCGCGGCGACGACCTTCTGCTTCGGCAATTAACTGCATAGCGCGTACTTTCGGCGCACCGCTTAACGTCCCCATATTCATACAGGCGCGGTAAGCGTGCAGGGCGTCGAGATCGTGGCGCAGCTCACCGACAACGCGGGAGACCAGGTGCATCACGTAAGAGTAACGGTCTACTTTGGTGAGATCGGCGACGTAGCGGCTGCCGGGTGTGCAAATGCGTGCCAGGTCATTACGGGCGAGATCCACCAGCATCAGATGTTCAGAAAGCTCTTTATGATCGGTACGCATCTCCAGTTCGATGCGGCTGTCGAGGTCTCTGTCCAGTGAACCATCGGCACGACGACCGCGTGGACGTGTTCCGGCAATCGGGTAAATCTCAATCTGGCGGCTGGTGGCGTCATACTTGAGCGAACTTTCCGGCGACGCGCCAAACAGGGTGAAATCATTATCCTGCATAAAAAACATGTACGGGCTGGGATTACTCTTTTTCAGCACGTAATAGGCCGCCAGCGGTGACGGGCAGGGCAGAGAGAAACGGCGAGATGGCACCACCTGGAAAATTTCTCCGGCGCGAATCGCTTTTTGCAACGAACGCACTACGCCACCGAACTCTTCATCGCTCTGATTACATTCACAAAGCATATGCGGCACGGAAACTACCGGCAGCGGTGGCGCGGTTTCGGTCAGTTGCTGGCGAAGTTCGTTCAGGCGAGCAGTGAGACGTTGTTTTTCTTCTTCATTTGGAGTAAACAGGCTGGCCTGAATGCGGGTGCTTTTCTTCTGATGGTCAATCACCATCAGCGTTTCAGCGAGATAAAAACAGAAATCAGGGCAGTTATTTTCCGCTGACAATTGCGGTAAATCTTCAAATCCCGCCACAATGTCATAAGAGAACAGGCCGCCGAAGAACATTGCTTCTCGTTCTTCCTTCGGTACATTCAACAGATTCTGCAATATGCGGAAAGCGTCAAAAACCGAAAGGGAGCATAAGCGGGCGTCTTCATCCAGCAATGGACTGACAGGGGGGAAGCGCAGCACGCGGCAGTTTGGTGATTGTTCATTTTCCACACCCGCAGGCAGGGCGTTATCCAGTAATGCCAGCAGAGCTTCGCCATTGCCGGAAAGTGCCTGAATAGTGACAGTGTCACCTAATGCTGTAATGCGCAGCGCACTGTCCACTAGCAATAGACTTTTTAAATCATCTTTGCTGTCGATATCTGCGGATTCCAGCAGCAGCGTTGCCGGACGATCCCCACACAACTGGTGAAAAAGCGCAGTCGGGTTGTCGCGATAAGCGCCTTTGCAAGTTAGCAGTTCGAGAGTCGGTTTTTGTGTTTGCATTGTTATTCTCTAATTTTGTTCAAAAAAAAGCCCGCTCATTAGGCGGGCTGGGTATCTGATTGCTTTACGCATGGTGAATACACTGCCCGTTTCAGGAAGTGCGCCACCAACCTTTCAGTACGAAAATTGCTTTCATTGTCGATACCCTTTTTACGTGAACTTGCGTACTAGTTAACTAGTTCGGTGATTAATTGTCAACAGCTCATTTCAGAATATTTGCCAGAACCGTTATGATGTCGGCGCAAAAAACATTATCCAGAACGGGAGTGCGCCTTGAGCGACACGAATTACGCAGTGATTTACGACCTGCACAGCCATACCACAGCTTCCGATGGCTGCCTGACGCCAGAAGCATTGGTGCACCGTGCAGTCGAGATGCGCGTCGGCACCCTGGCGATCACCGACCATGACACCACAGCTGCAATTGCACCAGCAAGAGAGGAAATTTCACGTTCGGGACTGGCGCTGAATCTTATTCCTGGTGTGGAAATTTCCACGGTCTGGGAAAATCATGAAATTCATATTGTCGGGCTGAATATTGATATTACTCATCCGCTAATGTGTGAGTTCCTCGCGCAGCAGACAGAACGGCGCAATCAGCGGGCGCAGCTGATTGCCGAAAGACTTGAAAAAGCGCAAATACCTGGGGCACTGGAAGGCGCGCAACGACTGGCGCAGGGCGGTGCGGTGACGCGCGGTCATTTTGCTCGTTTCCTTGTGGAGTGCGGAAAAGCCAGTTCAATGGCGGATGTCTTTAAAAAGTATCTGGCGCGCGGGAAAACCGGATACGTTCCGCCACAGTGGTGTACAATAGAACAAGCTATTGATGTCATTCATCATTCTGGCGGTAAGGCGGTGCTAGCTCATCCTGGGCGGTACAATCTTAGTGCTAAATGGCTGAAAAGATTGGTTGCGCATTTTGCCGAACACCACGGCGACGCGATGGAAGTCGCGCAGTGCCAGCAATCGCCCAATGAACGCACCCAGCTGGCGACACTTGCGCGTCAGCATCATTTATGGGCATCACAAGGATCTGATTTTCATCAGCCATGCCCGTGGATCGAACTGGGTCGTAAACTCTGGCTGCCCGCAGGCGTTGAAGGCGTCTGGCAGCTATGGGAACAGCCGCAGAACACCACAGAGAGGGAATTATGAGCCAGTTTTTTTATATTCATCCTGATAACCCGCAGCAACGTCTGATCAACCAGGCGGTGGAGATCGTGCGTAAAGGCGGGGTGATTGTTTATCCAACTGATTCCGGCTATGCGCTCGGCTGTAAAATTGAAGATAAAAACGCGATGGAGCGTATTTGTCGTATTCGCCAGCTGCCGGACGGTCACAACTTTACCCTGATGTGTCGCGATCTTTCTGAACTCTCGACCTATTCATTTGTCGATAACGTTGCGTTTCGTTTAATGAAAAACAACACGCCGGGCAACTATACCTTCATCCTGAAGGGGACGAAGGAAGTGCCACGCCGTCTGTTGCAGGAAAAACGCAAAACCATCGGTATGCGTGTGCCGTCTAACCCGATTGCGCAGGCGTTGCTTGAAGCACTGGGCGAACCGATGCTTTCCACTTCGCTAATGCTGCCAGGCAGCGAATTTACCGAATCCGATCCCGAAGAAATTAAAGACCGTCTGGAAAAACAGGTAGATTTGATTATTCACGGCGGCTATCTCGGGCAGAAACCAACAACGGTTATTGATCTTACTGATGATACGCCGGTCGTGGTGCGTGAAGGCGTAGGTGATGTGAAGCCTTTCTTATAACAAATTGCGTTCCACGGATGGAAGACTATGGCAGGGAAGTTTCGCTGCATTTTGCTGTTGATAGCAGGGCTTTTTTTCTCTTCGTTGAGTTATGCGAAAAACACGGAGATCCCTTCTTATGAAGAAGGGATCTCGCTCTTTGATGTTGAAGCCACTCTGCAACCGGATGGGGTGCTCGACATCAAAGAAAATATTCATTTTCAGGCGCGAAATCAGCAGATTAAGCACGGATTTTATCGTGATTTACCACGACTCTGGATGCAGCCTGATGGGGACGCTGCACTGCTGAACTATCATATTGTTGGCGTCACCCGTGATGGTATTCCTGAACCCTGGCATCTTGACTGGCATATCGGGTTAATGAGTATTGTCGTGGGCGATAAACAACGTTTCTTGCCTCAAGGCGACTATCATTATCAAATTCATTATCAGGTTAAAAATGCTTTCCTGCGTGAAGGGGATTCTGATCTGCTAATCTGGAACGTGACCGGTAACCACTGGCCGTTTGAAATTTATAAAACCCTATTTTCACTCAAGTTGCCTGATATTGCGGGTAATCCATTTAGCGAAATCGATCTCTTTACTGGAGAAGAGGGCGACACATATCGAAATGGCCGCATCCTTGAGGACGGAAGAATTGAATCCCGCGATCCGTTTTATCGTGAAGATTTCACGGTACTCTACCGCTGGCCTCACGCTTTACTTAGCAATGCCCCGGCTCCACAAACGACGAATATTTTCAGCCATCTTCTTTTACCCTCCACGTCATCGTTGTTAATTTGGTTTCCTTGTCTATTCCTGGTTTGTGGATGGTTATATCTCTGGAAGCGCAGGCCGCAATTTACGCCGGTAGATGTGATTGAAACCGATGTCATTCCGCAAGATTACACACCCGGCATGTTACGTCTCGATGCGAAGCTGGTTTACGACGATAAAGGTTTTTGTGCCGATATCGTAAATCTGATTGTGAAAGGAAAAATTCATCTGGAAGATCAGTATGATAAGAACCAGCAAATCCTGATTCGTGTTAATGAAGGCGCGACCAGAAATAATGCGGTATTACTGCCCGCAGAGCAGTTATTACTGGAAGCGTTATTTCGTAAAGGCGATAAGGTCGTTCTTACGGGTAGACGCAACAGCGTCTTACGCAAGGCATTTTTACGGATGCAGAAATTTTATCTGCCGCGTAAAAAGTCTTCGTTTTACCGACCTGATGCGTTTTTGCAATGGGGCGGAATGGCAATATTGGCGGTCATTCTCTACGGTAACCTGAGTCCCGTAGGCTGGGCAGGAATGAGTCTGGTTGGCGATATGTTTATTATGATCTGCTGGCTTCTTCCTTTCTTATTTTGTTCCCTTGAGCTTTTGTTTGCCCGCGATGATGACAAGCCTTGCGTTAATCGTGTAATCATCACTTTGTTTTTACCGCTGATTTGTTCAGGCGTGGCCTTTTACTCTCTCTATATCAATGTCGGAGATGTATTCTTTTACTGGTATATGCCAGCGGGTTATTTTAGCGCTGTTTTCCTGACCGGCTATCTCACTGGCATGGGGTATATTTTTCTGCCAAAGTTTACCCAAACTGGGCAGCAAAGTTATGCCCACGGTGAAGCTATCGTTAACTATCTTGCGCGTAAAGAGGCAGCAACACACAGTGGGCGTCGGCGGAAAGGGGAAACACGGAAACTGGATTACGCGTTGCTAGGTTGGGCAGTCTCGGCAAACCTTGGCAGAGAATGGGCAGCACGTATCACGCCGTCACTCACAGCGGCTGTTCGCGCCCCGGAAATTGCCCGTAGTGGCGTTTTATTCTCATTACAGACGCACCTGAGTTGCGGGGCCTATACCAGTTTGTTGGGGCGGAGCTATTCCGGTGGTGGTTCTGGCGCTGGTGGCGGAGGCGGTAGTGGCTGGTAATCAAGCTGATATTAATCGAAACAAGCTTTAACCATAAAGATAGTGTAGTATGTTGCGCCTCAAAGCCAGGCCGATAAACGTCGAGTCGTTTACTTAAGGCCTGAAGAGTTCAAACAGACTTTACTATCAGTGAGTCAGATGTAAGTTCTGACTCACTGTTGCACAAAAGCATATCAGACGCCTGGGAAGGCGACACCAAAAGGAAGCTCTATGAGCGAAAAGCTACAGAAAGTGCTGGCGCGTGCCGGCCACGGCTCTCGCCGTGAAATCGAATCTATTATTGAAGCCGGTCGTGTGAGTGTTGATGGCAAAATTGCTAAACTCGGCGATCGCGTTGAAGTTACCCCTGGATTGAAAATCCGTATCGATGGTCACCTGATTTCGGTACGTGAGTCCGCTGAACAAATTTGTCGCGTTCTGGCCTATTACAAACCGGAAGGTGAGTTGTGTACCCGTAACGATCCGGAAGGACGTCCAACGGTGTTTGACCGTCTGCCAAAACTGCGTGGCGCACGCTGGATTGCCGTGGGTCGCCTGGACGTTAACACCTGTGGTCTGCTGCTGTTCACCACCGATGGTGAACTGGCAAACCGTTTAATGCACCCAAGCCGTGAAGTTGAACGTGAATATGCCGTGCGTGTATTTGGTCAGGTTGACGACGCGAAACTGCGTGATTTGAGTCGTGGCGTGCAGTTGGAAGATGGTCCGGCAGCCTTTAAAACCATCAAGTTCAGCGGCGGCGAAGGGATCAACCAGTGGTACAACGTTACTCTGACCGAAGGCCGTAACCGTGAAGTTCGTCGTCTTTGGGAAGCGGTTGGTGTGCAGGTGAGCCGCCTGATCCGTGTTCGTTACGGTGATATCCCACTGCCAAAAGGTCTGCCACGCGGTGGCTGGACGGAGCTGGACCTCGCCCAGACTAACTATCTGCGCGAACTGGTGGAGCTACCGCCAGAAACCAGCTCTAAAGTCGCTGTAGAAAAAGACCGTCGTCGCATGAAGGCGAATCAGATTCGTCGTGCGGTGAAACGTCACAGTCAGGTGAGCGGCGGTCGTCGTTCTGGCGGACGTAATAATAACGGTTAATTTAAGTTAAGTATAAAATAAAGGCCCTACGGGGCCTTTTCTTCATTTGAAGTATGATAAATAGTCGCAGTATTTTAATTTAATTTCATACTTGCTTATGAATATTACCAGGAAATAGCCACATTACTATTTAATTATCTGAGATAAACTCAACGTCAAGAGGTGGGTTATGATTAGATATAGTGGAATATTTCTATCGCTGTTAATGCTTTCAGGTTGTGCAACCGAAGCATTGAAGAATGAACAAGCTGAAACTGTTATTACTGCGGGTAACAAGGCGGTTGCGGCGAATGCAAGTTTCTTTAAACAATACTATGCTTCTCGTGAAAACTTCCTTGTTAATTTTTATGCGACTAATCCGGATTGTGCATTGCGACCTGATTATGAAACGATTATGGAAAATAATACTAATAAAGAGTCCTTATGTTTGCAATCAGAGAAAGGGGGCAAAACATCGTATAAAGATATTACTAAAATTCAATTGGCAACAACAGAAAAACAAAAACTACTGGCTTCACTTGAGGTCGTTAACAGTATGAGCTCCTATGTGGAGTTGTTGACGGTGGGTATGGATGTTGAGGATAGTAAACAAATTATATTACTTAATCAGGCGCTCGATCACGCAAACAACGCCCAAAAACTACTTGGCTTTTCAGAAGGTGAAGAACTGACTAAGTCAGCTGTGGCTGTTAAAGATTTAGTTCAATATTTCAATGGATTATACAAAGAGAAGATTAAATCAGAAAATGTTGGTAAAGCGGTAGGTAGTGACTGGCCACGACTTCAAAGAAATTTACAAGATTTACTTGATGATATAGCAACGAAACAGCAGCAAATGGATCGGAATAATTTTGCGAACATCAGTAATAATTTTTATTACTATAATAAGGCCCGGGAAAATACTAAAAATATAGAATTTAAGACATTAAAGAGCAGGCAGGAATTTTTGAGTGCAGTAATTAATCTTAATGAAAGCAGATTGCGTTCATCTGATCCGGCGGCTCCAGCAATACAAGCTATTAATGCCTTCATGGATAAAGGAAATCATCTACAAGATTTATACTCTAATAAATCTCTTTCAAAAGCGGGTTTAGAGCGTAGGAATGAGATCCTGCGTGCTCAAGTTATTAGTGGTCTTCAGGCGTCAGAGGAGCTGGCAAAACTTCTTATTGCCAGCGGAGTTATGTTATAGGAGGTCATTATGAACGATGTGCAAAATCGACGAATACTGGCATTGCTCAATATGCTGTACTATGCCTTAGGAAACCGAACAACTTGCGATATATGTCACAAATATTTTATTCTGGTTTTGTCGGTAATGAATAATCTGACAATTAATTATGGCTCGCAAACGTCACCAGAACTGACTGGTATTAGTTATGAAGATGCTAATGATTTGATCACTGAATTAATACTGTTTATTGAAGACGTCAATGCGGATAATGACATGGAATATCCCGCACACTTGAATAAAATTCAAGCTCTTCTTAATTTTGCCGTGGCTAATTAAGCCATTCAGTATCTAAAATTAGCACCTCAAGAGGCGATCTTTTGAGGTGCTTTCCCTTAATAATCAATCCCTATTTGCGCCTTAACACCGGCATCAAACGCATGTTTGATGGGGCGCAGCTCACTTACCGTATCCGCCAGTTCGAGTATATCCCGATGACAACCACGACCCGTGATAATCACCGTTTGTTGATGTGGACGTTCATTTAACGCCTGCACCACTTCTTCCAGTGGCAAATAGTCATACGCCACCATATAAGTCAGCTCATCGAGCAAAACCATATCCAGTGAAGGATCGGCCAGCATTCGTTTGGCATGTTGCCAGACTTCACGGCAGGCCGCAGTATCAGATTCGCGATTTTGTGTATCCCAGGTAAAGCCCGTTGCCATCACCTGAAACTCAACGCCATGTGGCTCCAGTAGATTGCGCTCGCCATTAGGCCAGGTGCCTTTAATAAACTGCACGACGCCCACTTTTTTGCCATGGCCTACTGCACGAGTTGCCGTACCAAATGCCGCGGTGGTTTTGCCTTTTCCATTGCCGGTAAAGACGATGATAATACCGCGTTCATCCTGGGCCTGGGCCACACGAGCATCGACTTTTTCTTTCACTCGCTGCTGACGCTGTTGGTAGCGTTCATCACTCATTGGGAAATTCCTGGTTTACGGCCCGGTTGGGCGTCAAAGGTCATGCCGGTTTTACGGCGGCTGTCATCGCCCATCAGCCAGAGGTAGAGCGGCATGATATCAGCGGGTGTTTTAAGTTTCTGTGGATCTTCGGTCGGGAAGGCGCTGGCACGCATTGCGGTGCGCGTACCGCCTGGGTTAATGCAGTTGACGCGCAGGCGCTGCTGATATTCATCGGCCAGTACCTGCATCATCCCTTCGGTGGCAAATTTCGACGCTGCATATGCGCCCCAGTTGGCTCGTCCCTGACGTCCAACGCTTGATGAAGTAAAGACCAGTGAACCGGCGTCCGATTTGAGTAATAAAGGAAGCAGTGCCTGGGTGAGCATAAAGGTGGCATTAACGTTGACCTGCATGACGTCCTGCCAGACCTGCGGATTTTGTTCGCTCATTGGGCAAACATCGCCGAGCAATCCGGCATTATGCAAAACACCATCCAGACGCGGATAATTAACGGCAATGCGCTGTGCCAGTTGTTGGCAATCTTCGGACGTGCAGGTCAGCAAATCGAGAATAAACCACTGTGGCTGACGCCCAGTTTCTTCGTTTATGTGGCTGGCTACCTGACGTAATTTTTCTTCATTACGGCCCAACAGAATCACTGTCGCACCATAGCGTGCATACGTCATCGCGGCTTCACGACCAATACCATCACTGGCTCCCGTCACCAGGATAATGCGATCATTGAGTAAATCTTGTTTTGGCTGGTAATGCATGGCTACTCCTCAACGACGTTGTCTGTCGCGCTGCCAGTGTTCTTTATGACTTTGGGGCTTTATGCCTGAAACAGAAGGGCATTTCAATCAGCCTGGGGCGATAACACCGCAAAATGGATACTTTGTCATACTTTCGCTGCAATAACATCTCTGCGAGACGGCTTAACATGCCTGTTGTAAACTGTGAGCCAAAGCGTTGTTTAACCAAGGTGGGGACTCGTGGAATTGTTGTCTGAATATGGTTTGTTTTTGGCGAAAATCGTTACCGTTGTGCTAGCGATTGCGGCGATTGCCGCCATTATTGTCAATGTTGCTCAACGTAATAAACGCCAGCGTGGCGAGTTACGGGTCAACAATCTCAGCGAACAGTATAAGGAGATGAAAGAAGAACTGGCCGCGGCGCTGATGGACACTCATCAGCAAAAACAGTGGCACAAAGCGCAGAAGAAAAAGCACAAGCAAGAAGCGAAAGCAGCAAAAGCGAAAGCTAAACTGGGCGAGGTGGCAACTGACAGTAAACCTCGCGTCTGGGTGCTGGATTTTAAAGGCAGCATGGACGCCCATGAAGTGAACTCGCTACGTGAAGAGATAACGGCGGTACTCGCAGCATTCAAACCGCAGGATCAGGTTGTGCTCCGTCTGGAAAGCCCTGGTGGCATGGTGCATGGTTACGGGTTGGCGGCTTCGCAGCTGCAGCGTCTGCGTGATAAAAACATTCCTTTAACTGTTACGGTAGACAAAGTCGCTGCCAGCGGCGGTTACATGATGGCCTGTGTGGCGGACAAAATTGTTTCCGCACCGTTTGCTATTGTGGGTTCCATTGGCGTGGTGGCACAAATGCCCAACTTTAACCGCTTCCTGAAAAGCAAAGATATTGATATCGAACTGCACACCGCCGGGCAGTATAAGCGCACGCTGACCTTGCTGGGTGAAAACACCGAAGAAGGGCGGGAGAAATTCCGCGAAGAGCTGAACGAAACGCATCAGTTATTTAAAGATTTTGTGAAGCGTATGCGTCCGTCTCTGGATATTGAACAGGTGGCAACGGGTGAACACTGGTACGGACAACAGGCGGTAGAGAAAGGCCTGGTTGATGAAATCAACACCAGTGATGAAGTTATTCTTAGCCTGATGGAAGGCCGTGAAGTGGTCAATGTACGCTATATGCAGCGTAAACGACTCATTGACCGATTCACCGGCAGCGCGGCAGAGAGCGCCGATCGATTGTTGCTACGCTGGTGGCAGCGGGGTCAAAAGCCATTGATGTAAAAGACAAACGCGAGGGTAAGACCTCGCGTTTTGCTTTAATCAACCAGGTGATATTTTTCTGAAAGCACATGGGCCAGGTGTTTGAACATATTAAACACCGCGGTGCTTTTGGCTGTTGGCAATCCTTGTTCATCTAAAAAGTAGTCGCCGGTAAATACCAGCACGCCATTACGCTGCGTGACGCCGGTGGCTTCAATCCCTGCGAGCGTATCCTCATGCTCACGAATGATTTTGTTGGCCTCTTTCAACAGCGTCTCGCGGTCGATGGGTTGTGTCTCTTTGTTCATTATTTACTCCTTAAACAAGGACATTAGTCTACGCCAGGCATGGCTTGCAGACAAATATACCACGCTGGTGGCAAGAGCGCCTTACTGGCAACTTTGGATTTTGCATGCTAATAAAGTTGCGTATCGGATTTTATCAGGTACAGTGTGACGCTTTCGTCAATCTGGCAATAGATTTGCTTGACATTCGACCAAAATTCCGTCGTGCTATAGCGCCTGTAGGCCAAGACCTGTTAACTCAGTCACCTGAATTTTCGTGAACAGAGTCACGACAAGGGGTTGATATCCGCAGAGAGCGAGTCCATATCGGTAACTCGTTGCCAGTGGAAGGTTTATCAACGTGCGACGCATTCCTGGAAGAATCAAATTAGGTAAGGTGAATATGGGTAAAGCTCTTGTCATCGTTGAGTCCCCGGCAAAAGCCAAAACGATCAACAAGTATCTGGGTAGTGACTACGTGGTGAAATCCAGCGTCGGTCACATCCGCGATTTGCCGACCAGTGGCTCAGCTGCCAAAAAGAGTGCCGACTCTACCTCCACCAAGACGGCTAAAAAGCCTAAAAAGGATGAACGTGGCGCTCTCGTCAACCGTATGGGGGTTGACCCGTGGCACAATTGGGAGGCGCACTATGAAGTGTTGCCTGGTAAAGAGAAGGTCGTCTCTGAACTGAAACAACTGGCTGAAAAAGCCGACCACATCTATCTCGCAACCGACCTTGACCGCGAAGGGGAAGCCATTGCATGGCACCTGCGGGAAGTGATTGGTGGTGATGATGCGCGCTATAGCCGAGTGGTGTTTAACGAAATTACTAAAAACGCGATCCGCCAGGCATTTAACAAACCGGGTGAGCTGAATATTGATCGTGTTAATGCCCAGCAGGCGCGTCGCTTTATGGACCGCGTGGTAGGGTATATGGTTTCGCCGCTGCTGTGGAAAAAGATCGCTCGTGGTCTGTCTGCCGGTCGTGTGCAGTCGGTGGCGGTTCGCCTGGTGGTCGAGCGTGAGCGTGAAATTAAAGCGTTCGTGCCGGAAGAGTTCTGGGAAGTCGATGCCAGCACGACCACGCCATCTGGTGAAGCGTTGGCGTTACAGGTGACTCATCAGAACGACAAACCGTTCCGTCCGGTCAACAAAGAACAAACTCAGGCTGCGGTAAGTCTGCTGGAAAAAGCGCGCTACAGCGTGCTGGAACGTGAAGACAAACCGACAACCAGTAAACCTGGCGCTCCTTTTATTACCTCTACGCTGCAACAAGCTGCCAGCACCCGTCTTGGATTTGGCGTGAAAAAAACCATGATGATGGCGCAGCGTTTGTATGAAGCAGGCTATATCACTTACATGCGTACCGACTCCACTAACCTGAGTCAGGACGCGGTAAATATGGTTCGCGGTTATATCAGCGATAATTTTGGTAAGAAATATCTGCCGGAAAGTCCGAATCAGTACGCCAGCAAAGAAAACTCACAGGAAGCGCACGAAGCGATTCGTCCTTCTGACGTCAATGTGATGGCGGAATCGCTGAAGGATATGGAAGCAGATGCGCAAAAACTGTACCAGTTAATCTGGCGTCAGTTCGTTGCCTGCCAGATGACCCCAGCGAAATATGACTCCACGACGCTGACCGTTGGTGCGGGCGATTTCCGCCTGAAAGCACGCGGTCGTATTTTGCGCTTTGATGGCTGGACAAAAGTGATGCCTGCACTGCGTAAAGGCGATGAAGATCGTATCTTACCGGCAGTCGATAAAGGCGATGCTCTGACGCTCGTTGAACTGACACCAGCCCAGCACTTTACCAAGCCTCCAGCCCGTTTCAGTGAAGCATCGCTGGTCAAAGAGCTGGAAAAACGCGGTATCGGTCGTCCTTCTACCTATGCGTCGATCATTTCGACCATTCAGGATCGTGGCTATGTGCGAGTAGAAAATCGTCGTTTCTATGCGGAAAAAATGGGCGAAATCGTCACCGATCGCCTGGAAGAGAATTTCCGCGAGTTAATGAACTACGACTTTACTGCGCAGATGGAAAACAGCCTCGACCAGGTGGCCAATCACGAAGCAGAGTGGAAAGCTGTACTGGATCACTTCTTCTCGGATTTCACTCAGCAGTTAGATAAAGCTGAAAAAGATCCGGAAGAGGGTGGTATGCGCCCGAACCAGATGGTTCTGACCAGCATTGACTGCCCGACTTGTGGTCGCAAAATGGGGATTCGCACAGCGAGCACCGGGGTATTCCTTGGCTGTTCTGGTTATGCGCTGCCGCCGAAAGAGCGTTGCAAAACCACCATTAACCTGGTGCCGGAAAACGAAGTGCTGAACGTGCTGGAAGGCGAAGACGCTGAAACCAACGCGCTGCGCGCAAAACGTCGTTGCCCGAAATGCGGCACGGCGATGGACAGCTATCTCATCGATCCGAAACGTAAGTTGCATGTCTGTGGTAATAACCCAACCTGCGACGGTTACGAGATCGAAGAGGGCGAATTCCGCATTAAAGGTTATGACGGCCCGATCGTTGAGTGTGAAAAATGTGGCTCTGAAATGCACCTGAAAATGGGCCGTTTCGGTAAATACATGGCCTGCACCAACGAAGAGTGTAAAAACACACGTAAGATTTTACGTAACGGCGAAGTGGCACCACCGAAAGAAGATCCGGTGCCATTACCTGAGCTGCCGTGCGAAAAATCAGATGCTTATTTCGTGCTGCGTGACGGTGCTGCCGGTGTGTTCCTGGCGGCCAATACCTTCCCGAAATCGCGTGAAACACGTGCGCCACTGGTGGAAGAGCTTTATCGCTTCCGCGACCGTCTGCCGGAAAAACTGCGTTATCTGGCCGATGCGCCACAGCAGGATCCGGAAGGTAATAAGACCATGGTTCGCTTTAGCCGTAAAACCAAACAGCAATATGTCTCTTCGGAAAAAGACGGAAAGGCGACTGGCTGGTCAGCATTTTATGTTGATGGCAAATGGGTTGAAGGGAAAAAATAACCTTTAATTTTGTCAGGTTTTTATAAACAAAGGGTCGCGAAAGCGGCCCTTTTTTATTGCATATTATTTTTTCTTCACACCTATACACTAAGGCTATAAATGATATAGTGGTTATAGTTAGCCCCTTTTTTATTATTAAATCGTATTAGTCACCCGCCTGGCGTGACGAAAAAACGATGTTCTGATGGCGTCTAAGTGGATGGTTTAACATGAAATTACAACAACTTCGCTATATTGTTGAGGTGGTCAATCATAACCTGAATGTCTCATCAACGGCGGAAGGACTTTACACATCACAACCCGGGATCAGTAAACAAGTCAGAATGCTGGAAGACGAGCTAGGCATTCAAATTTTTTCCCGAAGCGGCAAGCACCTGACGCAGGTAACGCCAGCAGGACAAGAAATAATTCGTATCGCTCGCGAAGTCCTGTCGAAAGTCGATGCCATAAAATCGGTCGCCGGAGAGCACACCTGGCCGGATAAAGGCTCGCTGTATATCGCCACCACGCATACCCAGGCACGCTACGCTTTACCAAACGTTATCAAAGGCTTTATTGAGCGTTATCCTCGCGTTTCTTTGCATATGCACCAGGGCTCGCCGACACAAATTGCTGATGCCGTCTCTAAAGGCAATGCCGATTTCGCTATCGCCACAGAAGCGCTGCATCTGTATGAAGATTTAGTGATGTTACCGTGCTACCACTGGAATCGGGCTATTGTAGTCACTCCGGATCACCCGCTGGCAGGCAAAAAAGCCATTACCATTGAAGAACTGGCGCAATATCCGTTGGTGACATATACCTTCGGCTTTACCGGACGTTCAGAGCTGGATACTGCCTTTAACCGCGCAGGGTTAACGCCGCGTATCGTCTTCACGGCAACGGATGCTGACGTCATTAAAACTTACGTCCGGTTAGGGCTGGGGGTAGGGGTCATTGCCAGCATGGCGGTGGATCCGGTCGCCGATCCCGACCTTGTGCGCGTTGATGCTCACGATATCTTCAGCCACAGTACAACCAAAATTGGTTTTCGCCGTAGTACTTTTTTGCGCAGTTATATGTATGATTTTATTCAGCGTTTTGCACCGCATTTAACGCGTGATGTCGTTGATGCGGCTGTCGCATTGCGCTCTAATGAAGAAATTGAGGCCATGTTTAAAGATATAAAACTGCCGGAAAAATAATTTCTTGCGTTATTTTCGGCACCTTTTATGTAGCGAAGGTGCCGGAATATGTTCTCTTTTGTTACTTATTTCTATACCGTGCACAATATTTTTACCCCTCATATTTATAGGGTAAATTACCTGTAAAGTAGTGTCTAATTACCCGCCTAGCAAATTCCCGTTTTCAAATATCTATTTCAGGTCAAAAGATTGAATTATTCACTGGCGACGATTCGTAAATTCGCTGGATTTTTGACTAAAGTTTCTTTAGGATTTGTCTCATCGTATGATTAATTACACCAATCGTTCAACGTCTTGCTGATAAGTGATGGCGATTATATGAGGTTAGCAATGCCTTCTGGAAATCAGGAACCCCGCCGCGATCCTGAATTAAAACGTAAAGCCTGGCTGGCGGTTTTTCTTGGTTCTGCACTTTTCTGGGTGGTTATCGCACTGCTGATTTGGAAAGTGTGGGGATAACTATGGTCGGTCAGGAGCAACTGGAGTCGTCACCATTATGTCAGCATAGTGATAATGAACCAGAAACGAAACGGGAATGTTCCGTCGTTATTCCAGACGACTGGCAACTAACATCGCAGCAGCAAGCCTTTATAGAACTGTTTGCTGAAGATGATCAGCCGAAACAATAATTATCATCATTCTTATTACCCATTTTTAATGAATTACAGGGCTTTTAATACACCGCAGCAATAACAGGTTGAGTTATCTCAACACAAAGTAATAACCGTTAAGGGTGTAGCCTATGATCAACACAAATATGAAATATTGGTCCTGGATGGGCGCGTTTTCTCTGTCGATGCTCTTCTGGGCTGAACTCCTCTGGATCATTACTCACTAATCCCTGACCCCGCTGCGGCGGGGGTTTTCATTTGCTTTGCCACAAGGTTTCTCCTCTTTTATCAATTTGGGTTGTTATCAAATCGTTACGCGATGTTTGTGTTATCTTTAATATTCACCCTGAAGAGAATCAGGGCGTCGCAACCCTGTCATTAAGGAGGAGCTATGTCGTCAACCCTACGAGAAGCCAGTAAGGACACGTTACAGGCCAAAGATAAAACTTACCACTACTACAGCCTGCCGCTTGCTGCCAAATCACTGGGCGATATCACCCGTCTGCCCAAGTCACTCAAAGTTTTGCTCGAAAACCTGCTGCGCTGGCAGGATGGTAACTCGGTTACCGAAGAGGATATCTACGCGCTGGCGGGATGGCTGAAAAATGCCCATGCTGACCGTGAAATTGCCTACCGCCCGGCAAGGGTGCTGATGCAGGACTTTACCGGCGTACCTGCCGTTGTTGATCTGGCGGCAATGCGCGAAGCGGTTAAACGCCTCGGCGGCGATACTGCAAAGGTTAACCCGCTCTCACCGGTCGACCTGGTCATTGACCACTCGGTGACCGTCGATCGTTTTGGTGATGATGAGGCATTTGAAGAAAACGTGCGCCTGGAAATGGAGCGCAACCACGAACGTTATGTGTTCCTGAAATGGGGAAAGCAGGCGTTCAGTCGTTTTAGCGTCGTGCCGCCAGGCACAGGCATTTGCCATCAGGTTAACCTCGAATATCTCGGCAAAGCAGTGTGGAGCGAATTGCAGGACGGTGAATGGATTGCTTATCCGGATACACTCGTTGGTACTGACTCGCACACCACCATGATCAACGGCCTTGGCGTGCTGGGGTGGGGCGTTGGTGGGATCGAAGCCGAAGCCGCAATGTTAGGCCAGCCGGTTTCCATGCTTATCCCGGACGTAGTAGGCTTTAAACTTACCGGAAAATTACGTGAAGGTATTACCGCCACAGACCTGGTTCTCACCGTTACCCAAATGCTGCGCAAACATGGCGTGGTGGGGAAATTCGTCGAATTTTATGGTGATGGGCTGGATTCACTACCGCTGGCGGATCGCGCCACCATTGCCAATATGTCGCCAGAATATGGTGCGACCTGTGGCTTCTTCCCAATCGATGCTGTCACCCTCGATTACATGCGTTTAAGCGGGCGCAGCGAAGATCAGGTCGAGTTGGTCGAAAAATATGCCAAAGCGCAGGGCATGTGGCGTAACCCGGGCGATGAACCGATTTTTACCAGTACGTTAGAACTGGATATGAATGACGTTGAAGCGAGCCTGGCAGGGCCAAAACGCCCACAGGATCGCGTTGCACTGCCCGATGTACCAAAAGCATTTGCCGCCAGTAACGAACTGGAAGTAAATGCCACGCATAAAGATCGCCAGCCGGTCGATTATGTTATGAACGGACATCAGTATCAGTTACCTGATGGCGCGGTGGTCATTGCTGCGATAACCTCGTGCACCAACACCTCTAACCCAAGTGTGCTGATGGCCGCAGGTTTGCTGGCGAAAAAAGCTGTAACACTGGGCCTCAAGCGGCAACCGTGGGTCAAAGCGTCGCTGGCACCGGGTTCGAAAGTCGTTTCTGATTATCTGGCAAAAGCGAAATTGACACCGTATCTCGATGAACTGGGGTTTAACCTTGTGGGATACGGTTGTACCACCTGTATTGGTAACTCTGGTCCATTGCCCGATCCTATCGAAACGGCAATCAAAAAAGGCGATTTAACCGTCGGTGCGGTGCTGTCCGGCAACCGTAACTTTGAAGGCCGTATCCATCCGCTGGTTAAAACTAACTGGCTGGCCTCGCCGCCGCTGGTGGTTGCCTATGCGCTGGCGGGAAATATGAATATTAACCTCGCATCTGAGCCTATCGGCCATGATCGCAAAGGCGATCCGGTATATCTGAAAGATATCTGGCCATCGGCACAAGAAATTGCCCGTGCGGTAGAACAAGTCTCCACAGAAATGTTCCGTAAAGAGTACGCAGAAGTTTTTGAAGGCACAGCAGAGTGGAAGGAAATTAACGTCGCACGATCCGATACCTACGGTTGGCAGGAGGATTCAACCTATATTCGCTTATCGCCTTTCTTTGATGAAATGCAGGCAACACCAGCACCTGTGGAAGATATTCACGGTGCGCGGATCCTCGCAATGCTGGGGGATTCAGTCACCACTGACCATATCTCTCCGGCGGGCAGTATTAAGCCCGACAGCCCAGCGGGGCGATATCTACAAGGTCGGGGTGTTGAGCGCAAAGACTTTAACTCCTACGGTTCGCGGCGTGGTAACCATGAAGTGATGATGCGCGGCACCTTCGCCAATATTCGCATCCGTAATGAAATGGTGCCTGGCGTTGAAGGGGGGATGACGCGGCATTTACCTGACAGCGACGTAGTCTCTATTTATGATGCTGCGATGCGCTATAAGCAGGAACAAACGCCGCTGGCGGTGATTGCCGGGAAAGAGTATGGATCAGGCTCCAGCCGTGACTGGGCGGCAAAAGGTCCTCGTCTGCTTGGAATTCGTGTGGTGATTGCCGAATCGTTTGAACGAATTCACCGTTCGAATTTAATTGGCATGGGCATCCTGCCGCTGGAATTTCCGCAAGGCGTAACGCGTAAAACGTTAGGGCTAACCGGGGAAGAGAAGATTGATATTGGCGATCTGCAAAATTTACAGCCCGGTGCGACGGTTCCGGTGACGCTTACGCGCGCGGATGGTAGCCAGGAAGTCGTACCCTGCCGTTGTCGTATCGACACCGCGACGGAGTTGACCTACTACCAGAACGACGGCATTTTGCATTATGTCATTCGTAATATGTTGAAGTAACGAGTATTTGCTTGCCGGTTATTTTGCTTCCGGCAAGCAAATTAATTACACAATGCAAGAGGGTTATTTGTTCAGCAAATGACCCATTTTCTCGGCTTTGGTATCGAGATAATGTTCGTTATTGGGGTTACGACCTACAATCAACGGTACGCGTTCAACAATATTAATCCCTGCTTCGGTCAGAATTTCGACTTTTTTCGGGTTGTTGGTTAACAAGCGGACTTCATTGACGCCAAGGAGTTTGAACATATCAGCGCAAAGAGTGAAGTCGCGCTCATCAGCGGCGAAGCCTAACTGGTGGTTAGCCTCTACAGTATCGTAACCTTGATCCTGCAGTGCATAAGCGCGGATTTTATTCAGCAGACCAATGTTACGACCTTCCTGACGGTGATACAGCAAAATACCACGGCCTTCTTCGGCAATTTGCGTCAGTGCCGCTTCGAGCTGGAAGCCACAATCGCAGCGCAAGCTGAACAGGGCGTCACCGGTCAGACATTCGGAATGGACGCGCGCAAGTACCGGGGTATGCCCGGAAATATCGCCATAGACTAGCGCGACATGATCGTGTCCGGTTGCCAGTTCTTCAAATCCCACCATCAGGAAATCGCCCCATGGGGTTGGCAGTTTGGCTTCTGCCACACGTTTAAGCTGCATGAAATTCTCCAGATAATGCTGGTTCTGTATTGGCTTATTTTGCCATAACGAGAAGGGGTTCACCTAATCACGACGCGTCGATCGTTCACGGAATGGCACAAATCTGTCAATTTTTCCTGGAACTGGCATTTTCAGTTATGATTGTGGGACTTATCAAAAAGGAGAGGCCATGCGTTCGATTGCCAGACGTACCGCAGTGGGAACTGCACTATTGCTTGTTATGCCAGTAGCCGTATGGATTTCTGGCTGGCGTTGGCAACCTGGAGAACAAAGTTGGTTACTAAAAGCGGCTTTTTGGGTTACTGAAACTGTCACCCAGCCCTGGGGCGTCATTACACATTTGATTTTATTCGGCTGGTTTCTCTGGTGTCTGCGTTTTCGCATTAAGGCTGCCATTATGTTATTTGCCATTCTGGCGGCGGCAATTCTTGTGGGACAAGGCGTTAAATCCTGGATCAAAGACAAAGTCCAGGAACCACGACCTTTTGTTATCTGGCTGGAAAAAACACATCATATTCCGGTTGATGAGTTCTACACTTTAAAGCGAGCAGAACGCGGAAATCTGGTGAAAGAACAGTTGGCTGAAGAGAAAAATATCCCACAATATTTGCGTTCACACTGGCAGAAAGAGACGGGGTTTGCTTTTCCTTCCGGTCACACGATGTTTGCTGCCAGTTGGGCACTGCTGGCCGTTGGTTTGCTGTGGCCGCGTCGGCGAACGTTAACCATTGCTATCTTGTTGGTCTGGACAACGGGAGTCATGGGAAGCCGCCTGCTGCTAGGGATGCATTGGCCACGCGATCTGGTGGTAGCTACGTTGATTTCGTGGGCGCTGGTGGCGGTGGCAACGTGGCTTGCGCAACGAATTTGTGGGCCATTAACACCACCTGCGGAAGAAAATCGCGAAATTGCACAACGAGAACAAGAAAGTTAACGCTGGTTGATTTTCCGAATTTAGCCCTTAAATCATCAACAATACGCGTGGATGCCATTTCGCAGACGGCGCGAAAATGGTACTTTAAAGGGCTATTGCGGTAAGTTGACCATAATTTATTCGCTCTAACCACATAACGGGAAGTAATGTGAAATATTTACTCATTTTCTTACTGGTGTTAGCGATCTTCGTGATTTCGGTTACGTTAGGTGCGCAGAACGATCAACAGGTGACGTTTAATTATCTGTTAGCGCAAGGGGAGTACCGTATTTCCACATTGCTGGCGGTATTGTTTGCTGCGGGGTTTGCTATCGGTTGGCTGATTTGCGGCCTTTTCTGGCTGCGAGTTCGTGTTTCCCTGGCGCGCGCTGAACGTAAAAGCGACTGGAAAACCAGCTTTCACCCGCGACTGACGTGGCTGTAGCGCCGCACTCGTCTGCGTCGAAGGAATAACTTTCTATGCTGGAGTTGTTGTTTCTGCTTTTGCCTGTAGCCGCTGCCTATGGCTGGTATATGGGCCGCAGAAGTGCGCAACAAAACAAGCAAGATGAAGCCAACCGCTTGTCGCGTGATTACGTAGCGGGGGTTAACTTCCTGCTTAGTAATCAACAGGATAAAGCGGTAGACCTGTTTCTCGATATGCTTAAAGAGGATACAGGTACCGTTGAAGCCCACCTTACGCTCGGAAACCTGTTCCGTTCGCGTGGCGAAGTTGATCGCGCTATTCGCATCCATCAGACCCTAATGGAAAGCGCCTCGCTGACCTATGAACAGCGGCTTTTGGCGATTCAACAACTGGGGCGTGATTACATGGCTGCCGGGTTATACGACCGCGCGGAAGACATGTTCAATCAGCTGACAGATGAAACTGACTTCCGCATTGGCGCGCTGCAACAGTTGCTACAAATCTACCAGGCTACCAGCGAGTGGCAGAAAGCAATTGATGTTGCCGAACGCCTGGTGAAGCTGGGTAAAGATAAACAGCGCGTCGAAATTGCCCATTTCTACTGTGAGTTAGCTCTGCAGCATATGGCCAGCGACGATCTCGATCGTGCCATGACTTTGCTAAAAAAAGGTGCGGCGGCAGATAAAAACAGCGCCCGCGTATCCAAGGTACCGGTCAACAACT